>Ga0116231_10003203_pt1 | contig 34180 bp, 30 predicted proteins | sample S1TSphgellanicum_2_FD_89695 | JGI IMG/M metagenome (GOLD analysis project Ga0116231, IMG submission 89695) | Host-associated microbial communities from peat moss isolated from Minnesota, USA - S1T2_Fd - Sphagnum magellanicum MG | ecosystem: Host-associated > Plants > Peat moss > Unclassified... | reverse complement strand
TATTTCGTACCTACTATCAAAAATTGTTTTCCTCCACTCGCTGCATTAGCCAATAAATCACAGGCTTCTGATAAAAAGCGAGCCGTTTGAGTAAGATTTAGAATATGAATACCTTTACGTTCTATAAAGAAAAGAATAACAACAAAAGGAACTACAACATTGACTAAACAAACAACAAGCAAACAATAGCAACAAAAGTAGCATCGTCAAACAAGGAGTAAAAAGAGGAGTAGTAACTTCAAACAAGCAGTAGTAAAGGGAATAATAATGTCAAGCAAGCAAGGAGTAATGAAAGAAGCAGTAGCGTCAAGCAAGTAAGGAGCAATAGCGTTGAGCAAGGAACAACAAGAAGAGCAATAACATCAAACAAAGAGCAACAAGAGGAGTAGCAACGTTGAACAAGCAATGAATAACAAGAAGAGTAGTAGCATCAAACAAGGAATAGCAAGAAGAACAATAGTGTCAAATAAGAAAAAACAAGAGGAGTAATAATGTCAAACAAAGAGTGCCAAGCAAGGAACGTCAAGCAAAAAACATCAAGCAAAAAACATCAAGCAATAACTATTAATTACTAACCAAATCAACTAATCAAAATAATTAATTTAAACAACAAACAAAAAATAAATAAATAAGCAAAAAATTCACACACATTGAGAAAAAAAGCTTGAAACACTTGTTTTATATGAACTAGCAAGCGACATTGTTTACTAGTTAAACCTTAAACCTAACTATTGACTATTGATTAAACACTAAACATTAAACCTTATTGACTAATGACTACCTAATTAATCTTAAACTCTAAAACCCTGACCTTGAATTTTTTTAATACCCTATCAAGGTTTCAATAAAATATAAATATAAATTTGAATAGGGTTCCAAAGGTTTGATTTTCACATTACAGAAAACCTTGCAACTAGGTTTCATAAACGGCATGAATCAATGTGAAACCCTGAAGGTTTCAAATTAAAAACTAGCTTGAAACCATGTCCAGTTCTCACATTTTTATGATACCTACCAACACTAATAGTTACCACCATGGGTGCTTATGTGAAATAAATATTTTTGACCATTTTATTAAGCTTTCTCTAGGAAATTCCATGGCTACTTTTATGAACAACTACCATCTCTTCATCAAATTCCTTAACATCACTAATTTTTATTTTATTTTTTATTATCATTTGTGACAATTGTCTTTGAAAGTAGCCTTGTAGTAAATCTCCCCTAAAAAAAACACCTATGCCTTCCTCTTATTTTATTCCTTTATTTTCTCTTGATCAATGAAACACAAATCTCGTCTACCTCACTCAAATTTCCTACTTGGGATTTTCCTTCCCTCCATTGAAAATGGTGCCAATAAGCAATATTTATCTCATGGATTTTCAAGGGTTCTTCCATTTTGACCTTAAGGTAGGTGGCACCCATTGTTACATTCATTGTGGGCTACACATCCTTTTCCAAAATCTAATCTAATTGTTTTTTATATCTTTTTGTCATTACATGGCTCATGGCTTTATTACAAAGGTTAATATTGGCAAAAATGAATTCCCCCCACACAACCCCCCCCAATTAACCAATAGTGTCTATTGTCCTTTCCTTGCCCTACAATGGTACAAATGCAAGATTTGTTTATAAGTTAGGTTGAAATTTTTAATCTTGTGTTGGATTAAAATGTTAAAACCTAGGGTCTTTTATTACCTTTCTTGAACAAATGTATCATTATACTCTTCCATTCCAAATCTTGAATCTTGAATATTCAATACCTTCCTCTTTCAACATCCCATTACCTTTCACAATCTAGTTTTTTCAAGGACATAAATCACTACTGAAAACAATGAAAATTTATCTTGAGCTTTTAACCATCGTCTATGATACTTTCATCAACCAAAATATTATTTTCTCTTTACTTTTTTGAAATTTCACATCGACAGCTTAACTCTCCAATTTAAAAAAAAACAAACACCAATAAACCTCCTCAAACAAAGTTTTGGAATAAAATCCATGGTATCTGTACCAAATGTATAACAACAGATTTGACAATCCTATTATTAGCAAAATAGTGGGCTATTGGGTTAGAAAATAAACTATTCACAAAGTAAACACAACTTGGAAAGAAAATTTCCTTTGGAAAAGTAATCATGCCTTTAATGCATAATCAACAAAAAAAATACCATAATAAAAAAGAAGAGGTGAGGGGTTTTGAGGTAATTACTTTTTAATCCTTTGAAAGTACCTCCTCTAACCATATTTACCATTTTAACATATTTATCCATTTTGTTGTAGATGTTGCCTTCCATCAAATTGCTTGCAAATTATTCCTATTGTCTTATTGCAACTAACTTTTGGCAAGCTACCAAATTCCAAAAAGCAAATTCTAAAAGTAAAACAAAGAAATAAACTAAACTAATATGAAACCTACAATAATCTACATCAAATTGCAATGAATTACTATCATTCTAAAAAGAGAGGAAAACAAAAGAAAATTAAAACAATAAATAATAAAATGCATCAAGCCCCACAACTTGCACAGACCCACTTGCATTACTTTTTCTTTCCTCATATAAAATTTCTCCCTTCCATTCCTCCATAATTTTTTCATACAAGAATGATGGAAATTCATCATTTTATTTTTTTTCTATAAACCACACAAGGTCCACACTCCACTCACAAAAGTAAACCCCCTTATATTAATCCTTTCACAAATCCCTCTTAATTGAACGGTAGACAAATACCAATCACCCATTCACATGGGCTAACTAACTTATGGCCTCATCCTCAAGATAAATTAGAAGATGATAAGTATATCTACTACTAGTAATTACCAAATTATTAGGAGGCCCATAGGACTAACTAGTATAGGTAGAATTTTTTATCCTTAACAATCACCTCTTGTTTGGAAGGCCTACCAATGGTAAACATATGTTTGGTGAACCTACCAATTCATAGAATCCATGAATCATGAATCTTAGATAATTTTTTGATGGAATGTTAATGTAAATTTGTTGAAAGTTTGTCCCTATTAATCAAAACATCACATGTTATGTCCACATATTTTCATATTGTTGATGCACCCAAAAATTAAAACAATCACCCACATGAATGGCACTATGTTCATGAACAAATACGTAAAGAATGATTACAACTATTTCTTAATCTTTAGTTGTGGTCTCACAAGATTGAGGCATTGAAATTGCGAAAAAAATGTTTCTTAATTCATCATGTAATACATTAAGGTTTTTTTTTCCCTCATTTTTTGGGCTAATATGCAATATTTCAATTTCCATTCAATTTTAATGCTTAGGTTGTTCATATTTTTTCATCACAATCAAGGAAGGTCTCTTTTTATGGTCATTGTAACTCCTCACAATAGTGGTTGAAATTAAGCCTTGATGTGGGCTCATTAACAAAGAAAGGTATCAAAATGGAATTTGTCAAAGTAGTTGATATCAACATCCAAATGAGGAAAGCATTGCATCAAAATTGGGATCCGTTACCAAAATATGAAAATGGGATTTGTCTATTTACAAAAATTATGAAAGGTTTTTTAAAAGTTTGGAACAATATGCTTTTAGAATGAAATGTTTAAACAATTTGAATAAAATTCATAGAACAAACTACACCCATGAGTTGCAAAACATTACATACCAAAGCTTTGAACAGGATTGTGTAAAAGTTGGAATTTGTTTTTGCAAGTTCCATGTAGTTTATGTGTCTCTTTTGTTTTTGGAACTTTGAAAATAATCTCTAGAAACTAGATTCATTGGAACCTTAAATTGAACACTTGAAATATTACACTCGAAATTAGGTCTATGTGCTTTGGGGGGGGGGGGCAGGGGGGTGGCATCTAAGATTTGAATGATATCTTGTACCCAATATGGTCAATTCATAATTAACTTACTAATTAGTTTGAAGGTGAAGGCCCATTGTCTTTTAGATTTTAAACTATCACCAAGTTAATGGAATTGCCATGTGCCCAAGGTTATTGGTTATAATTGAACTCCCACAATCATACTTTAATGTTAGTTCCCACAAAGTAACAAAACCTTTTGGGTAGAATTCCAAAGATCAACATCATCTTTCCCATGTTATAAATTTCAAATGCAATGTTTCAATATTGAGTAATGTTGGGCAATTATCAAATTTTAATGACAACCATTAGATTCAATTTTCACAAAGGAGTTTAAAAACTTGTTTGGTTCTCTTTTAAAAAGATTTTAAACTTTTTGAAGATTGAGGCATGGTATAAATTTTTTTTAAATTGTAAATTGATCCTCAAAATGCCAATAATCCATAAATTTGAAAACAATTGATGAGTATAATGATGTTCACAAGACAATTATGTATTTTTTTAATCACAAAAATCATTCTCAAAACAAATTTTTAATGAACCAATAACGTGGTAACAATTAATTTTTTACATTGTCATTGTTCAACAAATCCTTCTAAAAAACACCTTCAAATTTTTCTAATTTGTCTTCTAGATTTGCATCCATATCAATGAACTTTATTAAACTATATAAAAATTTGGAACCTAGCCAAAGGTCATCAAGGTAGTTTTTTTTCACAAACATCAAATTATTTTTAAAAAAATTGTAAATGTTTCTTAAGTTTAATCAATATTTTGGCTAAGAATGATTGCAAAATACTATCTATTGGTACTTTTTACAAATTTTTATGTGTAAATTACTACAAAAATAAATTAAAATGCAAATATAATAATCTTGAATGGGAGATAATTTCAAGCATAACATATACATCATAATTATAGAAGATGGAATATTTTCAATTTATTTTTCTTGGTATTTCATGGATATTATTACACACAACATTTTGTCCATTATTGCATTTCCTTATTTCACACAAAATCATTGCATTACACATATAATTTTGGCCAAAATTTGATAACATTAATAGATAACTTCAATGTGCATATTTTGCTAGGTGTACTAGCCTCAATAAAATCCTAGGCAACTCATTAAGGTGTTTGCATTTTGATTAAATTTCTTTAAAAAATTTAAACACCTTTTTTTGGAGGGTATGAAAATGACCTAATTACCTTATATGTGTTCATGTTGATGTATATTAGTGCCTGATGAATTTTTTGGGTGTAACAAATAACTAGAATTAGTGGATGGAAGCATTACAACCAATAAGCCCACATGTACCTAGTTTTTGCAATTCCTACCTCTTGAATATTAATAAAAAGACTTTTGGGACTCGGTAACCAATGGCATGTGTGATTTTTTTTGAATTCTAATTATATCCTTCCCCATTGCATGATTATCTAGTGGATGTCATGTAATGGCATAGGTATAGTCAAATTAAATGCCTCTATGGGGAGGAAAACAACAAATGCAACTTGTGGGTTGAAGTTGTTCGATGCAAGCAACATGTTGATAGATCACATCCAAGTCATCCAATTATGATAATATGTCTTTACAATTGGATTTCATAAGGCTAAATCTAAATCATTGATAAATGTTTAAATAATTATAATGCAAATGACAATTTGGTATAGATGACATCTAAGTTGTCCATTAATTAAATCACATCACGATAGTTAGTTTTCAAAAGTTAATCTAGACCATTGATAGGGGTTTACAATTTAATGTGACTACCCTTTTGAACTTTTGCAAGCTCTCATCACTTTGCACATGGAGCTCCATAAGAAAATATGTTAAACTCAAGAAAATGCCATTGTAGATTGTCATCGGGCAATGCATTTGAGGAGCAAGATGGACTTGCACATAGATGAAAGATGCAACAAGTGATATCTCCTTATCTTGATTTGTGTTTGTGAATCCCAAAATTGTTATTATACATGGTGAGAACTTGAGATGTGTAATCAAGTCTTTGACCTACTTTAGTAATGGATACACTTGGACCAAGTTTTGATGATGGGTTCTAGTCCTTGTCTTGTGTTTAGGAGGTTATATGTTGATGCAAGTTTGAATAGTTGTTCAACGATTCTATATAACATCCGTGAAGAGTGAATGTAACATTGTGCATTCTTGAAATCTAGGATGCCCAATTCAAGATCAGACATTGTGTTTGCACAAAATATGCTAGTAATGATAACATATGTATACATTATAGGTTGGTGGACTGAAACCAAATATCAAGACATAGAGTTCAATATATTGCAAGTAATTGAATAAAAAAATGGTTTATGTATAATTAGATGTTGTTTTTATTGTGATAACATTAATGATTGTTGAAATGTTTTGTTGTGTTTATCTTGAAAGTTTGTGGGTGGCCCTTTGGTGTGCAAAGTTGTATTCTCTAGGGTGAATAAACAAGGAATGCAATTTGGAAGGTGACTACATGGGAACTTGAAGATATAAGAGATGATTTGCCTTCTTTTGTTGTTGTCCGAAAAAGGCAAAAAAACACAAACATGAAATATTTAATCACAGATCTAAAAATATTGGTGCACATTGTTTTGTGTGAATATGTATGTATTAGTAAAGTCAGATGTTTAGGGTTATTGATTTGTTGCATAGTTGCAAGGTGCATTCTAAGGGGTATTATTAATGTATATTAGCCTTGGACAAGTTTAATCAATGGAAGGATTAACTCTTTGAATGAAATGTGTGTTGTGCAAATAAATTTATTTGAAGGCATCGCAAATTTGTGTCAATTAAGGTTCAAGGTGTTTGTGAAAAATGGAAAACATTAAATGATATCCTCCTTACCTAATTGATGATCTTCCAAGGTTGATGCACATTTGTTGTTTTCAATTCATGCATGCCAAAATTATAAGTTTAGGGTTAATGGTTTGTTGCATAATTGTGAGGTGCATATTAGGCAATATTATTAATGAATAGGCCTTAAACAAGTTTTTTTTGGTAAGTTTATGATTGACTTGTTTGTGTGGTGTACAAGTTTGATTATGATTTTGATAAGGTGAAACAAATCATTCGTGTCCAATTGAGGTTGTAAAGTGTTTGTAGTGAAAAGTTTAGAATACACACAATGTTGGCTTCCCTACCTAATTACCAATCTTGGAAGGTCCATGTACATTTGTTGTTTTTAATATATGCATATAAAAGTTAAAAGTTCAAGTTGTGTAGAGTATTTAAAGGGGACACATTCACAAACAAAATAACATCCATTGGACTTAAGCGGGAGGCACCTTTTTCAAAGGAAATTATGTTGTTTAAAAGCACGTCCCTTGTGGTTTTTTGGCATTTGTCCTAGTTGCTTTTGATAGCTTGACATTAAACATAACTAACTTGTGGGCCATTTTAATTATAAATAAATAAAAGTTCAAACAACCATTACAATTTTAAAATCATACCACCAATAAAGAGGAAAAACCCTAAGGCTTTGGAAAACTAAACATCCTAACTATTAGCAACATATATCCTTTAGATCTAGCCCTAGAATTAAAGTGTGATAACCTAACCTTGCTTGCACCCTTTTACCCTATTTTGAATATTAAAAACTTTAAAAGTATGAAGAAGATCTAGATCCCATGACTAGTTTTCACACAAGAAATAATCAAAAGTCAAAATATTAATCCAAGTATTAATAAATTTGATATTCGTAAATGTTCAATGCTTAATGTTCAAGTCTTTTTTTTGATACCCACCCAACATTGATATTCAATATTGATCACATTTCATTTTGAAATAAGAGAAAACCTTCTCCTATTAGGATATAGGATTTGGTGGACCCACATTCTCTAGGTTATTTGGATTGCCAACAACCAAGGTGAATGGACACCGCATACATATGAAGGATGTAAAAAAATAAGAATAAAAATAAAAATAAAATGATAAACAAAGTACCTAGATGGGGAAAAAAAATTAAAGAAAAAGAAATTGGTAACTTAATATTCTTTGAATGACCATTGCTATTCAAATAAAGCTTAAATTTAAATTTAAGGGGATGATCACCATGGACTTCAATAGAAATTATGTGTTACACAACATAATTCCTAACATTGTTGTTGGTTTTATCACAGTTATTCAAATAAAAAATTATTATTATGCAATTGAAAAAATTTGCAAAGTGATAGTCCATTTGGACCCTCCTCTTTCACCAACTACCCTTTATTTCAACTTCAAACCATGCTATTAGCGAAATGAAAATATTTGATTGAATCAAGGCTGAAATTCAATGACATATTGTTTGATGCATAAGATCTGAAATAATTATGAAAATAGTAAACACAACAATAATGAAGAAGCTCAAGAAAACAAAACAAAATGAAACTAAAATTATATTGAATTTTGTACTAATTTGAATTTTATCCTTTTTTCAAATGTAATATATTTGTATTGTTTTAAAAAAATCTCATCCCCTTACCAATCAAACTTCACTTTATGAACTTTTCTCATCTCTCTAAAAATTAAAATTGAAATCATGTAAACTTTCAAAATAATGCCTAGTGAACATTCTTCAAAACATGGGACCAAATGAAAACTACATCATTCCATAATCTATGGTTTAAAAAAAAACTTACACCCTTATTTTAGTAATGCTCTCGCTCTCATGCTTTACCCTAAACATTTATCCTAATATTTGATTAGGTTTAGGACTTGTTGAATATTTAATTTTAAAAAAATAGCTTTGACAATTGGGTTTTAAATTTTTGGCACATAATGAATATTATCAATAAAAAGTACATTATATCACATAAGTGCACAAGTGATTTAGTTTTGTGTAATATTGTGGCATAGTTGAGGACATCAACCTTATGGCCCTTTTTGACTGATTTAAAAAAAATAAAAAATCACATATTATTGGGTTGATAATTTTCCAAAAAATTCTACAAAATAAGGGACCAAATACAAAACTACATGTTTCACACCTTCCCTAGGCAGGTTGAGCCAATAAATGTCACTTAACCATGGTAAATGATATTACTTCCTTATTGATACCATAGTTAATTAACATTCAGCATGACTTGCTACTTTGTTTTTTTGCTTAGCTTTGAAGAAATGCAATGCAAAAATTCACCCAAGCTTCTTTGTTTTTCTTGGGAAGAAGAAGGGAAAAAAAATGGAGTGGGTATGAATGCATGAAGAATTTCTGTTACCTATTTTAGTGGGAAATCTTCTTCTTCTTTTTCTTCTCCCATTGAAATTATTAGACCCCAATAGAGAATTCCTTCCAAACATGGATCCATTTGCAAATGGATTTTGAGAGAACCTTTGGATTTAGAAAATAAATATGTTGGGTTTGTTGGAAAGCTCGAGAAATTTGTCTCACAAAATATGTTGAGTTTGTGAGAATTTTGGGTCTTCTTCTTCTTCTTCTTCTTGTCTGCCTTTGTGAGAGAGTGTTTTGTAGTGGAGGGTGGGTGGTGGTTGGTGGTGTTGAGAGAAGATCCAGAAACAAAGCAACAGTTGTAGTGAATTGAATTTGCAGTGACAAGAAGAGCTGTGAGGATGGATTGATTGAGAGAGGGAGAAGTGAGAGAGAGAGAGAGAGAAGTGTGTGTTGTGTGTTATAGGGTTTTGTTTTTTGGGGTGTGTTTGTGTGCTAGGCAAGTTAGAAGAAAGAATTTGGATTTTGTTTGTTTGGGTTTGTGGAGAGTCTAGAGAAGAGGGAGAGAGAGATGGGAGTGATTGATGAGTGTGGGTTTGAAACCAAAAGGTGGCGGGGAAAGAAGAAGCTTTTGATGCTCTGAGAGACAGTTTTGGAGAATTGGGTCGTGGAGATTTGGTGTCTGGAATGGAGGAAGAAGCTCAGGTCAACCAAGAGGGTTCCTCAAGGTGTGAGCACCAAGTTGAAGGTCTAGCAGGGGGAAGAAGGTAATTGGCGAGATAGAGGAGAAGAAGAAGCAGGAGGAGGAGTTGAAGTTGGAGAAGGGGTGTGAGGATGAGGGAAGAAGGGGGAGGTAAGAGCGGGAGGGTGGCGGCGGGTGGGGATCCTGCTCTGCCCAGATGGGTATGTCAGATGTGCCGCCATCCTTTAAGCGTGGTGGGTGCCGAGTCCTTTGCAGAGAGAATCATGACAGAGCCTTCTCGATCAGGTGGGGTTGCAAAAGTCTTAACCTTTTTTTTCCGCTCTCTCTTTCTCTCCTTTTTAGGGTTTTTCCATCTCACACTTCTTGACATGAATTGGAGCATGGTTTACTGCAGAGGTTTATGCTAGCTAGGGATGAAACCGATCACACACCACCCACCCTTTCTTTCTCTTGGGAATTTAGGTTTAAGATCAATGCTGAATTCCGATAGAGACTGAATTGTAACCTAGGCCTGGCTTATTACGGATGAATGAGTAGCTGAAGGTAGCTAGAGTGTGTGAAATCTTTTGATGGAGCAGGTGTGCAGGCATCATCAGTACATGGAAGTGGCAGTGTATATGCAGGCAGCCGGATGGACAACTCTTATGTGGTGTTACCAAATCATCGTGTGCAATCATCAGGATTCCCACCACCCCGACCCCGAACAGGAGGTATCCACTATCCAACACCTGGGGCCACAACAAGCAGTGGTGTGGGTGCTGGACAACACAATTTGCATCAGCCTATCATCCCAGGCATGAGTGGGGAGAGCCATGGTGGGCGGGCAATGGATGAGTCCTTTGTGGTATTACCATCAGCAGCATCCATGTACAGGTTTGAAGTTTCTGGAGAAGGAGCAGGAGGAGGAGGTGTGGGACGGCATGGGGGAGGCAGCAGTGGTGGGGTGGCCACCAGTGGCCAGCACACCAATAATGCAAGCTTTAATGCGACTGTAAATGTCCTCACTCGTGTGTTTGAGATTGCATCTGCACAAACACAGGTACCTGAGCTTCTGTCCTTGTGTATTTTGATGTCTTGTTTGACACTTATTTATTTCTTTCGAAAGTTGTTTGAAATTGATTTGCTTGCAAAACAGGTGGACCAACCACTCTGCTTGGAGTGCATGCACTCGCTGTCTGAAGAGCTTGATAAGCAGGTAGACGATGTGAACAATGACATTAAAGCCTATCGGGCATGTCTTGACCGCTTGAACAAAGATTCTCAAGAAGCTCTCAGCGAGGAAGATTTTGCTCGTGAGAAGTTGAAGGTACAGTCAAATGAAATTTCAACCGCATCTCTTTCTGTTTTTTCCTGATCAAGGGACTGACCACTGGGATGGCCTTGTTATCATAGTTGTAGATGTGATTTTTACTTTTTAATTCCAGCTTCTGTTGACTGCATGCACTCCCCTGTCAACTAGGTTGAGGAAGAGGAGAGGAAGCTGGAAATGGCAATTGAGGAGGTGGAGCAGCAGAAGAAAGAGGTTAATGCTCAGCTCCAGGAGCTTCAGCTGAAGTTCAAGGATTTCCAAGAACTGGAAGAAAAGTGAGAGCACCACATACCCACACACAGCCACCCTTAACCCTTGTTCCATCTTTCTGAACTAAGTTTGGAATTTTGAACTGAAGTGTGCCATGTTGATTTGCTGAAGGGAATGTTCAAGTTTGAAGCTTTCCAGAGTTTGTTGCCTTGATTCCCAGCTCTTCTTTGAACGCATTGAGGTAGCTAAGGAGGGGGTCATGCCTTGCAATGCGCAGGTTCTGGCATGACTGTAATGACTTCAAGTTGCAACTCACTGTCCATCAGGTTTCTCTATTGTGTACACTCCTGTGTCCACTCTTGTTGTCTCTGATCAATCCCCATTTCACTGTGCAATCATGTGTTTTTGGGGCATCCAAGAATGGGTCTCAGTGTGATAATCTCTCCTGCCAACTTCTTCTATAGGAGAAGAAGTCAGAGACCATTGAGGTTTTTCACTGGATGATTAGAGTTGAGGTTTGACAGACAGGAACTTATGCTAACTTGCAAACAGGATGAGCGGGATGGAGTGTTGGCAAAGATAGAGGTTGCTCAAGCACAGCTTGAGATGTTGAAGCGCACCAATGTGCTTAATGATGCCTTCCACATATGGCATGATGGTGACTTTGGAACCATCAATAACTTTCGACTGGGCCGTCTTCCCAATGTTCCAGTATGTCCTGAATTTTCTGCATGAATCTCCCCTTCTTCTTTCATTTTCTTGTCTCTTGGTCTTGATTTTAAGACAATACAGAAGCCCTCAAGAGGGGGGGGGGGGGGGTTCTTAACAATGTATGATTGTGGTCAAGGAGCAGTGATCCATCATGGCTTAGTGGATATGTAGGGCTGATGATAGGGCGAATTGCAAAAATTCAGAAGTTGAAAATGAGCACAAAAGGATGTCTTACAGCTGCTTTTCCTTCATATTCCTATTTAGAGTACCAAAGGATTCTGTGAGGAAGAGGGAGAGGCAGTGCATTGTGACTGAGCTGCAGGTTTTTTGTATACAGGTGGAATGGGATGAGATAAATGCAGCATGGGGACAGGCATGCCTATTGCTTTACACCATGGCTCAGTATTGTCGCCTGAATTTCTCGTATCCTCTTCAATACTTTCCCTTGTATTATTGCTTGAAATCAAAATTTTCCATGTGGCTCTGCCCAGTGTACTTTGATTTCATTTTTCCTGTTGAAATACCTTGACAAGAGTATGGCAGATACCGAATTCTGCCAATGGGAAGTTACCCACGCATTGCAGACAACAAAAACACATATGAATTGTAAGTCTTTGTTCATCAGGCTTTGTTACTGTTTAGAGGGTTTTCTCTCTCACTGTCTCAACTAAAAGGTTATTTGTCTAAAGATTGTCTTTTTTATTTTTTGGATTTTTATGTGGTGCACTTTCTATTTGAGCTGCAAGGATGGTTTGCAGATTTTTTGTGGGTGAATTTGGCAAGGCTTGCTACTGTTTTGAGTTTTTAAACTCTTGTCAGATTTGGACCTGTGAATCTCTTTTGGAGCACTCGGTATGACAAGGCCATGACATTCTTTTTGGCCTGCCTCAAGGAGTTTGCCGAGTTTGCAAATGCCAAGGATAGAGCAGCCAATGTTCCACTTGACAAGTGTTTCCAGCTTCCTTACAAGTAAGTAACTGCTTCCCCCCATGCCCAAAACTCTAGGGAGTACTTTTTTCTCCTTTTCTCCCAAGCAAGGAGTCTCATGAGCTTAAAATATATCTTGGCTTTGTTGCAAGGGTGATAAGAAAGGTTTTTGATGGTGAAGACTCAGTGTGTAGATTGCTGTTGTGTTTGACATTTCAGGATTGAAAATGACAAGGTAGAGGGTTTCACAATAACACAAAGTTTCAACCGGCAAGAGAAGTGGACAAAGGCACTGAAATACACTCTTTGCAATCTTAAGTGGGCTCTGTATTGGCTAATTGGTAACACAGCATTCCAGCCTGCATCTCCTGCATCCTCATCTATGGCGATTGGCACCTCCTCCAGTCATGGGAGTTCAACTTCTTCCCATGCTGTGGCACTGCAGCCAGAGTCCAGGATTGGTGCCTCGAGTACTTCTTCATTGCACTCCCGTCCAACCAATTAAAGGTTAATTATTTCCTCCTCTGAGAAGTCAGTCACTCTTGGCCATGACAATGTTCGAACAGTTGATTCAAAATTGAGTCTCAGGAGAACTCTGTTCAGAGACTTTTCCCAGGTAGAGAAACATGCTGCAGCTATGAGTGGGACTTTCAAATTACAATGGCAAAAAAACCTCACAGAGTAAAGAATTAGAGCTGTAACTGTGTAACATGAGCAGCTACTCTTGTTCTATCACTGGGAAGTACTTAACATTTCAAAATTGAAAACTGGCAGGAACAACAACAAACACACTCTTGGCAGAACAGCATACACAGGCGTCAATTGCTGTGCACAATACTGCAATGCTTGTGGCAATTGGAAGCATTATTGGCTTGCTTGTGTTTCAAATTGTTGTAGCTATATATATGTTATAGAAAATCTCCAGTCTTTACTTCTGTGTTGAAGTTCATCACACTGGGCTGGTTTGGTGCAGATGGGTTTTGCACACAATTGTCCCCTTGATTCTTCAGATGGGTGTGCACGTCTGTCTGTCACATCAGGATTAGAATGTATAGTGCCTGTTTGAACTGGTCTGTTGCACCAGGTGCCGAATACACTGAAGCTATGTCAAAATTTCAAAGCTAATGCAAACAGAGCTCGGTTCTCATCCCTCCTCCCCTTTTCCCCCTTGTGGATGCTTCTGATGTCTGTCAGCCACCTCAACTGTTGCACCCATACTCTTAAAGACCTACTGACCTCAAGCAACAATGAGGGTTGAAGTGTCATACAACTGTGTGACCCATTGGCTCCAAGTTCAAGCCAAATTTTTACTCCAAAATTCTATACTGATGCAAAGCTGATTTAACCTGAAAAATATGATTTCAACCTACACATACAAATAGTGATAATTTCATCCATGAATGTACATTTATACATGTTGGAATACATGATGTTGTTGGGCAAGTGAGTTTGTGATTACTTTGTTGGCCTTGCCTATCAAGGCAAGGATACTGTGTTTAGATTTCATTATAGAGTACAGTAGCTTAAGGGATTCTAGCCCCGAGGTAGCAATAGGTCTATTTTCATATGAGCATTTTTGAAAGATGATGTTTTGGTTTGTGTTGAAACTTGAGATTAGTTATAGAGTTGTAATATCTTGAAGGATTTTTGGTTTGTTTTAGAGGATTGTTTTGAAGATTATATTTTTGCATGGTGAAATATTTGAGTTTCCATAATTCTTCTTCTTTTGCCTTAAGATACTTTTAAATTGTAAATGGCAAGGCCGCAGTGTGACACATCCCTTGTTTCAATTTAGAGTTTTTTTATTTAGATAATATATATAGAGAGAGAGAGATGATGATGTGATGATGATGAGGAGGATTTTTGCAAGTCTTTTTTTATTTTTGTTCTTGATGCCCCACACATGCGCACACACACACACACATTGACACATGAAGATGTGGATTGTTGGAGTCCATCATGGTGATGTTCAATTTAAGATTATTCTTGATACCAAATTTATGTTGGTCAATGATGATGATGGTGAAAATGGTGATGAGGAGGAAGAGGAAGAGGAGTTTTGGGAGTCCATAGAGTCTATCATGATGGATGCTCAATTTAAGATTGTTGTTGATGCTAGATTTATGTTGATCAATGATGATGCTGATGATGAGGAGTTTTGGGAGTCCAGGATCATGTCATGAGACATATGCAGCACAATGGAGTTATTGAACAAGGTACCTTTCATCATCATCATCATCATCAAGTGAGGACTTAGGTGAATGAGTTTATGCTATCCATGGATTCGATGGATGACGAGATTTGGCAACACTCTTGTGTTGAATTGCGGTTTAGGATTGTTGTAGAGAGAAGAGAAGAATCGGGTCTGCCAAACTTGCAGTAATCCAGGGTTGAGCGCAATTTGTGTTGCTTAAGCCCAGTTTGTCTAGTACAATTTTCAGTTTTTGGGGGGTTTTGGGGGTGGGGGTGGGTTTAGCTTTTGGTGGATCTCCCCGAGAATATTTGTGATGGATTTGGCACGTATGTGTTGCAGCAGTAGTGGTACCACCGCTACCACCAACAAGGTTTGGAGTTTTAGCAAGCTTCTTCACACACGCTTCATCATCAGAGGGGAAGAGTCGGGCATAGCTACTGCTTGCTTTGCAAGTAGAGGAGGCTGTCGTCGTCGACCATTTGCAGGGATAAGGATGAAGGATCGAAATTGTTCGAGGTACATTTTAGAATTGTTCGGTCATTCTCATGGGAATATCGTAGGCAAAATCTTATGGTGGGTTTTTGGGATTCGGCAATTTCTCAAGAACAAAACAAATCAAAACAAAACAGAAAACCTCTCTTAGCTTTGAATAGTTCTGGTGGATTTGCAGCTTGTCTGCAGTAGCAGCAGCAGCAGCTATAATGGGTACTACGGAAACAAGACCTGGAGGCTCAAGAAGATCGTCAATTCCACCACCGGTACACCCAACTTACGATCTTCAGCAACTTATCCGCCTAGCTCTTGCTGAAGATGCCGGCGATCGAGGTAAACTTCTCTCCAAAAATGATGTTGGAGGGGACAATCCAGATGCTCCCTCAGCACATACTGTTTAGTTACACCCCAATCTTCCAAACCCTAATCTGTGGAATCTTTTGTGCACCTTGATCACAGGACTCAAACCATTTAGATTCTTAATACTTAGATTCTTTGAATGCATTTTTTGTTTCATGAACTTTCAGATCCATGGAGACCATAGACTCTCATTGAGAAAAACAACAACAACAACAAAGAAACAGCAATCTGCCAATACAAGAAAGGTTTTTTTGGTCATGTTCAAACTGGAATTAGTATTGTGGTGGTGCAGTTGTGCTTTTCTGCTTCTACAGCCCCTCCAATAGCCTATGGTGAAATGTTTTGACAGGTGATATTACATGCTTAGCAACGATTGGACCAGAGATTCAGGCACAAGCTCAGTTTCTAGCTAAAGAAGATGGAGTTGTTGGAGGAATTGCCATGGCGGATTTAGTGTTTTCAGAAGTAGATCCAAGTTTACAGGTGAGATCAAAGCATTTAGTGATGTACTTTTTATGATCACAAAATCAGTTGATATGGTTCTGTCTCTCAGAAAATGGAAACCCTAAAAACTGTGAATCCTGTTGAAGGCATTTTGTAACTTGTCTTTACATTGTGATGTCTTTTGTGTCATTGTAATGAATGTATTTCAAGTTCGAATTGTTTGTCCAGGATTTGTCGCTGTTACCACTGTATGTTTGGTTTTGAATTGTGCCCATTTCAATGGTTTTTCCTGCTCATGGTTGTATTTAGGTGGAGTGGGAAATGATGGATGGTGACATGGTAACAAAGGGGTTGCACTTTGGTACTGTTTCTGGTGAGTGCAGGGAATTGTGATTTTTTCCCTGAGATATTGAGTTTGTCAGAGTCACCTGGCAGGGGTTTGTTGACTCAATTGATCTGATCACCAGAGAGCTCTGATTTTCAATAGGGGATGGTTATTTGTGGTTTTGAGTTTGCAGGGAGTGCAAGAAGCATTCTAATTGCAGAGAGGGTAGTGTTGAACTTCATGCAACGCATGAGTGGTATTGCCACTGTCACCAAGGTACAATCCTTTGTTCTACTTAGAAAGGGTCACTAAAAGACAATACAGACATCAAATTCTTCATCAACTTCTCTACCTTGACAAGAACTTAAGTACATCAGTCCCAGACTGTAGAGCAATATGAGAAAGCAGGCAACTACTATGTGCACATCCAAGGGTTAATTTTCTGGAGAAATAAAATGAAATGAAAAGAAAAACCTTGCATAAGTAGATTGTGCAGAGTTTAGTTCAGAACCTTTTTGCAGCCTGGTTGAAGTTTGTAACCATCTTTTGATGAAATGTCTCATGGAAATTTGATTTGAAAGATATGATGATTGGTTGTCTGTGGGACAGGCTATGGTGGAAGCAGCAAGTCCATCACGCATATTGGAAACACGGAAGACAGCTCCTGGTTTACGTCTTATTGATAAGTGGGCAGTATGTCTCTTATTTTCAATTTTGCTTTTGTACTGTTAGCCCTGGTTCATCACACTTTTAGGTTTGGTTACTTGTTTGATTGGTCTTTGGGTTTCAACAAAAGATCAAAATGTTGGTGCAGGTGTTGATAGGAGGGGGGGAGAATCACCGTATGGGACTCTATGATATGGTGTTAGTCAAAGACAACCATATTGCTGTTGCTGGAGGAATTCCACAAGCTATTGCCGCTGTGGATGCCTACCTGAAGCAGGAAAACCTAGATGTTGGTATTGAGGTACATATGTGAAAAACCATGTTCCATGATTCCCCACTTTATATTATCCATCATTTAAAAGATCTGCAGTGCGTGGCATATGCAGCTGAATGGATGTTGTACTTGCACAATGGTGGTTCTTTTTACTGAGAACTGTGGGTGTTCATTTTGCTTACTTTGGCAAAACGTTCTCTTTTCCTGCCCTAAATTGACAGATCAGTTACATGCTTTATTATGTTAGGAGTTGATGCTTGTGCACTAAGACAATTAGAGTGAAATGGTTTCTCAGTATGCTGAATGTGATGAGTGTTCATGGTTGATTAGATAGAGACACGGACACTGGAGGAGGTGCAAGAAGTGATATCATGCATCGAAAGGGGCGTTGGACGAGTTACTCGTGTATTGCTGGACAACATGGTTGTACGAATGCCAAATGGTGATGTTGATGTGTCGATGCTTCAATCAGCTGTTGATCTTGTCAACTCCAGGTTTGAAACAGAGGTCAGGGCATTCATTCAACCCTGGGTGGGTTTTTTGGGGGGCAAAACAATCGACAGTGAGGGAAGGGTTTTGGAATCATAGAAAGAGTAGGTGCTTATTCCTTCATGTGGTTTCTTTGGAAGAATGCAGGCATCAGGTAATGTAACAATCGAGACAGTTGGACGCATTGGCTCAACTGGGGTCACCTATATATCCAGGTACAGAAACAAGAAGTTAAATCAACCACATTACTGAGAACTATCTTGATCAGGGTGTGGGTTTTTTTGTTATTATGCCTTGACATTATCATGCTGGTTTTTATGTGGAATTCAATCTTACAACCTAGCTAGTGTGACGGGTTTGTTTCTCTGTTGTGTTTTTTGGGACATGCTGCTCATGACAGTGGGGCATTGACACATTCTGTCAAGGCATTGGACATCTCCTTGAATGTGGACACAGAGTTGGCTGTTGCAGTAGCAAAACGCACAAATCGTGCATGATAACTTTTCTTTGGATACTTGATACTTATATGGAAGAACACATTGTCTTCCATTCTTGTTTCAATTCTTCTTCATACTCTCCAAACGTCATTCCCCAGCTAAAAGAGCTTTAGAGAGGGACCCATATTCTGTGAGGCACACTGGCACTGGCATCCTCACTTAGTCTCCTAGTTTTTGCTTCACACCATTGTCCTTATGATGTGCCCTAGTCTCCTCCTTGCTCAGAGTGAACAAAAGTAAATTAATTTGTTCACAATATATCCATGATCAATGTTGGTGTACTTAAAATTCTGAATCACTTTGGTAGTTTGGAAACCTTAATTAATCAATTTGTTCTACATGTGTATGGCAGGTATCAACATGATAAAATCATGATAACCTTTTTCCATGATATTTGCCATTAGTATCCTATATACATATATATGTTTAACTTTGACAATGGTGCTGCACGTTTTCCAATGTTCCGATTTCAATCATTCACATTTAAATACCCTTCACAACTACCATAGGATATCGTGCAGGGTGAACTTCTTATACTCTAGCCCAGTGTTTTTTTTGTAGCAAATATTCTTCATTTGTCAATTTTTTTTCAAAAAGAAAAGTCAAATATTCTCTCTCTTTTTTTAAACAAAAAAAAAGGGGGCCAAAAAAGTTGAACAAAATTTCTAAAAGATCACCATGTTTCTACACATTGTTTAAGCAAGTAGCCAAGATATAAAAGGATCTTAATAAATTACTGCTTTCATAGTTGGTCTATAGCCAAACATGGCTAAATTTCCTTGTGAATGATTGCCATCACAAAATTGAGGAAAAAACAACATTTTCATAGCCCTTAACAATATTACCCATTACCTTCATACTTATATATTCAACCATCAAATACCCTAATCATGGATAACATTTCCCCATTTACAGGCTTATGGTATATATATATATATATTCAACATTCAATACCTTTATCTTTGATAGTTTAAAATATATTACCTTTGCGGTATGTATTCAACATTGCATAATTTATTGTTACCCCGAATAATGTCACCCATTTACTAGCCTATAATATATTCAAAACAATGTTGTACATGTATAATGTTTTTATATATCCTTCAATAAGGATATATATCTTTTACAATTTATTAACCCATTATATAAATGTATATTAAGAATCAAAATATTCCATTAGGTTAAGGTTTGGGTACCCCTTCAAATCATATAACCCCTTTTTGGGTAAAAAATGGATATGTATTTTATTTATTCAATTAAATAATAGTTCACATTTTGAAAATTTTTAAATAGTTTGTAAAGACCAAATTCAATGTCAAAATGCAAGAATCCAAGTGTTTAATTTTGTCATGCCCGTATGCATGGCTTCATACATGATGGTCCGTTATGGGCATGCCAATCATGCTTTTAGGGTTAATGTACGTTCTTAGGTTACAACTGTATGCTATTAAGTGTTTTAGGGTTATGGCTTGTTTAGGGTTTCAGCTTTATTGACAATTGTATAAAAGGCCAAACTCTTCCCTTCTCTTATCAAAATTTCTAGAATTCCTTTGTCAAGGAGAGTTTCTTCCATAGTTAGATTAGATTTCTAGCTACTCATGGTGGCTATTACATGGCCACTGTTTACATACACTACGTTTTCTTTCCTTTTTTTCAATTTAATTCTAGAAAAATTGCTCTCTGTCACTTAATGTTCAAAGCGACAAATTTTTCTTGGCTTTGAGTTTTTTAAATTTCTTTTGCTTGTTGGTTTCTTGTGTTTTTGAATTGTTGCTACTTCTTTTTATTTTTCTACTTTTATACAACTACAATAGGAACAACAACAACCATAACTAGCAGTAGCGTAAATGAGGGATAAGGGACACCGGAAACAAGCTACAAGCTATGAAGTTCTAAGTTTCAAAGCTTTGGAAGGAGGAAGGAGTGGGTAGTTCCAAAGCTTGTTTTACTGCCAGCTTTAGGTCTTGGGAGTGCACACACACACACACACATAAGGTTGATTATAATATAAAATCTGCACCAAATGATGCAACCTCACATACATTTGCTTCCTTGTACATGGGTTTGGAGGTTAGCATATGGGATGTGCATTCTTGTGTGTTTTTGAACTTGTAATCATGTAGTGAATAACCCTTGTAGCAGTTTTCGAAGAAGAAGAAGAAATTAGAAAAAAAAACCCATGCAGTAGAAGCAAAAATAAATAAATAAATAAATAAATAAATTTACACACCATCACTGCAAAGTTCATGGATGTGAATCGTTCTCTAGCATTGTTGTTAGTGTAGTTTGTCATAGTCATTGTCTGTTTCGTTTTATTGTTTCGTCCAATGTCCGTCCTTGTTCTATTTGACGTTCATCGTCGTCCGTCCGTCCAACCCTTTCCATCCATCGACATCTATCCATTGACGTCCATCCGTCGCCATTCATCCCCGTCGATGCACCATATTCTTCAAACCATAAAACTTTGTAGCTAGTGTTCTGTATTACTACAAAATTTTGGGGCATGGGACAACACCATGTCCTCGAATGATGAAAACACTACCACTTAGCCAGAGCCAAGGTATCAACTACAAAATAACACACAATCATTTGAGTCGATTTCTTTGAGCTCATAATTTTCGCGACAGTACCATCAAGTGTCTATAGTGCCACTGTCATTTAATACAACTCCTACCAAGAATTCAAGTTCAAATTACATTACATCAACGATACATCACAGTCCATTTGGAGGGGTTAATTAATGGGGTACGCCTATTGCCCCACTAGCTTTCACACCATCACCGTATATTTCGCTACAAGTCGTGACCTCTACACCCATATACACCATGGAGGTCAACAATTCCACTAGGAAAATTGAGAAGTTCAACGGAAGGTTAGGTACCATTTCTTTGAGAAAATTCAAAATAACTTTCTCAATTGTGGTTTGTGAATTGGAGTTCAAGTATGGTGCTAATTACATCGAAGCATTCACATTCAAACAACTAGCCCATTATGTGCACTATGAGGCATTGGATGTCTATGAGCAACATTTTTCGAAGATTTTGGATGTCACCCTGATCCTTAATCTAGCTTATGCCACATATCTACTTCAGTAAATTTTTCTTTTCAACAACTCATTGTTGTTACCGCAAACATTCTTCCCACCATTGATGCACCAAGTTTTGTTGGTCCAATGGGGGAATTCTTTCGAGTTCTTGAGCTACAATTTTCGTTTAAAAGTTCTGAAAAAAAAATTCAGTTCGCCACCATTTATCGGTAAAAGGATGAAACCATCAAGATGCTCTACATGAGGCTTCCCAAGCTTAAAGAGGATAGTCAAAGCATCATAGACCTGGAAGTTGCCCATTGGTATTTTTGTTCATTGGAAGGTACTTCGACATTCCATTCCTAGGTTTTTGTAGAATTTAGAAACTCATACGTTTTGTTGGATGTGTACAACATTTTTGAAAAGTTGGAATTGGTTCATGCACATTATGAGGATAATACTATGAGGCTTCCATCACGTTCAAGGCCTCAGCCTCCACCAGTTGTGCCAACTAGATCATCACATTCTTCTTTAAGGGCTAAAGCGGTGCACTTGGTTGTACCCATCCTACCTTCCTGCAACTATTGTGGCAATCTTGCCCACAAAGCTAATGAGTGCAACATTCCTTTCAAAGATTTCTTTTATGATTATTATGGGAAAGAAGGACATCAGAAAGTTGTTTGTTTTGGCAAGTTCTCGGAACGGAAGCAATTTTGATTACCACAACAAAATCTAGCAGCATCTTCCGTTACCCCTCAACTAAAAGCAAAGGCACCTGAGCCTTCCACTCAGGCTTTCCCCACCAAGGGTAACCCTAGAAAGAATGCTAAGAAAAAGGAGCATTATGTTGACAAGAGGGAGGTGTTTCAAACCCATGCCACTCAAATTCAAATTCTACAAAATGAACTTAAATCATTTAGGGCCCAACTTGTTGATCTACAAGGCAAGTCTTCCCAACCAGCTAATCATGCCCAACCTGTACAGGGTTTAGGATCATGGGAGGGACCTCCTAGGTCGTTTTATGACCTCTCACACGATGCCATGGTTGGGGAATATGTTTTTTCCAGTGCACACAATTTTAGTCTCACACAAGGATTTGCCACTTCTTTTTGCCCTTCCTACTTTGCGGCACAATAGGTTAATGTGGCACCTAAAGTTTCTGTCACTAGGTAAGTAATTTAGACTAATGGATTCGCATTTAGTTCAAATCCTATTACCAAGGTTAGACAAGCTCAAGCAGTCATGCCACAATCTTTTTGTCCTCTCAACATGGAAGAAAAATGCACCTTGTTGGCAAGGGGGGAAGAGATTACTACACCTTCTTGCTCCTCATTACCATCGGAAAGGTATGTATGCTCAAGTCTAAGACGTTATTACTATGCGTGAACAATGTGATAGAGTGAGAATTTCCTTCTCCTCTCGACAACTCACACTTTTTCCACTCCCTATTTAGGGCATGTTCTATTGTTGGTCATGTGATTTAGCTAGAAAATTACCACAAACCTTCAAGGGTAATGTTTACATCATGATTATGATTGAGCATTTTTCAAAGTGGGTCGAGCCTGTTGTGTTACCGGACAAATTATCATACAGCACCAGCCAAACTTTCTTACAATAGGTCCTAAATAGGTTTGGGGCTTGTGCTAAGTGCCTTACTGATCAAGGATCATAATTCAAAGGAAAATTCCAAGACCTATTTGATCATGCTCTCATTGACCATCACCGGACTTCAAGGGATCATCCCCAAGCTCATGGCCTTTCAGAGAGGATGGTTTTGACATGTAAGAAAGGACTTCACTGGGAACAAAAAAGATTAGGACTTGGCCTTACCTTACATCGCCATGGGTTACAAGATGTCCAAGCACACCTCTTTGTCTCATTTTTTTCCTTACTTTTTACTTTTTGGGAGACATCCCATTCCACCCTTTTCCATGGCTGTTCAAATGGACCATGTTGTGGACTTAGACTTCCCAACCACTTGGGCTAGGCTCATCACAAAGAAGGTTGTTCTATTCAAGAGGGTTATGCCCATGGCCATGGAGAATTTGTCCATCACACTACATCAAAACACCTTGCGGTATGCACACATGAGGTGGTAGTTACAAACCTAAGGTGAGACAATTTGATGTTGTGACTTTATGTATTTCTAACGACAACTTAGTGATATTCTAGACACTTCTTCCGGCGGCATTATCTTGAGGATTAAGGTAATCATGCCTGTAGGCATGTTGGAGTTATAAAGAGTTGATGGACGCACAATTTGGGATCACTCCAAAAACTGTGCACCTTGCCACCTATCGAACTTGGATCCTACCATCATCACATTGATTTAGATTCCTCCATTTGACTATCCATGTCAGGTATGTCAGAGGACAAACGATGTTGATTAGATGATGCTTTGCGATAATTGTAATGGTGGATACCATTTATTATGTTTCAAGCCGGAGTTCATTCAAGTTCCCGCTGACATTTGGTATTATTCATCATGTTCTCCTGCAACACTTTGATTTCTATTCAGACCATGCCACGCTTTTCCTAACTCAAGTCTAAGGGGGATACATGAAAATTTCATCTCAACCTCCTCTTGTGCATTATATATATATGTGCGTGCATCTTTTTTTGGTTGATTAGTATTTTACCTTTGACTGGTTTTAGTATTTTTGTTCAATAAAGTTTACTATGGATTTACACCTTTATGACATTGAACGTCATGACATTACACGTGACAACAACTATCATGCTCGTATGCATGGCCTCATACATGATGGTTAGTTACAGACATGCCAATCATGCCTTTAGGGTTAATGTATGCTCTTAGGATTAATGTACATTTTTAGGTTACTGTATGTTATTAGGTGTTTTAAAGTTAAGGCTTGTTTAGGGTTTTAGTTTTGTTGACGATTGTATAAAAGGCCAAGCTCTTCCCTTCTCTTGTAATTTTTCTAGAATTCCTTTATTAGGGAGAGTTTCCTCCATAGTCAGACTAGATTTCTAGATGCTCATGGCGGCTATTACATGCCCACCATTTACATTACGTTTTTTTTCCTTCTTTTCAATTTAATTTTAGAAAAATTGCTCTTTGTCCATATTGATTTGGGTTCATTTCCTTCATATGGTAAAATAAAGATTTCGAACACATAAGGTATAGTAGGAGGAACAAAAGTGGGCAAATCACCCAAGCACACCAATTGTATAGTAGGATTGTTGTGACTTGGTTTTAAATTTAATTCAACCTTATGTTTGGTGTTTGAATTTGCCTTAGAAGATGACATTGTTGAAAATTCATGTGGGTCATTAAGATTCCAACTAGACTTATTTTAAAAAACTAAGATAATATCAATTGTACACTTCCCCTTCCTTTTTGAAATCATGGTGTCCAACTCTTGCACAACAATGTACAATAAAAACCTTAAACCCAATTTCAAAGGTTCACTTGGTTTCAAAAGTTCAGAGCTTTTAGATTGGAAGATTCAAGAAATGTATTTTCAAGGTTGAAGTTGGGCGACAAGTCTTATGTGTAACACTTCAATGAAAATCACAAACCATTGAATTCAATGACAAAAAATGCATGGCCATAACTTCACATCATAATTCACCCAATCTTTCTTTGTTTCTCTTCACGTTCTAGCATTCAATGGCAGAAATGACAATGGTTGTGTAACTTAAAAACACTATTAGATGTTTTCTATGGATGAAGGCTACAAACCCTAATTCAGTCTGGTGGTTGAATTATTAGCGGTGTGGTGATTCAATGATGTCGAAAAATTTGCTTTTGATGTATTTATGTTTTTGGTGTGTTTTGTTACTTTGCAAGTTATGATGAAGGGAACTTGGTGAGTTAGTTTTTGTGATGGAGCGCAATCCTAGTTACTTAAAGAATATTTTTCATGAGTTTTATGAATCATGGTTTTGCAAGGAGATTGGTAGGAAGATTTTTGGGGAGTGAAGGGATGAAGTTAGGAGGAGTATATGGGAAGCAGGCTGAGGAAGAGCTCCAAGGCTTTTTGGTGATGAAGAAAAGCTAAATGGTTAGACTTTATGAATATTAGAAGTGTGTAAAGGATTGGAATTTTGGGAGTGGTAGTTTGTTAAGAATAAGATTTCATTAGGACTGTTAGATCGGAAGAACCCTGACAATTGAATTTTCATTGCGTCAAGAGTCAGGAAAAGGTTTAGAGGTCTTGTATTTTCTTGGTAGGGACCAACACAAGGGAGATGATAATTGTGTCTATGATTTCTGGAGTGATTGTGTGGCAACTCATGTGTGATAATTTTGGGGATCTTGAAATGATGAGTGTGCAATCTATTCCATCCTAAGGAAAAAATAGTTGTTGCATTTGTGGGAGCTCTAGGGCTTTTAGGCAAGGGATACTAGAAAATATAATATATTACTTTGATTGATCTTGCCCTAAATCTCTGTCCAGTCTTTGAGAGGAATCATGTGAAGTTGTTGAGTTGGTCTTGTGGGGTTTTTTGTTGTTGGGTATGAGCTGCCACTCTTGTGAAACAACTTGTTGACTCCCAGAGAGGAAATCAAGAGTGAAACTGATCCTTTGTGGTTCATAGAAATAAGACGACAAAATTTAGAAGTCTACAAAGGTTTTGATGGAAAAGTAATACTTGAAGCAGATCTGTCTATCTTTGTTAAAACCTTTGCAATACACACCAATTTCTATATGCTCAAAGTTAGGATTTATACAATGGAGAAAGTATTTCCCCTTTCTTTTATGGTGAGAATTGCTCCATGATTACCATAAGTAATGGCAAAGGAAGTGAGTAACAAATTGACTATCATTGATGAAAGATCTTTCATCCATGGAGTTGGGTGATGATTGACCTAGATCGAATGATGCAAGCTAATGATGGATTGATGTCAAACCTAGTTAAAGTAGGTGATGTACATGTAGGGTTACATCACATTGTGGCGATGTATTTCAATGCGCATGATGAAATATGGTGATTAAAATCTTTTTTTTGATGCCTTTTTTTCCTTCAATGCATTTCACCCATCAATTTCTTCTTTTGCTTTATGATGATTTTTCACTAATCAAAAAATGGCTGATGAGGGTGGGTTGAGGGTATGTAGGGTATTATTGATGAGGTTCTGGGGCTACTAGGGCAATAGCATAAAGTCAGTGGGCCCAAATTTGAGCTATCCAAGCAAATAGAAAATGCTCTATTTCGAGTTCTTTAGACTTGTGGATAAGTGAATGATAATGTACGCTTTTGTCCATTTTAGGGTTTCGTTTGGGTTCAGTGCAGTGACACAGTGCGTGTGCAGCTCGGGACTCTCACCCAGGCGACGAGAGGTTGTTGTGGTGACCAATTGAGGTTGGTTTTCTTCGAGAGCATAACGTTGAATTGCATTGATCTGTAAGTTTCCAGAAGGATTTTCTTTCGAACTTTTTTTCCCCCTTCCTTCTGTATCAACGGTGGAATCTCGAATTTTGATGAGTGTTTTTTTCTTGCTTGCTTGCTTGCAGAGGTATTGATTCCCACATCATGCTTTTGAATCTTAGCACCTTTGGTTTCATGAACTTTTAGTTGTCAATAAAGTTTTAACAAAAAAAAGGGAATTCCCAATATCAAAGGTTGTTTAGAGTAAGAAGGAGAAGTGATTCCAACAGCAGTGGCAAAAGCAAAATGTCCCGGTGGATCAAAGTTGCTCCCCCAAAAAAATTCCAAGATCAAAAGTTGCAAAGAAAAGTCTAGGAATCAAGGATTTTTCCTCTTGTGGTTGTTGTATTGGGTAAGAGAGGGGGGGGGAGCGAGGGGAAAGTGATTCCCAACAGTGGTAAAAAGCTCCAGAATTAAGTATCCTTCCTGGGCTTTGGAGATCTAGGAATAGTTGGGAATCAAGTAGAGTTTGAGCATTGAGGTATTGAGAGGTATAGTCATAGATTGTAAGTTTAAGGGTTTAGGGTTTAGATTTCAAAAATTTCATTTGATTTCCACTGTCTGTGTGTTTTTGTTCTGCCACAGAATTGGCATCTTCAATGGTTTTCTCTTTGCAAGAATTTAGTACTAGGATCTCAATTTGTTCATCTTCACAGAAAAAACAATGTTGTTGGATGATGATGGAAGGATCTCCACATCAAGGATTGATCATGTATTATGGTGGAGATTTGACAGTTGTTCGTTTCCAATTTCTACCCAAGTCTTAGAGACATAAGCAACTTGGAGGAGAAGTTCTCTAAGAACAGGATTCAATTAAACAGCTCCGAGAACTTCTGCAAGCACAGGATTCAATTCAGCAGCAACAGCTCTGAGAACTTCTCTAAGAACAGGATCCAATTCAGCAGTGGCTCTGAGAACTTATCCAAGGACAGGATTCAATTCGGCAGTGGGTCCAAGAACTTGTTGAAGGACAGTATTCAGTTCAGTGGCTCCAGTCAGATGTCTTCAGAAGGAGAATTTGTGAACCGGGACTATGTTTTTGTTGTGAATCCCACTGGTGAGGTTTACATCAGTGGCTTTGGCCTCATATTGTACGAAGTATCTGCTTGATTTTATCTTGTTTTTTATATTCTGCATTGCTGCCTATTTTACCATAGATCTAAACCGTTGATAAAAAGAGATGCTATACTGAAATTGGACATCTTTCATTTGCTAAAACTCTATAAGGATGCATGGCAAGATGCTCTAGCAAAGTGTGCACTACTGGGTGGTAAAGAGAGTTCTGATGGTCAATTCATTGTGCTATGAAGGTGGAAATGGGCGTACAGGACGGGATTGGCAAAAACTGCTGCCTTTGTTACATTCTCGCCTTGGCAAATCCTGGAATGTATGCTTTTTCCTTCAATCTATGTTATCAGATCTGAATTCTCCATTACTTTTGTTATTGGATTACTTCTCAATTCTTGTCAGGTTGACTTGGCAAAGGTTCTCAATACTTATGAGTAGTTTGTTCCTTTATCTCAGTGTTCATGATTGTGCTTCATAGGTTTTGAACATAATCTGGAAGCAAATTCTCAAGTAAATTCAATAACAGAGCTGTTATTATTGTCTCCAAAAGTTTTGGGACTATTGAGAGGTCTTTATAGATGATGAGCCTGTGAGTTATGGTCAGATTTGAAATTCTGTGAGATATTGGCTGCACAGATTCAGGACAGGAGTTCTGAAAGTCTTTTATGATCACAGCATGTTTCGCTGACATGTACCTCATATTGGAAGCCTTTAGCTGCGTTGAGATCTCTGATTGCAAATGTACAATTGCAGGTACGTGAAGCCCTGACAACTGGCCCACTTCATGCTGTAGAGCTTGCAAGGGAGGTGAGGAAATTGCATCAACTCTGAACAATCATACAGTAGCAACTCTCTGTTTGTTCATAATTGTCAGTTTAACAACTTAATCTGCGATCACAAATCAAAGAAATGTAGCTTCAGATTTGGTTATACTGCAAACTTCAGCACTGAATTCTCCAATCCTGCTTGTAAAATTAGCCATATTTAGATGTGACAGTGCAGGTTTGTGAGCAGTGATTGACAAATATAATACCATGTTTGGGTTGGCCATCTCTCAATTGAGGAAAACCAGCAAGTTATGTTCAGTATCAAAATATCAGTTATGGCAGATAGATTTTTTTCCTGGCAGTGCCTATGGATCTGAAGAGGCTGCAACTGGAATTCACAGAAATCAGTGGGATTTATCTCAAGAATTTTGGATAGTGATCTGCTCACCCAATGCATGTGGCAGGCAGTTCAGAATGGAGCAGCAGCTGTAGTTGCTGTTGGGGGTGATGGAACCCTGAACGAGGTAATTGCACTGTGAATTTGGAAGTATAGGCCCTACATTTGCATGTTATCATCTCTTTTGACATTATTCGATCACATCCAAACCATATTGAACCATTTTGAAGGTAGCTACAAGAACCCAAAGAAATCATGTATTTTACTTTGTGAAGCAAAAGTGTTTGAAATGCTGGAATGCACTGGAATGGCCTCCTCTACAGCTTGAAATATCCATTGATTAGATTCTTGCATGACCTGGACATTTTCTTCATCCACATAATCTGTTTGTAAAGCAAAAGACTGAAATGCTAGCTTGTTACTATCATTTGAATATTTTATTTACAAATCAAAATGAGAAAATCCCATGGCATTAGTTCTTACTATGCATAATTGTACTAACAGAGTCTAATGCATGGATTCTGCTTTTGTACATTGTGCAAAATACATTTGTGTTTGTGAATGAAGCAGTTCATAAGAACAAGAAAACTGGTAGACCAAAAGCAGAGCAGTCTTATTATAGACTGCATAATTTCGAGTCAACCTATTTTGTAGCTTGACTATGGTATTGGCATTTGGGGGCGAGTAGTTTAAATCACAAGCATTTGGAGGAGGGAATGTCTGTGCCTGATGCTTGTCTGCAATATGGATTCTGAGATTAGGTAGTGAATGGATTCTTCAAGGATGGAGAAGCTGTCCACCCACAGGAAGTTCAAGCAGGGCAACGCACTGCCATTGGGGTACCTCCTTACCAAATTCCTTATGTATTGTCATTCCTTTGGTAATTATAGCAGTCAACTTTAGTCACTATGTGATATTGGTATGCATATTTTTCAAAATCAAAGCCTCTCCATTGTGAATGAGCCTTGCAGAGAAAGTTTTGATTGCAAGGATGTGCTTCTACCACACACGTAGCCTTTCCAGAACACATACCATGTGCAGATGTGAAGTTATTTCATCATTGGATTATCAATAGACAAATGAAGCAGAGATTGATCAATCATTCAATTTGTGCCTTTTTGGAACTCCAGTTAGTGAGGTGATTGTCTTCAACTGCTAACTTTTGAAAGGGCACAGCCATTCAATTTTTCTGTTCCCCAAACAACCAGAGAAAACTACCCATCGTTGCTAGGTTTTTGGGTGAAGAAGGAACACAAAAGCCATTGCCTGGTTTGCTTTGATGGTTTTACAGCTTATTCCAATGGGCACTGGATCAGATTTTGCACGACACTTTGGTTGGTGAGTTGTTATAACATCTCCCCCTGGTTTCTCTTTCTCTGTTGATCTGATTTGGTTATTTGTCTTCAGACTAACCTAGTTGAAATGTTAAGGAACCAGGTATGGTCAAGATGATCAGAGTGTTTGGATTTTCATTCTTGGGATATGTGCTGCAGAAATACATTTGAACTAAGAGTTTGGACGGAGGATGTTTGACCTGGATAGGATCAACAAGAAATAAAGTTTCTGTTTTGCTGCAGCAAACCGTCAGAGCATAGGGAAATGGGTTTGAAAACAAGATGGATGGAGACATAAAAATGGGTGCCTTCACAAAATTCAGTCCAAAAATGTATGCTCAAATGTGCAACAGAATTGGATTAAATAGTGAAAACCATAGCTCCAGGAGCAAATAATTAGAGAAAAGTGGTTGCCATAGCGAATTTGAAAAGAACTGAGAACATTCAATGGGGTGTTTTCGGAATGTATTGAAGTTTCGACACGGGTCTCAAGAATACATATCATAGTGATACCATTATATCCACTTGTGCTGTGACTATGTTATAATCCCATTCAGTAAGGAGAGGAAGAAGAGTTGTGTTGAAATTGGTGTTGGGTTTTCATGGTACAGGAATGTTAATGACATGAATCAAGCAGTTGACCGCCTTGTTGTGGGTTTGGCCTTCATTCCTTACATCTTCTGACAGCTCAATCACTTTAGCTTAATTGCATGTAGTATTTTCGAATGGAAACAGATGCCCAGTTTTTTGGTGGTTGTTCATGCTTGATGGAAAGCTAGGAATTGCATTTAGAAGGAAAATCTGTAGTTGTACCATGCTGTCTGACAATAAATTTAATAAAATCTGTATTGTGTCTCACTGTTTGGTATGGAAGGCATCAGTGAACTTATTTGTGGGTTGGAATAGGGAACAAGCGGAAAATGGATGTGGGGCGTGTAGTGTTGGTGGATGACAAAGTGGACCGCTATTTTCTCAATGTGGCAAGTCTTCATTTGTAAGTTGGATTAAAAATGTATTGTTAGAAAATGAAGGGAGCAATGTCAAAGACCCTTTGTTGACTTAATTGTGTATATATACATGTCACAAAATCTCATGGATTAGAAGCTCATTTTCTCTTGAGTTGTCACTGGTTTTTCTTGGAGACAATTGAATGCATACATTTCTACCACATTCTCAGGGGTCCAGGATCTGAGTTGTCTTTTGTGGGAATTTCTTACAAATTGGATACAATGTAGCTTTTGCATATTGTGACTGCCTTCAATGGTACCCTTGGGGGAGAGTAAAACTCAAAGCTTTATCTTCAGAGTATTTTCTCTTAATATATTCTCTGATCCTGAAGTATAGTAACTTGTTGGATAGTTTTGTCATTACTTGGACTAATAGGTGGTTGATGGCATGTAGGAGTGCAAAGGCGGGTGCTCGGGTTGCCAAGTATAAAAGGCTGGGCAATCTGTCTTATGTTTTAGGTGCTTTAGATGCCTTCAGAGACCACCAGAACCGAAACCTAAAAGTCAGGGTAACTGGAATCATGCCCCTGTTCCACCACTTTTGGTGTTTAAGAGAGAGTAGTGAAAAGCTCCTATCTTAACAAATGAGGGAGTGGTGTAATGGGAAGACAGTTGTTCTCCCTCTCTGCATGAACAGAGAAACTCTGGTTGAAAGTCTTAGTGCTCAATGTTACAGACCTCACCTCCAAAAGAGAACCTGGTGCATTGAGGTGTTTCATTGTAAGATTTGAGAGCCAAACAAGCCAAGTCCACTAGGTAGACATTTCTCCTTATAGAATGCACGTTGAACATCTCCATATCATGAAACTTAAGCGTCTAACAAGGACACATCTGCTTGCTGTATGTCTTTGAAACTGCTTCTGCAGGTGGATGGGGGAGAATGGCGGGCAGTACCAGATGTTTCAGCCATGTGTATTGGGAATGCAAAGTATTTTGGAGGGGGCATGAAAATTACCCCAACTGCTGACCCTTTCAATGGAAAATTGGAGGTGAGCATCCATCATTCCTCCTCACAAAGTCTGGAGGTACCATTGAAAGCTGGAACTTCCAAGTTTGTGTGAGGTTTGGGATTATCTGTGTTTGTGCTGAAAAGTGCTCAGCAGCTGAAAATGTTTGTTTGTGAAGAGGATCCCGATCAGTAGGAGCCGTTCAGCATTTTGTGGAGAGTAGAATTCTAAATATTTGCCATATTCCTTAAGCATGTTATAGAGCCAGGGCACCCACTGGACTAAGTGCTCAACATGGAGGTTGCAGGTGGTCACATTGCGGGATTTCAAGTGGTATGATTTTGTAACAAAGATGCATACACTCTATGCTGGGTCACACATCCAATTGAAGAATGTTTCAAAAGAGAGGTACCCACATGTGTCATTAAGCTCATGAGATGTGTGGTTGTGATTTTCCATTTTTAAGAAATTCCTCTTGATCCCTGAAGCCCATCAGAACTCCAGGTATTCTGGTCTTTGCAAGTTAGGTTTAGCAGTGGTAAAAGATCTTACAGTTTCTCTCAAGCAAGAGGCAATACACTGCACAGAAGGGCCGTGGATGGATTGTTTCTGTGGAGAAAGATGTTGATAATTGACCTCCTTAGCAAAGTGGCACTTTCCTGGGTGGGGGGATTGTGATGGGCAGTGTTTCCACTATTGAAGTTGACGAGGAGACGGAGGCAGGCAGGAGAGAAGTCTATGTGCAAGCAGATGGGGAGCACATTGGCTTCCTGCGGGCTTCTTTTTCAGTGCTGCCTGGAAAAATTGATTTCATAGTATGAGGTAGTGTACTGGTCTGATATATTATGGTTTGATTATGTTGATGCAATTCAACAAACTTTGAAGAGGTCTCTCCTGTTCTTCAAGAAAACAAAACTGTGTTATAAAACATGCAACAGGAGTTACTGAAAACTGAGGATGAATGTTCTGATTGTTTAGGCCTTTGTCTTCCCAGTAGATCAGACACCCTGATTTGTAAGGTTGCTAAGACAACTAGGTCAATGTGGGAGTTATAATGTTGTAGAGATATCAACTGCCAATGGTGGCATGTTCTTAAAGTTTCTGCAATGCATTCCAAACCTGACCTTGCCTCCCATCCAACTGCAATTCAAAATTTTATAGATTGCTAGCAAGACCATTAAAGGTACCACTGGATTACTGAAGAATTTTTTTGGATGCAGATGACAGTGACAGACAACTGAGAAATTGCTGAAGTGAAACTTCAAATTTCAGCACTAACCACATGGGTTAAGGTTTTTCCCTCTTTCCAATAAAGCAAACAACAAAAACACTTCTCTTTTCTGAAGGCAAACTTTTTTCTCTTTAGCTATGGTGCTTGTCACTGGCCTTTACCCACTGCAGGGAGCTGATGAAATCAGTGGGGAAGTTGTGATAGTTAAGTCACTATCATACATACTACTGTTGATGGTTCCTGAACAGGTGTGAGACTTGCACTTTTGTTCATACCGGTGTGTGTTTTGTTTTTTGTTTGTTTTTTGTCTCCCCTTGTTTGGTTCTTTCTGTGGCTTCCTGAGGAAGTGTTAACCTTGCTGTTTCTTCTTCATTGTGAGAATGGAGATTTCTCTATTCTTATGAAAGATATT
>Ga0116231_10003202_pt1 | contig 34184 bp, 29 predicted proteins | sample S1TSphgellanicum_2_FD_89695 | JGI IMG/M metagenome (GOLD analysis project Ga0116231, IMG submission 89695) | Host-associated microbial communities from peat moss isolated from Minnesota, USA - S1T2_Fd - Sphagnum magellanicum MG | ecosystem: Host-associated > Plants > Peat moss > Unclassified... | reverse complement strand
TGTGATGGCCGAAGTGGACAAAAATCCACCGAAACTGCGCGCCGGCGTCTTAGGTACGGCGGGAAGCGACCAGGAGTAGCGGAGCTGAATCGGAGAGGAGCTGGGAGAACGCCCGGCGCATGGGCTGGAGTCGACGGGCAATTCGAGGTCAACGGCCGTATTGGCGGCGATCCAGATGCCCGGCGTTGCATGCACGCGCAGGCAGTCTTCGGCGACGGGAAGTGCGAAGAGGTCAAATTTGCCGGGCTCGGGGCCATCGTTTTCCAACTCCAGCCGGAGCGTGTGAGGTTCGCCCAGCGTCCAGCGGTCTTCCGGGGCGATTATCAGCATCTTGAAATGGCTTTCGACTGCCAGTGGCGTGGTGAGGATGGTTGTGCGCGCCGTTTTTTCCGGCTCCAGTCCGGGCCATTGCCTGGTCGCCAATTCCCAGCCTGCCCAGGCCAGGGCGGCTACCAACAGGATTGCGAATGCAAAGCGGAGACGGCCGAACCACAACTTCAGGTTGAAATCGTTGCGCAGCATTTGTGCGCAAGGGTACGCCATCGCCGAGCGGATTGCAAAGCTGGAGCAGGTGCGGTTCCCCGCCTGAGCCATACCAAAGTCATACGCAACTTTCGTTGACATGCTTGAGGCTCCATGAAACCATGAAGGTGTAGTTCCCGTCCTTTATGCCAGCCTGCGATCCCCGGCAAGAAGGCGCGCAGGTATAAGCAACGCATAGAGTTGTTGCTCCATGGCGGTCCGGCTTTTCCGCCCAGCCGGCTGCGTATGCGGAGCAGCCGCTCATGATCGTCTTTCGCGCCCGCAGGCCTGTACCGTTGGGCAAGGAAGAGTGAGGTTGGTTCGATTGAACTATGAGGTCCTTTCCTGCGATTCAGTCTCCTGGTCGCATGCCTTTCTCATCCGATCTTTTGAAGAGCGATTGCTGAAGTTATTCTCCGAGGGGAAACTTTTTGGCACGGTGCATACCTGCATCGGTCAGGAATTTACCGGCGTTGCGGTCGCGAGCCAGCTCATCGACGGCGACGTGATGGTGAGCAACCATCGCTGCCACGGCCATTATCTGGCGCGCACCGGCGACGCTGACGGGTTGATGGCCGAAGTGATGGGACGCATCACCGGCATCTGCGGTGGACGCGGCGGCAGCCAGCACATCTGCGCGCACGGGGTCTACTCGAACGGCATCCAGGGCGGCATGACGCCGGTTTCGGCCGGCATGGCGCTGACGCAAAAGCTCAATCAGACAGGGAATGTTGTGGTCACCTTCATCGGCGACGGGACGCTGGGCGAGGGGACGCTTTACGAGACGCTCAATATCATCTCCAAGTGGGACTTGCCGATGATGATCGTGCTCGAAAACAATCTATACGCGCAGAGCACCTCGCAGACGCTGACGCTTTCCGGCGACATCTGCGCGCGCGCGGAAGCCTTCGGCATCGACACGTATCACGGCAACACGGCCAACCCTAAGGCTTTGCAGGACCTGATGGCGACGGCTGTGGCCAAGATGCGTAGCGAGAGCCGGCCGGCGTTCTTTCGTGTGGATACCTCGCGGCTGATGGCGCATTCCAAAGGCGACGACGACCGGCCCAAAGACGAGTTGGCGCGCTACTGGGCGCAGGATCCGATTACGCGTTTCACGCAGGAGTTTCCCGAGCAAGCCGCCAGGCTGAAGGCGGAAGCGGAAGCGAAGATCGACCATGCGGTTGCCTTGGCTACGCCTGCGGCGTATGCGGAAAATGGCGTCGACGAGGAGTTGGATCTTTCGGCTCCCGTCTGGCATAAAACCGCGATTGAAGGCAAAGAGCGCGTCGTGACTCGCATTTATCAGGCGCTCAAGCAGCACATGAGCGAGGATAAGCGCGGGTTCATCCTGGGCGAAGACATTGAAGGCCCATACGGCGGTGCATTCAAGGTCACCAAGGATTTGAGCCTCACGTTCCCCGGCCGGGTGCGCAATACGCCGATCAGCGAGGCGGCTATCGTCGGTATCGGCAATGGACTGGCGCTGGCCGGGATGCATCCGGTGTGCGAGATTATGTTTGGCGATTTCATGACGCTGGTCACGGACCAGATCATCAACCACGCTTCGAAATTCAGGTGGATGTATAACGATCAGGTTACGGTGCCGACGATCATCCGCACCCCGATGGGCGGGCGGCGCGGCTACGGAGCCACGCACAGCCAGTGCCTGGAGAAGCATTTCCTCGGCATCCCTGGGACGCGGGTTTTGGCGCTGAATCCGCGCTTCGATCCGTATCTGGTCTATGATCGGCTCTTTGCCACCATCGACCGGCCGACGATTGTGATCGAGAACAAGACCATGTACGGCGAATGGGTGAGCAGCCAGACGATTCAGGGATTTTGGGCCGAGCATACGGATGAGGATTTTCCAACCACGCGAATCCGGTCTGCTTCCGCGGCTGACGTCACGGTGGTTTGCTATGGCGGCGTGCTGACGGAGGCGGAAAAGGCCGCGGACAAGCTGTTTGAAGAGCATGAATTGATCGCCGAAATTATCTGTCCCATCCAGATTTACCCGCTCAACTACCGGCCTATTGTCGATTCTGTGCGCAAAACCGGCCGTTTGCTGGTGGTTGAAGAGGGGCAGGCCTTTGCCGGATTCGGCGCGGAGGTAGTGTCGGCCGTGCATCAGGCGCTGGGCGGCGCTCCGTTGATGGCAAAGAGAATTGGCGCAAAACCCCATCCGCTGGCCTCCAGCAAGGCCGCGGAGCTGGACAGCCTGCCGGGCGCGGACACGATTGTGGCCGGAGTGGTAGAAATGGTGGCGTATGCCTGAGATTGTTTTGGTAACCATTCCGCAGGAAACAGTGAACGACGAGAGCGTGCGCATTTTGGCATGGAAGGTCGCTTCCGGCTCGAAGGTCGAAAAGGACCAGCAGCTTTGCGAGATTGAAACCAGCAAAGCGGTGATGGACATTGAGGCTCCCGAGGCTGGGATGGTGGTCTATACCGCTCAGGCGGGTGATGAGGTGCCGGTCGGCTCGACGCTCTGCCAGATTGTGCCGGAAGGCGCGACGATCGCTGCGCAATCCTTGCCAAGCACTGCGCAAACTCTGTCGAGCACGACGCAATCGGTGCAAGCGCCGGCCACGAAGGTTGAGATCCCGGCGGATGTTGCCGTCGATCCGGCGCTGGAGGAGAGCGATCTGCCTCCGGCGCGGCTGACTCCGCTGGCGGCGAAGCTGGCGGCTGAATTTGGATTCGCGAAGGAGTCGTTTGCGCGCGGGACTCTGGTGCGGCGCGACGATGTGCTGCGCCGGGCAGGGAAGCTGCCCGCGGAAGCTCCGGCGGCGAAACCGGCGGCTCCTGTCGCGCCGCCAGTTTTGGCCAAGGCCGCCGAGCCGGTCGAAAATGCGCCGGTGGCGGGTGTTGCCGTGGTGTGGAGCGATCTGCCGCGGCGCAAGACTTTCGAAGCCAAGATCCTCAGTCAGGGGCAGGCGCGTACGATTCAGAGCCAGGTGACTTCGTCAGTGCGCGCGACGCGGCTGCGATCGCGGCTGGAGCGGCTGGGACTGACTTCTGTCGGTTTGGGCGCGTTGGTGATTTTTGAGGCGGCGCGGCTGCTGCGCAAGTATCCGGAGTTCAACGCGGTGCACGATCGGGGCCGGATCGGCGTTTATTCGGATGTGAATATCGGCTGGGCTGTGGATGGCGGGCAGGGGCTGATGGTTCCGGTGGTTTCTCAAGCGGACCGGAAGACGCCGCAGGAGATTGTCGAGATCATGCAGCGGCATATCGATGGCTATGTCGAAGGCAAGCTCGGGACAGCGGATTTTCTGGGTGGAACGTTTACGGTTTCAGACCTTTCCGGTGACGGAATCGGGCATTTTCATCCGTTGATCAGCCAGGGGCAGGCGGCGATATTGGGCGTGGGCGGTGAACTGGATGGGCAGGGAAATGAGACGCTCTACCTGACGCTGGCCTTCGATCATCAGTTGGCCGAGGGGCGCAAGGCGGCGCAGTTTGTGCGCGAACTGGCGGGGCGGCTTGAGGCGCATGCGGCGCTTGAACCGGCTCCGGTGCAGGCTGCGCCCGAGGGCGAGATCTATTGCGCGTATTGCCAGCGGGATGTGGCGGCGATCAAGGCAATTCGCGCCATGCTGGTGAAGTCGGAGATTCCGGCCGGGTATGTCTGCTCGGTGTGTCTGGCGGGGTTGTCATGAGCCAAACGATGCCGCAAACGGAGCAGTTGAGATCGCTGGTTGCGACGATGTTGTCGCTTTCGCCGGCTGAGGTTGGCGACGGCACTTCGCTGGCTGCGTTGAACACTTCGCTGGGCTCGGCCAAATTGCGGCTGGGGCTGAAGCGGCTAGGGTTCACGCTTCCGGTTAACGCCAAGCCGGCGACCTTTGCCGGACTGGTGGCGGCGCTTTCGGGCGAAGCCGTGGCGGAATCTCCGGCGAAAGCTGCCGCGCCTGTAGCTGCGGCCTCAACCGGCTCGCTGGGAAGCCTTAAGGTTGGTCTCGACGTTGAGGATATCCGGTCGCTGCCTGTAGCTGCCGATTACTGGGAGCATGAGTTTTATCGCGGGACGTTTGCGAAGTCCGAGATTGCTTACGCCGTTTTGCAGGCGGAACCGCGGACGCATTTTGCCGGTTTCTGGTGCGCGAAGGAAGCGCTGCGCAAGTGCGATTCGGCTTTTGCGGGTGTTTCGCCGGAGAAGACGGCTGTGGCGCACGATGCCGACGGCCAGCCTTACCTGATGTTTGATTCCGGAGCTGGTCCGGAGCGGTTGGCGCATGCGGTGAGCATTTCGCATACTTCGGAGGTGGCGACGGCGGTCGTTGTTGCCGGCGTGGCTGCTCCGGCGGTGGTGGTGGAGACGATTGCGCCGCTGATCGTGGAAGCGACCAAGCCCGAGGCGAAGAAGTCGCGCGGATTGGCGAAGCTGTTCGGGATCTAATCTCTCCTCACTGAATGCAAGGCAAAATGGCCCGGAACCTATCAGTTCCGGGCCATTTTTGATTCTGGAGTCGGGATTCAGGATTCGCTCAGAGCGTTTTCACGGTGCGGTCGGCGATGTCGATCGAGAAGGTTTCGACTAACGTCGCTGGTGGAACCGTGCCGACCTGGTAAGGAGCGGAGTAGTAGGAACCGACGATGGTTTGGTTATCGATTTCCAGGTGCAGAAAGCCGAAGTTGGTTTGATCGTATTGCTCCAGGGTAAGTCCATTCTTCAGAGTGAGCGGCGCGGTTGGGTATTTTCCACCGATCTTTTGGAGCTTTCCGAGGTTGGTGTAACCACCGGCACCCGCGACCACATACGGAATCTGGATTGCGTTGCCGTCGTTGTCCTTCGTGTCTAGCGTGAAGCGCTGGTAGTTATGGACGTGGCCGGAGAGGACCAGGTGCGGATAGCGTCCGGTGGCTTTGAATCCGGCGTTGAGCGTGTTGTCGCAGACGGTGCTTCCTGAGTGCTCGGTGTCGCCGGAAAAGGGGGGGTGATGCACGGTGACGATGATGGGCAGGTTGGGGTTGGCTGCGGTGAGTTCGCCGTGGAACCAGTCGATCTGGGTCTGGTCGAAGTAGGCTTCGGTTTCGCCGACGTTGGAGAAGAGTCCGATGAAGGTGGCGAAGGGGGTGGTGAAGGTCCAGTAGACGTAGGGGAGGTCCATTTGGGTGCGTCCGGCGCCGGTCTTGAGCGAGCCCAGTTGGGCGGGATCATCGGACATGAAGTTTTGTATCCAGCCGTCTAGGGGCTGTTTGTTGGGATCGACGGGGCCATCCTCGGGGTCGTCCGGCTGGCAGTCGTGATTGCCGGCAATGGCGACGATGAAGGCGGGGTATTCTTTGTAGGTTTCGTAGAAGTTATCGCCGTATTTATCGATGTCGCCGGCGAAGTAGACGACGTCGCCCAGGTGATAGAGGAAGGCGGGCTTTTCGGTGTCCGGTTGGGCGTCGGCGTCTGCGGTCATTAAAGCGGCGACAAAGTCTTGCTGGCGCCCGCGGTAGTCGCCGGTGTCTCCTACGGCGTGAAATACGAGCTTTCCAGCTTGCTGAATCGCGGCGACATCGCCGGCGGAGAGGAGACTGGCGAGATCGAAGCGGTAGGGAGCTTTTCCATTAGCCGGCGGCAGAGGCTGCGGCGGATAACTTGGGATCGGGGAACTGGAGGCTTGCGTGGCAAAGTGATCCGCGCCTTGCTGGGTGGTTGGAAAGGAGCGATTCTGCCGATTGCCGGCGCCTTTCCCGGTTGTAAACGAGTGAGATGGGCTCATAGAAACTCCTGGCTGTGACTTTCGCTCAGAGGCCGGCTTTGGCTAAGGTCTCGAGCCCTTGAAGGGATACTCCCGCCAAGCGCTCAAGTGTAGCTCAGAGGCTTCTGCCGGTACGTCACAGAGGATACTCCTTTCCGTGAATTCTTGATCACAGAAGTGTTTTTGTGAGGGATGGGGCAGGGGTCGGTCATGGAAGCTTCGCCGGCTCTCGGGATTGGCCGAAGCTCAAATCCTGGGGCCGACCGGAACGGCTGGCCGTCGCATGGGATGGAAGTAACGGCTGTTGTTATCGCAGGAGAGGCCGCGCCTGTAGCGGTGGTTGAGGCGATTGAGCTGCTGATTGTGGCGGCTACGGCACCGGAGGCGGAGAAGTCGCGGGGGTTGGCGAAGTCGTTTGGGATCTGGGATGCTCTGCGGGTATGCTTGCACATGCAGGTTTACCAAGGGCGACAGGGGGAGGAGACTCACCTCGCGAGACGTCCGCTTTTTCGAGGTGCGCGCGAGATGAACTCGTCCGAGAGTCGTTCTAAGGCCACCACCGATGCGTCCAAGGCCGGCCACGATGCTGCGCTGGAGACCACGAGAGCATCCTTTTATCGTCGCTGGCGGCTCAGGGTCGGCATTTTTGCGGCCTGTTGCACCCTCTTGGCGTTGGCAGCCTTTGCGGCCCGGCGAACCCTTCTGCTGGATCTGGCCCGGATTGCCTTGAATCGTGACCCTGCTTTGATCGCACAAGAAAAGGCGGATGGGGTCATGATCACCTTCGCGAATCGTCCGGCTGTGTGGATCGCGCCCATGAAGAATGAAATGGACGAAATTTGGGCTCCCATCCATGCAAACGGCGTCAACTATTACACCTTTGCGGGACCGCGAAATTGGATGAGCACGTACAGCGAGCGATCAAACCCGAGTTCTCCCTACTACCAAGCGTGGGTCGGCGGGTATGTGATTCAGTTGAAGGATGGAACCGTTCCGGACGATCTTCAAACGTTGGGATGGCAGGTGACTGCGCTCGACCAGCGGTCCTGGCTGGAGGCGATGGGCGACGCCAAGCCGCTTGCCGAGTCTTCGATGGCGACCAGAGCGGGCAATATCGCGATCGACGGTCACGAGCTGCCGCTTTGGCATGGAATTATGAAGAGCCATAGCGACTTGAGCGCCGATCCGAAGAGTCCATTGTCCACTCTGATTGGCATGCCTCCTAACTCGACATGGCCAAGGGGGATCGTCTCGTTTCATGATGTGACTTTGGAGGGTTACATGGCTTGCTGGTTTGAGCCGCGTCGGAGGGTTTCAATTGTCGTCTATGCGGTAGCGGCCAGTTATCCAGGCCAAACGAGGAATGAGGAGAATGGCGGCGTGATCGACGGCGAGCTTCTTGAAATGATGAGATCGGCCAAGCTCGAAGGCGTATCTTGAATGTGCTCCGCGAAGGATGGGACAGCAGATTCCCGAAGGGAATGACAGCAAGAAATGCAAGGGCAAAAACAAGCACGAAAGCGGGTCCTTCGCTTTGCTCAGGACGACAAATTTGTTTGGTCCGCGTGGAAAAGCAAGAGCAACGGCAAAAGCAAAAGCGGATCCTTCGCTCTGCTCAGGATGACAAATTGGTGGATTGGCGGCTAAAAGCGATTTCCGAGACGGATGAGGGGATGAGCTTTGGCTCATCCCCTCATCCGTGTTGTGCTGGAACGGTCGTTATGCGGTGACGGGTTCGGCGGCGTCTACTTTGACTGGGGTGAGCCAGCCGAAGCGGTCGGGGCGGAGGCCGTTGGCGATGCCGAAGAACTCGTCGGCGACCTGTTTGGTGACTGGGCCGGTCGAGCCGTCGCCGATGAGGATGCGGTCGATCGACCGGATGGGCGAGACTTCGGCGGCGGTGCCGGTGAAGAAGACTTCGTCGGCGATGTAGAGCAGCTCGCGGGGCATGGACTGCTCGACGACGGGCAGGCCGAGATGGCGGGCGATGGTGAGCACGGAGTCGCGGGTGATGCCGGAGAGCGCGGAGTTCGCGAGCGGCGGTGTGTAGAGGACGCCGTTGCGGACGACGAAGACGTTTTCGCCGGAGCCCTCGGAGACCAGGCCGTTCACGTCGAGCGCGATGCCCTCGGCGTAGCCGTTGATGTCGGCTTCCATGCGGATGAGCTGCGAATTCATGTAGTTGGCTCCGGCTTTGGCGAGAGCCGGCATGGTGTTTGGGGCGAGGCGATTCCAACTGCTGATGCAGACGTCCGCGCCGCCATGGCCGGCGACGTATTTGCCCCAGGGGAAGTTGGCGATGAAGACATCGATGGGCGAGCCGACCGGGTTCACGCCGATTTCGCCGTAGCCGCGCAGGGCGATGGGGCGGATGTAGCAGGGCGCGACGCCGTTGGCTTCGATGACGTCGACGACGGCCGCGCACAGCTCGTCGAGCGAGTAGGGCAAGGTCATGCGGTAGATCTTGGCCGAGTCGATCAGCCGCTGCATGTGCTCGGGCAGGCGGAAGACGGCCGCGCCGGTGGGCTGCCCGTAGCAGCGGATGCCTTCAAAAACGCTGGAGCCGTAGTGGACGACGTGGCTCATGACATGGATATTCGCCTGTTCCCAGGGAATGAGCTGACCGTTGCGCCAGATTTTTTCCGTGGACTGGATGGGCATTTGTGGACCTCTCTCGATGCACTGCAAGAATACCGTCTAGGGTATCGTGCGCGAGCGGTTTGTGTCACGAAACCGATGCGAATTCCCGCCTGGTTGCCGGGAAGATCCTTGCTGTCGCCCGAGCGCGTCCTATTCGCTCAATACTCGGATGATTGCCGTACTTTCTCAACTTCGCCGGCGGACGATAGACAGCCGCTGGGGATGGCGGCTAGGCTCGTAGCAAGAAGAGAGTCTGCGAATTGTCAACTCCAGGGACGGGCCGGTGAGGGAAGTTGCGTGAAAACAATACTGGGCATTGGGGAACTGTTGTGGGATGTGTTGCCGGCCGGTCCGCAACTGGGCGGAGCGCCGGCGAACTATAGCGTGATGGCGGGGCGTTTGGGCAATCATGCCACGGTCATCAGCCGGATTGGGCGTGACGCGCTGGGCGAGCGGGCGCTGCAGGTTTTGGCGCCGTTTCCCGTCGATTGCCGCCAGTTGCAGGTGGATGATGAGCAGCCGACGGGCGCGGTGACGGTAGAGCTTCTTGAAGGCCAGCCCAGTTACGTGATTCATCAGCCGGCAGCCTGGGATTTTTTGGAGCTGACTTCGGAGTGGCAGGCGCAGGCTGCGCTTGCGGACGCGGTTTGCTTTGGCTCGCTGGGGCAGCGCAGCGAACGGTCGCGCCGGACGATTCATGCGCTGGTGGGGGCGACGCGGCCGGATTGTCATCGCATCTTTGATGTGAATCTGCGAGCGCCCTTTTATACAGGGGAAATTGTGCGCGAGTCGCTGGAGTTGGCCTCGGTGATGAAGATGAACGATGTCGAGGCGCCGCTGGTGCTGAATTTGCTGGGGTACGCCGCTGAGGCGACTTTGCGCGCTGGGGCGGAGCGGCTGCTGACGGAGTTCGCGAATCTGACGCTTGTGGCGATTACGCGAGGGGGCGAGGGCAGCTTGCTGGTGAGCCGTTCCGAGTGGGACGAGCACAGCGGCGTTGCGATCAAGGTGGCCGATACGATCGGTGCTGGCGACGCTTTTACGGCGGCGATGACGCATTACCTGCTCAAGGGTGCGCCGCTGCACACGCTCAACGAGGCGGGCAATCGCTGGGGCAGTTTTGTCGCGTCGCAGTCGGGCGCGATGCCGGCGATTCCGGCGGAGACTCTGGCGCGTATTACGGCGGAGATTGAAGGGTAGCCGCACGAGGCTGGTCGGATTCGCAACGATTCGCCGTCTCCCTGGCGTTGCCGGACTCTCCGTTCGGCAACAATGTCTCGACAAACAACAATGTCCCGACAAACGAAAATACATTCTTGTACGTTTCCTGCTACCTCTCTTATGGCAATCGGGCTGACGTTTTGTTGGGGCCAAGGAAGATCGGATAGGGTCGTGGGAATGGCAAAGAGGCAGAGTGCCGGTTGGGAACAGGGCGGCAGGACGCCGGTGGAGTGGACGATTGGGGAACAGGCGGGGCCATCTGGATCAGTTCCGGGGCAGTGGCACAGGATGCTGCGCGCAAAGTGCCCAAGCATCAGGTTGTCTTCGATTACCTGCACAGCAACATCAAGTCCGGCATGTATCCAGAGGGTGACCGGCTGCCCAGTGAGGCGGAGTTGGGTGAGATATTCCACGCCTCCCGCATCACCGTGGCCAAGGCGGTTCTGGAACTACAGAGGATGAATCTGGTTTCGCGCCGGCCGGGCGCGGGTCCGGATTGGGAAGCGGTGTGGTGGGACAGCTCTCAAGACCCGACCTTTGTGAAGCGGATGCTGGATGCCGCGAATCCGCAAGGGATCGTTTGCGCCAACGACGGAATTGCGGCGCGGGCGATGCAGCAATTGCTGGCTTTGGGACGCCGCATTCCGGAGGAGATTCGTGTGGCAGGAATCGACGACGTGCAGTACGCGCACCTGTTGCCGGTTCCGCTGACCACGATGCACCAGAATTGCCCTGAGATTGGCGTGAGGGCGATGGAGACGATGTTGGCGAGACTACAGCATCCGGAACTGCCGATACGCGACATTCTTGTGCCGGCGCGACTTATTGCGAGGCGGTCTTGCGGTGCGCAATTACCTGTTTGAGAACCCCGGCGGCTGCGTCTGGGGTACACCGCCGCCGTGGTTTCTGGGGAAGACTTTCAGGCAATTTCGGAAATGGCGTAGCACGAAAGCGTTGTGGAGTGGTGGATTTTCAGGAAAAATCCACTTTCTCAAAAATTGGATACTCCGCACCCTTCCCGAAGAAAGCCTAGAGGGCTGAGCGTCTTCCGGCAACCAGGTTATAGATCAGCAGGATCACGGCCAAAACCAGAACAATGTGGATGAGTCCACCGGCGATGTGCAGGGAAAAGCCCAGCAGCCAAAGAATCAGCAAAATCACAAAAATCGTCCAAAGCATGTAAATCTCCTTCTTGTTTTCTGAGATAGGCGCGGCCCCGGGGGAGGGCGCAATTGATGCTCTCAGAGAACGGCAGAGGGGACTGTGCCGGATTGACCAGTACCGGTCGATTTTAGGATTTGCTAATTCTGAGCAGGCGGGGTCGCGGGTGCCGGGGGTGGCGGCGCGGGCACAGGCCGGTGTTTGGCGCGGAGATAGGCGACCAACTGCGCGATCTGATCGCTGCTCAGGGCGTCTTCGAAGCTGGGCATCTTCTGTCCGCCATTCGTGATCTGGCCGGCGATCTGTTTCGGCTTCATTGTCTTGCGAACGTTCACAAGCGAAGGCCCTTTGGGCGTTCCCTGGGTATTCGCTCCGTGGCAGTAGGCGCAGCCCTTGTCGCGGAAGAGCGTGGCTCCGGCGGCTTCAGCGGCTTTGGAGGACTCGGCGGTCGCCAAGGGTGGTTGAGCCGACAACAGTAAGGAGACGCAGGCCAGAGCGAGAGCGGGCAGCGGGTGCAGGAGTTTCGAGTTCAACGCAGTCACCCCATTATGTTCTCATTGCCAGCCAGGCGTCTGGAGTACACTGGCGGCGGCTGCGGTTCCCCGTTTCCGCAGGACGAAAAAGTTTCCGTTCGTCTGTGGCCGAGCAACGCAACGCCCCTCGGCCAGGCAGCGACCGAGGGGCGTTGCGCTCTGGGGAAAGTCTATTGGCCGCCGCCGGACATATAGGTGTACTCGATTTTGCCGGAGTGCTTGATGGGTTCGCCGGTAAGATCGTGCGCGTGCCAGACGACGCTTTCGCTGGCTACTTCCGGATGCTTGCGCAGGAATTCGAGGGCGTAGACGGAGGCGGTGGGGTCGTCCTTTTGATCGGCGAAGCGAGCTGCTTCAAACGTAGCTTTGTCCTTTTGGCCGAGGCGCCGATAGAGGATGGCGAGATTGTAGTGTGCGGCGAGGTCGTCGGGATCGACGCCTTGCAGGCGCTCATAGACGTCGCGTGCCTGCGGATAGGCGTGCTGCTGATAGTAGCTGAAGCCGAGTTCGCGGAGCGCGTCTTTGGAGCGCGGATACTTCACAAGCACCGCTTCGAGATCGGCGATGGCGCCCTTCACATCTCCGCCATTGCGTTCGACCAGAGCGCGGTAGTAGAGCGCCCGCGGATCGCCCGGCAGCAGCTTGAGCGCCTTGGCCAGGTTGGGCCGCGCGTCGTTGTATTTTTCCCAGAGAATCTCGACTACGGCCATGTTGGTGAAGGCGTCGGCGTAGTCCGGCCGCAGCGCGGCGACGCGTTCGAAGGCATGCACGGAGGCAGCGTATTGCTGCGCGTCGAGCAGGGCGATGCCGTAGTTGTTCCAGCGCATCCATTCCTTGTTCTCATCGGCGCCGGGCTTGACCGGATCGTTTTGGCCGACGGCGAAGGTGCGCGTCTGGCTGGCCATGTCGACGACCGGCTCGGGATAGTGCGTGGCGTTCATGGCGTAGTCGATGAAGTGCTGATTGAAGCGGCGGTACTTGACGGTTGCCGTGACGCTGAAGGAACCGCTGAGGTCTTTGGGAATACGGAACCGGTAGCGCACCAGTTGGCTGCGCCCGGACTGGATGGTGTTGTTGTAGGCGAGCACGCGATTGTGCCAGATCTGGTGCAGATCGTTGAATTCGCCTTTTTCGTTGATGATGCGATTCGTGAAGGAATGCGCGGAGGGATCGAGATAGCCGTCGGGCTTGAGGAAGCCGCTCTCGACGAGCGTCTTTCCGGCGGCGTCTTTGACCGTGAAATCGACCCAGGACTCGTAGAAGTCGCGTTGCTCGGGGACATGGGAGTGAGCGATGCCCTTATTTTGGATGACCACATCGGCGGTGACCGCCTCACCGGCGGCGAGCGAGAAGCTGGTGAGGCCGAGCGGCGCGATGAGGACCGAATCGGCGGAAGTTGCGGCGGCGTTTTCCTTCTCAAGGGCGAAGATGTCGACGTTGAAGACGCCGTTCTTGAGGAAGGCGACGGTCCTCTCCATCTGTTCATCGAACTTGAAGTATTGCGGGATCAGGGTATTGGCTCCGAGCCAGCGATGGCTGACCAGCTTGCCTTCCTTGGCGCCATAGTCGGATGAGGTTGCCGGCAGCGCTTCACGCGTCATGTGGCAGGTTTGGCAGGTGGAGACCGAGTCTTTGCGGTAGAAGGGGAGCGGTGACTGCTTGGTGAAGCTGGCAGCCTGCCATTCGTCGTAGGGGGTCATGGCGCGCAGCCATTTGTAGTCGTCGAGCTGCTTTGGAATGGCGGCTTTGTGGCAAGCGGCGCAGAACTCCGACGTATGGAGGAGCGGGCTCATGACGGCCTTCGAATGGCGATCCAAGTGGGCGAGGATTTCGCTGTCTGGAACGATGCCGGGAATGCGCTTTCCGTTTTCATCGACCATGACGGCTGGCGTGTCGAGGACGTAGCTGCCGGTGCCGTAGGTGGTGGTGGAAGCGATGGAGTGGCAGACCGAGCAGGTGACGCCTTCGTCGTCGAAGGGGCGCTTGCGCGGCATTCCCTGGGACAGATCGCCGGAGAGCAGGGCGACGGGGTTGTGACAGCTTTCGCAGTGGCGCGAGAACTGCACGCCCTTCTCACCGATCAGGTTGTTGACGTTCTTGACGTACCACGGGGAACGGAAGCTGTTGGAATGGGCCGATTGGCGCCACTGATGGTAGCTCTCCTGGTGGCAGTGGCTGCAGTATTGGGCGGTAAGTACGCTCTTGGGACTGATGAACTGACCGTTGGACGTATTGGCATTGGAGGGAAGGAACGGCGAGTCCTTGCCGAAGGCGTAGTTGTAGCGGGAGGCGATGTGCTTGTCGTATTGCGTGGGAGGGACGGTAGTCCACGGAGCGGCCGAGCCACCGTTGGCAGCAGGCTGACCGGGAGCGGAGCCGAAGGTCCCTTCTTCGAGCGAGGTGGCCGGCTGCTGGCTGGCGGGAGTTTGCGTGGTCTGTGCCGCAGCCTGAGACGCCGGTGTGGCTTGCTGGCCATGCACCGGGCTTACCGGAAGAAAGGTGGCTGCGCCCCATAAGGCGACCATGGAAAGCGCTGGAATTGCGGTCCACGCGAGGACCGGTCGCATGCGGCGCGTCGGGCGAGGCAGACAGATATGAAATGCTCTCAGGCGGCGATCGGAGAAGTCGGACATTGGAAGGCAATCCCTCTGAAAACGACAAGGCCGGTTCGAATGACTGAGAATGTGCTTGTCTGTTTCCACCGCAAACGATAGCAGGGCGGCTACATTGGTTGTCATCCACCGTTGGGTGGAGACTGGCGAAGGGGGCCATTTCACTTTGTGAGATCAAAAAGGCATCCGATCGGCGAAAAACCATCTTGCTGCCGTCGCGCTGTAGCGCAGCGAATGGCGAATACAGTACGATGAAGTGCGAAATACGTGGACTGGTTTGTGATGTGGGACACCGTCAGTTGCCTTGAGCCGTGGGTAAGCTGGTACGGTAATCGTGAAAGAAAATTGAGCCCTTTGAAGCCTCGAAAATCATGATGGCAAACCCCTATTTTCCGCTCGCAATCCTTTTTTTGGCGGCGATGGGCTTCGGACTCGCTCCGCTGGGGCTGGCCTGGGCCTGGGCGAGGCTGGTTTCCCCTGCCAAGCCAAATGCCGTCAAGAATGCGATCTACGAGTGCGGACTTGAATCGCGTGGGGACGCCTGGGTGCAGTTCCGTTCAGCCTACTATCTGTACGCCATCATTTTCCTTATTTTCGACGTGGAGGCAGTGTTTCTGCTGCCCTTTGCGGTTGCATTTACGGGGTTAGGCGTGGGCGCTTGCCTTGCGATGCTGGTGTTTGTGCTGTTGCTGGCCGAGGGGCTGGCGTGGGCCTGGGCGAAGGGAATTTTGACCTGGGCGTAGTTAAGGGACCAGGGAAGAAAACGGGGAGAGTCGATGCCGGTTGAGCCAAAGTCTGAACCCGACCTGAAGATTGAACTCGGAAAGCAAGGCGTCTTCGTCACAACGGTCAGCGAGATCTACAACTGGGGCCGCAAGAACTCCGTGTGGCCGATGCAGTTTGGCCTGGCCTGCTGCGCCATTGAGATGATTGCCACGACTATGGCGCGCTACGACCTGGCCCGCTTTGGTGCCGAGGTCTTCAGGCCGTCGCCGCGCCAAGCCGATCTGATGATCATTTCCGGTACGATCACCAAGAAGATGGCTCCGCAGGTGGTGCGCCTCTATAACCAGATGGCGGAGCCGCGTTACGTGATCGCGATGGGTGCCTGCGCCATCTCCGGCGGGCCGTTCAAGCAGGGTTATAACGTTTTGAAGGGGATCGACCGCTATATTCCCGTGGATGTGCATATCCCGGGGTGTCCGCCGCGCCCGGAGGCGCTGATACACGCGTTTATGACGTTGCAGGCCAAGATTGAGGCGCAGCCGCTTACTGGATCCGAGCGGCCACGCCATCTGGATGCCGAGGCGCAGGGGCTATTTCCCATTCCTGCGCAAGGCGCGCACGATCTAGAGCCGCCGGTGAACCGGCTGGTTTGGCCGCTGCCCGCGCCTTTGAATGCAGGAGAGAATTGCGGATGAAGACGGCTGAAGAGCTTCTCGCCATCATCAAGGCGGCGTTGCCCGGAGCTGGCGTGGAGCTGGTTTCCAATCCCAGCCCATCGGCTCAGCATTCGCTGCTGTTGGGATCCTCGACGGCCGTTGCTGTAGCGAGCTTTCTGCGCGATCATGATGAACTTGCGTTGGACTATTGCTCGAATGCAACCGGAGTCGATTGGCCGGGAAAAGAAGTCACCGAGAAGATGAAAGTCACCAAGCTGGTGGAAGGCGTAGAAACAGTCGTAGAAGAGACAGTCAAGCGTGTTGAACCGGGCTATCTCGAAGCGGTCTATCACCTCTATTCCGTAAAGCATGCGCATCGCGAAATCGCGGGACCGGTGGTCTTGCGCATGAGAACGGCGAATCGAACGGATCAGGTGCAACTGCCATCGCTCACGCCCGTCTGGCGCTCGGCGGAGTTTCAGGAGCGGGAGATCTTCGACTTATTCGGCATCGTCTTTACTGGCCATCCGGATCTACGCCGCATTCTGATGTGGGATGAGTATGAAGACCACCCTATGCGCCGGGACTATGTTGATCCTGACGATTACGAATACGAGCCTACGCCGCATGACGAAGTGCTGAAGCGCGCTGAAGCGCAGAAGGCGGGAATTCGTGAGTCGGGGGTGACCGCATGAGCTCGCCCGGATTCAAGACGTATCGGCCGCCGGTGATGGAAGTCTCGGAAGAAGGCGACGAACTGCTCGAAGTTGCCATGGGTCCGCATCATCCCTCGACGCACGGTGTTTTCCGCATGGATGTGGCGCTCGATGGGGAGCGCGTGGTCAAGCTCAAGCCGGTCTTCGGCTATCTGCACCGCAACCACGAAAAGATCGCTGAAAAGGCCAGCTATTTGGCATCGATGCCGTACACGGATCGCCTGGACTACTTCTGTTCGCTCACCAATAACTGGGCCTATGCGCTGGCGGTCGAAAAGCTGGCCGGCCTTGAAGTACCGGAGCGCGCTGAATACATCCGCGTGATCACGGCGGAGTTGACCCGCATTCAGAATCACGCCAGCGCCATCGGCTTTCTGATGCAGGAGATGGGAGCCAGCGGCACGCCGCTCATGTACGCCTTCCGTGAGCGCGAGAAGATACTCGACTTGTTTGAGGAACTTACCGGATCGCGCATGATGTGCAACTACATGCGGTTCGGCGGATGCCGCGTCGAGTTGCCTGTTGGCTGGCTCAATAAAGTGCGTGTTATCGTCGACGGGTTGCCGCGCTTCATTGATGAGACGGAAGCTCTACTTACCGGCAACGAAATTCTCATGGCGCGTTCGCAGGGCGTGGGTATTCTGAAGCCTGACCTCGCGATCAACGCCGGAGTGAGCGGGGTCATGCTGCGCTGTACCGGCGTCAACTACGATATTCGCAAGGTAGATCACTACGGTATCTACGACCGCTTCAAGTTTCGTGTGCCGCTTGGGGACCACGGCGACATATATGACCGATACATGCTGCGGGTGCTGGAAATGCGCGAATCGGTCGAGATACTCAAGCAGGCGCTGAAGGATGTTCCTGCCGGGCCGATCATGGACCCCAAGAGTAAGATTCGCGGTTTTCGTCCCAAGCCCGGCGAGGCTTATGGACGCATTGAAGCGCCCAAGGGAGAACTTGGCTTTTATCTCATCAGCGATGGCAGCCCCAATCCGTATCGCTATCGTGTCAGGCCGCCATCGTTGATCAACCTCACCATTCTTGAAGATATGTGCCTGGGGCAGAATGTGGCCGATGTGGTGCTTATCTTCGGCAGCGTCGATATTGTGCTTGGAGAGGTGGACCGCTAATGCTGGGCGAAGGCATCCTCAAGGGACTGGGCGAGACCGCGAAGAACTTCGCCGGAAGCTTCGTCTCGAAAGAACGGCTTACGACCGTGCAATACCCGGAAGAGCGAATCGCGCCTATCGAGAACACGCGCGATTTTCCGTTCCTTGTTTATGATGGCGCGGAAGATGCGGATGAAGCAGCGAAGCTTGCTGGACTGCGTTGCGTTGCGTGCCAGATCTGCGAGAAAGAGTGTCCGCCCAAGTGCATTTATATTGTCAAATCCACGGATAAGAAGCCCGATTATGTGGGTAAGCCGCAGATCTATCCAGCACGGTTTGACATCGATATCTCGGTCTGCATGAGCTGCCAGATCTGCGTCGAAGTCTGTCCCTTTGAAGCGATCAAGATGGACACCGAGTTTGAACTGAGCACGACGGATCGCTTCGGCGGCTTGCTGTTCGACCGAGATCATCTGGCGAGGTCCAACCAGCATTATCACAAGATTCATCCCACCGAAGCGGCCGAAGTCGACGCGCGTCTTGCGGAAGAGAAAGCAAAAGTGGAAGCCAAGGCCAAGGCCGCGGCAGAAGCCGCCGCAGCAAAGGCGGCTGCAGCCTCGGCCGCGCCGCCGGTCGTGAAGCCAGCTCCAGCAAAGGAGCCGGGCGCGTGACGGTTATCTCACCATTCTGGACCAATCTCGACCAGATATTCGTGCTGCTCCAGCAGTGGATTGAGAGTTTCTTTCCGCTGTGGCTTCAGCCTGCTGTAGGCAGTGTGCTTGGAGTTGTGGCCATCGTCGCCGCCTTCCCCGGCATCTTTGCGCTGACCACGGTGCTGGAGCGCAAAGGCCTCGGCCGCATGCAGAATCGGCTCGGGCCCAATCGCGTCGGTCCGCTGGGCATCCTTCAACCGGTCGCGGACGGCATCAAGTCGCTGACCAAAGAAGATATTGTCCCGCTGACCGCGGACGCTGCTGTGCACTTTCTCGCTCCTGTCGTGCTGGTCATTGCCGTCTTCCTTGGCTTTGCGGTGCTGCCCATTGGCCGCAACATGGTGCTGGCGAATCTCGATGCGGGGTTGCTTTTTTTCTTCGCTATTGGCGCGTCGACAGAGTTGTCGATCTTCATGGCGGGATGGTCGAGCCGCAACAAGTATTCGCTGCTCGGCGCGATGCGCGCCGTGGCGCAGATGATCAGCTATGAAGTCCCGCTGCTGCTCTCGAGCGTAGTTGCCGTCATGATCACCGGTTCGCTCTCCACCGTCAAGATTGTCGAAGCGCAGAGCGGATTTACGGGCATTTTTCCTCACTGGTATGTATTCACGCCGTGGGGCTTTGCCGGCTTCACGCTCTTTGTCATTGCCGCATTGGCTGAAACCAATCGTTCGCCCTTCGATTTGCCTGAAGGCGAGTCGGAATTGGTCGCCGGGTACTTCACTGAATACTCCGGTTTCAAATTTGCGCTTTTCTTCCTGGGCGAGTACCTGGGCATGTTTTCAATTGCCGGATTCGCCATTACGCTCTTCCTCGGTGGATGGGGCGCGCCGCTTTCCGTCCTCAGCTTCATTCCTTCGTGGGCATGGTTCTTCGCGAAGCTCTTCTGCGCCATCTGCTTCTTCATCTGGCTGCGCGGAACACTGCCACGTCTGCGCCAGGATCAGCTAATGAACTTCGCGTGGAAGTTCATGCTGCCGATGTCGCTGTTGAATCTTCTGGTCGCTGCGGCGTGGCGCTTCCTCCCCGAAGGCCCATCGCGCTGGGTCGTCTGCAGTGCCGTACTGCTCGCGGCGTATGTGCTGCTGGGCCGCGTTCTTATGCGCCACCAGCATCTTGGCGCAAGGAGTTATCGCTATGCCGACTAATTTGGATTGGAGCGCACGATGATCTTTGGACTGAGCCTGGTCTTCATCCTGACATCGATCCTGACGGTCGCCGGCGCTTTGGCCGCTGCTCTGCTCAGGAACCTTGTGCATTGCGCGCTAAGTCTCACTGTGACCTTCGCTGGACTGGCGCTTTTGTACTTGCAGCTCGACGCGCAATTCGCGGGCTTTGCGCAGATACTTATATATATTGGTGCAGTTGCCATCCTCGTCGTCTTTGCCATCCTGCTCACGCGCGGCTCCGGCATCCCGGAGCATCGCAGCTTTTCTTCAAGCTGGCTAGCAGGCCTCGTCATTTCTGCCGGAGTCTTCTCTCTGCTTTCGTGGGCTGTGATCGAAAGCATCCCCGCGTCGGCAGCTAGGGCGACACCGCAATTGACGGTGCAGAAGATAGGGCAGGCGCTGATGAGCAGCTACGTTCTTCCTCTTGAGATCGTCGCCGTGCTGCTTACAGTCGCATTGATCGGCGCAGTTATCGTGGCCATGCCCGAGTCATCGAAAGGTGGCGCAAAATGACTCCTCTTGCAGCATTCCTCATCGTAGCCGCTCTGGTTTTCGCAATTGGGCTGGCGATTTCACTGACGCGTCGCAACGCCATTCTGGTGCTGATTGGGATTGAACTGATGTTGAATGCCGCCAATCTCAATCTCATCGCCTTCTGGCGCTTTGGACCGCATCCAGAGGCGCTTACCGGCATGATGTTTGCTATCTTTTCGATTGCCGTTGCGGCTGCGGAAGCAGCGGTGGGGCTGGGCCTCGCAATCGCCTATCACCGCAGCAAGAAGACCACCGATCTCGACGCCATGACGCGGATGAAGGGATGACGGAACCTATGGTCGCTCAAGCCGCATCCATTATGGCCAACTGCTTGGGAAAGGCAGTAGAAATTGACCTGAATACGATGATTGACGGTCCAGCCAATGGAATTGTGCGAAACCTCTGGCTGATTCCAGCCATTCCAATGATTGCCGCCGGACTCATCGCCCTGTTGAAGCAGCCGAAGAAGAGGACCGCAGCAACACTCGCCATTGGCGGGCTGGCATGCTCACTCCTGCTTGCGATCGCATCCTTTGCGCATGTACTTGCAGCTTGGGGAAGCGTCGCTCCAACGCGCGAGACAGTCTCCTTCAACTGGATCGACCTCGGCGCAACGCACCTGCAACTCGGCTGGATGCTTGATCCGCTGGCCGCCATCATGCTGGTCATGGTCACCTTCGTCGGCCTGCTGATCTTCATCTACTCCACCGGCTACATGGCGCATGACGAAAACTTCACGCGCTTCTTCTGCTTCCTTTCGCTTTTCGCCGGAGGCATGTTAGGCGTGCTCATCGCCAACAGCCTGCTGCTTCTCTTCATGTGTTGGGAGATTGTCGGCCTCACGTCGTATCTGCTCATCGGCTTCTGGTATCACAAGCCCAGCGCAGCAGCAGCAGCGAAGAAGGCCTTCCTCACCACGCGCATTGGCGACATCTTCTTCCTGCTCGGTATCGTCTGGCTCTACGCGCAAACAGGTACATTGCTCTTCTACAACCACGGCGGAGGCGCGATGGAACCCGCCGCAATCGCTACGCTGCTCAGCCAGCCAGCGGCCTGGGGCTTGAGCGCAGCAACGGCCATCGGCCTGCTCATCTTCGCCGGCGCGGCGGGCAAGAGCGGGCAGCTGCCACTGCACGTGTGGTTACCTGACGCGATGGAAGGTCCGACGCCTGTCTCAGCGCTGATCCACGCGGCGACGATGGTTGCAGCCGGCGTCTATCTCGTGGCACGCGTTTATCCATTGATGACTGCCGGCGCTCTTACTGGGGGATCGACGATCTCGCTCACTGTCGTTGCGTGGGTGGGTGCGTTGACCGCTCTCTTCGGCGCGCTGGTTGCTGTCGCGCAGAACGATATCAAGCGCATCCTCGCATACTCCACTGTCTCGCAACTTGGCTACATGATGGTCGGCCTCGCTGTCGGCGGCGTAGCGGTCGGTATGTTCCATCTCATCACTCACGCGTTCTTCAAGGCGCTGCTCTTCCTCGGCGCTGGCTCCGTGATCCACGGCTGCGATGAGGAGCAAGACATTCGCCGCATGGGCCATCTGCGCAGTGCCATGCCGATCACATTCATTACCTATGCCATCGGTATGTTGGCGCTGAGCGGTTTTCCTATTTTCTTCTCCGGCTTTTGGAGCAAGGACGCCATCATCGGGGCAGCGCGCAACTGGCCGGTATCGAAGGGACCATTCTTCCTCTTGATCTTCGGTGCGCTTTTGACAGCGTTCTACATGATGCGGCAAGTCGCATATGTCTTTTTTGGCCATTGGCGCGGCCCCAAGGATGCGCATGCGCATGAGAGTCCTGTGGCGATGACGCTGCCGCTTACGATTCTCGCTATCTTTGCGATGGGCCTGGGGGCGCTCGGAACCCCTATGTGGCCTTGGTTCACCAGCTTTGTAGAGAGCAGGCCTATCGCGCCGGAAGGCGAACCAGGAATGATTGCGCTCATGATTGGTTCCTCCCTGCTCGTCTTGCTGGGACTTGGCATCGGTTGGTGGCTCTATGGACGCAGGTCCGTCGAGAAACCGGCCCACGCGCCCGAACACCATCACAAGGGTGAACACGGCAACGAGCCAATCTATGAGCCTAACGATCTCAAAGACATTCTTGAAACTGCGGCGCCCACCGCTTGGAATTGGCTCGCCCACCGGCTCTACTTCGATGAACTGTACGCAATGACGGTGTTGCCCTGGTACGCAGCGTTGGCCTGGCTTTCGGACTGGCTTGACCGGAGCGTCTGGGGAGGCATCGTCGCGGCTGTTGCAAGCAGCTTCCGCAGACTCGGTGAAGTAAATAAGTCCGTGGACTCGCAGTGGATCGATGGCACCTTCGATAAAGGCTGCGAAGAACTGGTCACCAGCGGCGGCGTGATGGCGTGGCTGCAGGCGGGCCGTGCTCCTGGCTATCTTCGCTTGCTCGGCCTGGGCATCCTTGCGCTTGCAGGTATTGCGCTGGCTTTAGGCGCAGCCACGGGGCAGGTGCGGCTATGATCCCTGTGCTCACTCTCCTTACGGCGATTCCCGGAGTGGCTGGCTTGCTGGCGCTAATGGCGGGCAGGCGCGCCGGCTTAGCGAAGGCGATCGCAATCATTGCTACCGCCGCTTCGCTCGTACTTGCCTTGCGGATCTGGTTCGGCCTCGGCACTGCAGGCACGATGCAGTTTGTCGAGCGCGCGGATTGGATTCCGACTCTCGGCATCGAATATCATCTGGGTGTCGATGGTCTGGGCGCATCGATGCTGCTGCTTGCCGCGATCGTCTCTCTGATGGCCATCTCGGCATCGCGCAACGTCACAAGCAATCCGGGCCTCTACTTCGCGCTGATGCTGCTGCTTGAATCCGGCCTCTTCGGCACGTTTACCGCGCTCAATTTCTTTCATTGGTTTCTCTTTTGGGAACTTAGTCTCATTCCAGCGTTCTTCCTCATCAAGTTATGGGGCGGGGAAGGCCGCGGCAGGGCGGCCACGCAGTTTTTCGTCTACACGATGGTAGGATCGGTTGGTCTACTGCTCTCGTTTCTGGCACTCTATTTGGCAGCCGGCAGCATGGATTTTGAGACGCTCGCAGGCATGGCTGCGTCGGGCGAACTGGCCACGGCAATCGCAGGGCATCTCGGCCCAATCTCCCTGTGGCTTGCGCTTGGCACGCTGCTTGGCTTCGCGGTCAAAGTACCGCTTATGCCATTTCACACATGGCTGCCTGCAACCTACTCCAAAGCACCAACGCCAGTGACCATGCTGCTCACTGGAGCTATGTCCAAGATGGGCGTCTACGGCTTGCTGCGGCTTGCATTGCCCATCTTTGGCGCGCAGCTAGCAGAAATGCGAATGCCTTTACTGACGCTCGCCACGCTTACTGTCGTATTCGGAGCCTGGGCGGCAGCGGTTCAGAAAGATCTGAAGCGGGTCTTCGCCTATTCGTCGGTCAATCATCTCGGTTACTGTCTGCTCGCGATCTTCGCTGTGGCACTGCCTTCAGGATCATCGGCTGCAACTGCACTCAGCCAGACCGCGGCCCTTGACGGTGTGTTGCTTCAAATGTTCAATCATGGACTAACTGCAGCGGCCATCTTCTGGTTTCTCTCCATGCTCGAATCGCGATCCGGTGGTGGGCTTGATATCAACGACTTCGGAGGGTTACGCCAGCCCGCGCCCGTCTTCTGCGGGCTCATGGGCATTGCACTATTTTCCTCCCTCGGCTTGCCCGGTTTGAATGGTTTTGTCAGCGAGTTTTTGATCTTTCGCGGTGTTTTTCCGCTGACCTGGCTATCGGCGACAGTATCCGTGCTCGGACTGTTGATTACTGCCGCTGTCATACTCACCGTTATCCAGCGCGTTTTCACTGGTCCAGTGCCCGAGCGATGGAAGGCTTTTCCGGATCTGACCGCGAGTGAGCGCTTTACAGTCGCTCCCGCATTGATTCTGATGGCTGTGCTGGGCCTTATGCCGCAATTGATATTAGGAACAGTCAATGCCACAGTGATGCATTGGCTAGCGGGGTGGAGACTCTGATGCTTGCCTTCACCATATATCTTTCTTTCGCGGGCGCGCTGCTGTTGGCTTTCATGCCAAGAGCATGGGCCCGCACGGCTCGCGGGTTCGCGCTAATCGTGGCCTTGGCTGGATTGGCTGTTGCGCTCACCGCTTTTGTTCAAGCCGGCGGCCAAGGCAGTATGGCAATCTCGGATCAGGCATGGGTTCCTTCGATGGGCATCCATTACACGCTTGCCGCTGATGGCATCAGTCGTGTGCTCGTTCTGCTTACTGGCCTCGCCGCGGTGGCGGGCATCCTGTTCTCTTGGAACATTGGGGACGGCGAGGCCGACCGGGCCAACGAATTCTTCGCCTTCTTCCTGGCGTTGATTGGCGGCGTCTATGGCGTCTTCCTTTCGGTCGACTTATTCCTGTTGTTCGTCTTCTATGAGATCGCCATCGTGCCCAAGTATTTCCTCATCGCTATATGGGGTTCCACGCGGCGTGAATACGCGGCGATGAAGCTTGCGCTTTATTCGTTTGCCGGCTCGGCCATGGTGCTTATCGGGTTGCTTGCCGCGTATGCGCAAGCTGGCAGCCACACCATGAATCTGCACATGCTGGCGCAGTATCCTTTCCCGATCCGATTTCAGATGTGGGTTTTTCCGCTGGTATTTACGGGTTTCGCGATCCTCGCCGGTATGTGGCCCTTCCACACCTGGGCGCCGACCGGTCACGTCGCCGCACCGACCGCTGCTTCCATGTTGCTGGCTGGCGTGGTGATGAAGCTGGGCGCTTACGGTTGCCTGCGCGTCGCCATGACTCTCTTTCCGCACGGTCTCGATCCGTGGGGATTCTCGTTCCTCGGCATAGGGTCATGGCGCACCGTCTTTGCACTCTTCGCCGTCATCGGCATCGTTTATGGCGCGGCTGTGGCGCTGGTGCAGAACGACTTCAAGTTCGTCATTGGATATTCGAGCGTGAGCCACATGGGCCTGGTTTTGCTGGGGCTGCTGACGCTTACACAGATCGGCATCGACGGCGCGGTGCTTCAAATGTTCTCGCACGGGATACTCGCCGGACTGCTCTTCGCAACCGTTGGCCGCATCGTCTACGTGCGTACCCACACACGCGATCTTGCCCTGCTGAGCAAGCTGCAACTGGGCAAGGCAATGCCCTTTGCAGCCACCCTCTTCGTCATTGCGGGCATGGCGTCGATGGGCCTGCCTGGATTCAGCGGATTCATCGCGGAAGTTCAGGTGCTCATAGGCGCATGGCATGCTTTCCCATGGTTTGCGATTGTGGCAGGCGTGGGAATCGTGGTGGGCGTCGCATACACTTGGCGTGCTATGCAGAGAGCCTTCTTCAGTGACACGCCTGCGCTCGATGCGCAGGGTATGGCAGTGTCTGTTCCCGAATACGATCCCGTTACGTGGCCGGAGATTGCCGGGACCATCCTGCTGGTCGGGACCAGCCTACTGATTGGCCTCTACCCACGCCTCTTGTTGGATGTGATTGCGCCTGCGGTCCAGTCGCTGCCTCACGCGCTGCTCACAGGAGGCCGCTGATGAACACTCTTGTGAACTACGGCAACCTCTTTGCTATCACGCTTCCTGAGACCATCCTTGAAGTCGTCTCGCTGATTGTCTTGGTCGTTGACCTTGCATGGTTGCGGAAGTCCTCTCAGGCGAGCCGCATGGCAAGCGCTTGCCTTCTCGGCGTCGCCGGCTCCGCGGGAGCCATTTTCTGGCTCACGACTCATCCCGCAGCCCTGAGCTTTGCCTCGGGCGCGCTGGTCACAACGCCATTGGTGGCTGCGGCGCAGATTGGGATTCTGATCCTCACTGCGTTGGTCCTACTATTGAGCGTCAAGGCCGAGTTCTCGCGCAATCCAGGCGAGTTTGTGGCCATTGTGCTGCTTGCAACGACAGGCATGATGCTGGTCACAGGGGCCCGCGATCTGCTGGTGATCTTTGTCGCGCTGGAGTTGCTGAGTCTTTCACTCTATGTACTTACCGCCTTCGCGAAAACTTCCCCGCAATCGGCTGAAGCTGCGCTCAAATATTATCTGTTTGGCGGCATGTCGGCGGCCTTCATGCTTTTCGGGTTCAGCTATCTTTATGGCCTTACTGGCACAACGAATCTGTCTGAGATGACGTTTCTCCTTTCCGGCCAAGAGACGCTTCCGCTGGTAATCGTTGCGTTCGTTCTGATCGCAGCGGGGCTTGGCTTCAAGGTCGCTGCGGTTCCTTTCCACCTATGGACGCCGGATACGTATCAGGGCGCACCCGCGCCGGTGACGGCTTTGATCGCGTCCGGATCTAAGGTGGCGAGTTTTGCGTTGCTTGTGGCTGTAACGGTAGGATTTGTCGCCCCGCCCTCTTCGGAATCTACCGGTCATTCCTTGTGGATCGTACTGCTGTTAACCATGGCGGCGGGCTCCATCGTTCTCGGCAATCTGGCTGCGCTGGTGCAGACCAGCGTGCGCCGTCTGCTTGCTTACTCCGCTATCGCTCATGCGGGATATATGCTACTGGGAATCGCGGCGAACACACCGCAGAGTGGCGCGGCAGTGGTTTACTACGCGCTTACCTACGCGCTGACGACCGTTGGAGCCTTTGGCGTGATCGCCGTTGTCGAACATGCTACTGGCAGCGATAGGCTCGATGCCTTTGCCGGCCTCAGCCGCCGCAGTCCACTACTGGCTGGAACCATGCTGATCTTTCTTCTGTCGCTTGCCGGCATTCCGCCTTTGGTCGGCTTCTGGGCCAAGTTCAATCTTTTTGCCGCTGTGCTGCGATCTTCCGGCTCAGCGTCCTGGCCTCTGGCTATGGTGATCCTGGCGCTGGCTGCCAGTGCTGTTTCGCTCTATTACTATCTGCAAGTTCTCAAGCGTGCCTATGTCGTGAAGCCCACGCAACCGGAGCCGATGCCAGTCTCGTTTCTTGAGCTGGCAACGCTGGCAGCCATCGCGCTTGCGGTGTTTCTTCTCGGCATCTTCCCGGGCATGCTCAGCGGATGGATTCCGCTTGGCTAAGTCGCAGACTCCATGGAGGCAAGGACCGTGCGCGTCGATGCACACCAGCACTTTTGGCATTACACCGCGGGGGAATTCGGCTGGATCGATGACTCGATGGCTTCGATCCGCAGGGATTTTCTTCCCAACGATCTTGCGCCTCTGATCAAGGCGTGCGGCATTGACGCAACGGTTGTCGTTCAAGCGCGACAAACTATCGAAGAGACGGAATGGTTGCTCGATCTTACTCGTGGAAATACTTGGATCGCCGGCGTGGTTGGCTGGGTTCCGCTCACTGATAGCGCTGTCGAAGACACGCTGCAACGGGTCGCCGCCAATTCCAAACTCAAAGGCGTGCGCCATGTCCTGCAAGGCGAAACGGACGCTTACATGCATCGCCAGGATTTCAACGCCGGCATCGCACTTCTACCGAAACACAAGCTGACTTACGACCTCCTCATCCAGGAGTGCCAGTTGCCCGCCGCGATTGCGTTGGTCGACCGCCATCCGCAACTGCCCATTGTGCTCGATCACATTGCGAAGCCCTTGATCGCAGTGCAAGAGATGGAGCCATGGCGGACGCACATTCGCGAACTAGCCAAACGTCCGCATGTGAGCTGCAAACTTTCGGGCATGGTCACGGAAGCCGACTTCGAGCATTGGACAATCGACCAACTTCGATCCTATGTGGACACGGTGCTTGAGGCCTTCGGCCCGCGGCGATTGATGTTCGGCTCGGACTGGCCAGTCTGCAGCGTAGCCGCCGATTATCTTCGCTGGCACAGCACGGTTATGAGCATTCTCGCGGGACTGAGCAACGACGAGCAGGATTCGATCTTCGGGGACACTGCGACGAACTTTTACGGCTTGCATATCGCGAGACTCGCGTAGCGGACGACCTAAGGCGAAACGACGGGATTGGTCAACTGTCCCAGCCCTTCGATAGTTACGGTGACTGTTTCACCGGCCTTCAGCCAACGCTTTGGATTGCGTCCCAACCCCACACCGTAGGGTGTTCCCGTGGAGACGATGTCGCCGGGCAAGAGCGGAGTGATCGATGAAATGTAGGCAATCAGTTCTGGGATCTTGAAGACCAACTCGTGTGTATTCGAGTGTTGCAAGAGTTCGCCGTCAATGGTCAGCTGCACGTCGAGCGCATGAGGGTCCGGGATCTCATCCGCCGTTACGATTGAAGGACCGAGCGGGCAAAAGCTTGGCAGGCTCTTCGAGAGCGACCACTGTGATGTGGAGAACTGAATATCGCGCGCGCTCACATCGTTGACGATGGTGTATCCATAGACGTGCTCCATCGCCTCACTGGCCGGAATCTGAAAGCCGCCCTTGCCGATGACGAACGCAAACTCGGCTTCGTAGTCCGGCTCCTTCGCGATCTCATGCAGCACGATTGGATCGCCGGGCCCGACGATCGAAGGCACCAGCTTGAAGAAGACCACGGGGAACTTGGGAATCTCCATCCCTGACTCGATGGCATGATCGCGATAGTTCAATCCGATGGCGAAGATGCGCGGAGGATTGTTGAGCGGCGCATGCAGTTTTACATCGGCGAGGGGATAGGCGCGATATGCGCTTCCAGTGGTGAGCGAGGTAACTCCGGCGGTGACTACGGCCAGCGTGTTCACGAAGCCAGCCGGGGTCAGATCGATTACCAGGCTACCTTCATCCAGCAGAATTCCAGGCCGAACGATGCCATCCGCTTCCGAAAACGAGACTAACTTCATTCCAACTCCGATCAAACCAGCTAACTACTATGCCGCCGTCCAGCCGCCGTCCAAGGTGAAGAGCGAGCCGCTGATAAAGCCTGCTTCGCGCGAAGATAAATACCGCACCATCGACGCCACTTCTTCCGGCTGTCCGAGGCGACCCATGGGCTGCCGCGCCTTCAGTTCTTCGCGAATCTTTTCCTTCTCATGCGCATGGTACTTATCCAGATACCCTTCGACAAAGGGCGTCTCGACCGTGCCGGGGCAAATGGCGTTTACGCGTAGATCCCTGGCGTACTCGACGGCCAACTGCCGCGTCATGGCGAGCACCGCGCCCTTGGACGTGCAATAGGCAAAGCGCTGCTTGATACCGATCAGCCCAGCGACCGAGCCGATGTTCACAATGGAGCCCTTTGCCGGACTTGCCAGCAGGAGCGGCAGCAGCCGTTGCGTGACAAGAAAGACCGAGCGCACATTGACCTGCATGAGCCGGTCGAAGTCCTCGGCCTGCGTGGTGGCGATGCTGCCGACATGCCCGATGCCCGCGTTGTTTACCAGAACGTCCAATTGTGGAAGCAGCGCTGCAGCCGCATCGATGGACTCCGGCGAAGTTACGTCCATGCGAAGGGCTCGCGCATTGCCGAGCGATGCAGCCAACGCCTCAGCGGCTGCGAAATTGATATCCGCGATCCAGACAAACGCGCCGGCTCGGACTAACTCGCGTGAGGTCGCTTCTCCAATGCCGCTTGCGCCGCCAGTTACCAGCGCATGCAATGCATCGAGACGAAAGGCAGCATCCGTCACAGTCGTCATAGCGATGCCTCCACTTCCGGCAGAACCTGTCCATCCAACTGACTGGAGATATAGGCTGCCTCGACGGTGCGCATGGTATCGAGTGCGTCGGAGACGCGCGTTGGCAGGTCATTCGTCGCTCCCGCAACGAACGCCTGCAGCGAACCCATCGATCCGATGAAGGCATCCGGAAACCAATTGCCTTTGGTCGGCACGGTCTCCCACTCGCCGCCACGGCGGGCGTAGCGAAGGCGGTCCGGTTTGCCGACGGGATAATCGAGATTCACGCCCATAATTGCTTCCATTGCGCCCTCCGTGCCTTCCCAGGTTACCTGGCTGCGCTGCGTGCCGTTGTAGGTGTGGGCATGATTGCTGGAGATCGAAACGCGCTTCCAGTCGTCGTATTCCAGCACCAGAATGCTACGCGTCGCGGCCAGCGCGGGTGTGAGGGGATTGCGTACCGTTTTCGCCAGCACCTTGCGCGGATTGCCGAACCAGGCGCGGCACAGGTCCACGTAATGAATGCTGTGATACAAAATTTCGAGGCGTGGGGAAGTGGCCAGAAAGCTCCACAGATCCCAGGGCATGAAGACGCTAACATGCACTTCCATCTCATGCACATCGCCCAGCAGACCTGCCAGCGCATATTGACGCGCAGCCTGCATGACGGGAGCCCAGCGCAGTTGAAAATTCACGGCTGCGATCAGCCCCTTTTCGCGGCATAGCCGTTCGATGGCCACAGCTTCGGCCAGGGTCTCGCCCATCGGCTTCTGGATGAGCACAGCCGCGCCATCGGGCAATTGGGGCAGCACTTTGAGAATGGCGCTGGCGGGAACCGCCACGTCAAAGATGCAGGCTTGCGGCAGCTTGGGGAGCGCCTCTGCGATGGAACGGTAGACATTGGCAACCGAAAATTCGCCGGCCAGTGCGTTTGCCTTGGCCTGGTCTGGATCGATCAGCGCGAAAACGGGAAAGCCAGCCTTACGATAGGCAGGCAAGTGCGAGTCATGCACGATTCCTCCCGCGCCGATCGAGACGATCGGGAGGGGAACGAATCCAGGCGAACCGTCTTGTGCGGACGGCGAGGAATCACCGATGAGGTTGGGTAGGGTCATTGATTTAGGCGGAACGCCCGGGAAAGGTTCAGGTGGGCCGTCTCAAAAATCATACATCCTGCGGGTTGTGAAGGCTCACGGGTGGGGAGCACGTTTCGCCGCCTGGAGCGCGACTTTGTAGATTTGGGCCTGGTGGGGAGTTTCGCATCCATTAAGAAATCCCAATAAATAATGTTCAGAAATGCGACAGTTCTACAAAATTTCTCAAGAATGCTCATCTTCCGCCGAAGACGAACATGGATCCCATTTGGAATCTTCGGTCCGGACCTCTTCCCCAGCCAAACGGCCCTTCCGAGGCCGGCCGAGCAAAAGTCAGGAGGACTACGACCGTGCAAATTGGTCTCGTTTTGCTTTTGGCTGCCCAGACATTCTCACTGGCGCAGAATACGACCCCTTCTACCCCTGCTCCTTCCGTCTCGACTGTGACTTTGATGAATGACGGAAAAGATCTGGTAATCGCAGGCGCGAATTTCGGAACCACGGCCCCCACGGTGACTCTGGGCGCGACTCCTCTGGTCATTGTCAACGCTACCCAGGATATGTTGGAAGTCCAGGTTCCGGCGGGCACCCAAACGGGGAGTTACCTGCTTACGATCACCAACAGCGCAAGCAAAGTTTCCGGGACCTTTGCCGTTGCGTATGGCGAGACGGGGGCCACCGGGCCCACGGGGCCAGCCGGGCCCAAGGGAGCAACTGGCGCGACCGGTCCTGCAGGTACTCAAGGGCCGATGGGGGCGACAGGAGAGAGGGGTGTTGCCGGTCCTGCAGGTCCGGCAGGCCCCAAGGGAGCCGCCGGAGCCGTGGGTGAAACCGGTCCCGCGGGACCGATCGGCAAGACCGGCGCGGCTGGAGCAGCCGGCGCAACTGGCCCAGTGGGCCCAGCCGGTCCTGCGGGGCCGATCGGTCTTACGGGGCCCACAGGGCCTGCCGGTGCTACTGGGACGACGGGTCTGACTGGCCCAGCGGGCCCTGTTGGCCCGACCGGGCTCACTGGCCCGACCGGCCCCATTGGCCCAACCGGGCTCACTGGCCCCACCGGGCTCACTGGCCCGATCGGCCCCATTGGGCCCACCGGACTCACTGGCCCGATCGGCCCCATTGGGCCCACCGGACTCACGGGCCCGACCGGCCCCGTAGGTCCAACGGGACTGACAGGGGCGACGGGTCCCGCGGGTGCGATCGGTCCCGCCGGTCCAACTGGAGCCGCTGGCCCAGCCGGTCCTACGGGTGCTACTGGCCCAGCCGGTCCTACCGGCGCAACCGGCCCGATCGGTCTTACCGGCGCAACCGGCCCTATCGGGCCAGAAGGTCCCACGGGACCAGCCGGCGCGATCGGTCCAGCCGGGCCGACGGGCGCGACGGGAACTTTCAGCAATACCGGCACTGTTTTCTCTGCGACCTGGACCAATCCTGGCGTGGGAACGGCGGGCACGGTCTATTTCCTGTCGCCCACCACGACCGCGAGCCCGACGCTGTTGGGGAATACGGTGGTCGCCAGCGCCACGGAGGCGAATTTTGCCGTAATTCCATCCCCTTGCACGGTGACGGCCCTGAATCTCGGGGCAAACAACTACTACACCACCGCTGCCAACACGTCGACGGTAGTCGTCTACAAGAACGCTGCGGCAACTTCGATGACTTGCAGCGTCACAACCAACGGAGACGGCGCCAGTTGTTCGGATACGACACATACGTTCAGCGTAAAAGGTGGGGATATGGTGAGCCTTGGCTTCAGTGAAAGCAGCATTCTTCCCTACGTCAAGCTGTCCTCCATGCTGATCTGTCAGTAAGCGCCGATTTGCATCGCGCGGCGCAAGCCGGCCTAACTTTCTGTGAGGAAAGGTTCGAGCTTTTGGCTTCCGTCGCGCTGTTTTACCAGCATCTGTACTTTGCCTTCGGCCGCGTCCAGCTCCTGTTTGCAGACTGCCGACAGGGTCACGCCTTCTTCAAAGAGCTTGAGCGACTCTTCGAGCGGCAGGTCGCCTTCTTCCAGTTGCGCGACGATGGTTTCTAGCTTTCTTAGCGAATCTTCAAAGTTGGCCATACGGCAAATCTTCTCCTAAAATCCATTGCCTTACGCAACGTCTTGCGCATCCGGGGGCAGTACGGACGCGATCACATCGGCTGCCATGGCGTAGCGCCCAAACGGCGCGCTCACCTGCACGCCCTGGACCATGGGCTGCGCCTCGGCCAGCATCTCACGCGCAATTTTGACGCCTTCGACCCGGGCCGCTTCCGGCGACTCTGCCTGGGCCATGCGCAGCAAGACGGACTCGGGCACGGAAACCCGCAGATCGTTGCGCAGCACCTCGGCATTGCGCAGGCTGGTCAACGGCCAGATGCCGGCGATGACCGGAATGCGAAACTCCTCGATCCGCTTGAGAAAGGTTTCGAGCAGGCGCAGGTCGAAGACCGGCTGGGTGATGGCGTATTCCGCGCCGGCCTCCACTTTCCACGCAATCCGGCGCAACTCCTGTTCGATATCCGGCACGCCGGGGTTGGCCGCGACGCCGATGGTGAAATTGGTCGAAGCGCCGATGGAATTGCTGCCGATATCCAGCCCATGATTGAGCCGGCGGACGATATTCACCAGGCCGATCGCATCGACGTCGAAGACTGCGGTTGCATCCGGATAGTTGCCTAGCTTGGGGGGATCGCCGGTGAGGCAGAGCACATTGCGCAGACCGATCGACGAAGCGCCCAGCAGATCGGACTGAATGCTGAGCACGTTGCGATCACGGCAGGTGTAGTGCAGCACTGTTTCCATGCCCGTATGCTGCTGAATCTGAATACAAAGGCTCTGCGCACTCATGCGAGCCGAGGCGCGCGGCGAGTCGGGGACGTTGATCGCATGCACTCCCAGCGAAGCCAGCAGGCGCGCGCCTTCGATCTCCTTGATGCAATCGATGCCGCGTGGAGGGACGATTTCCACCAGCGTGACAAACGTTCCCTCGGACAGGAGCGCTCCGATGCGCGAGCGCTCGGCGAGTGGCGCCGGGGGAATCTCGACGTTCAGCGCCGCCTGAGCGAACTCGACTCCGCTCGTACTCGCCGCCTGATTCCGCGCCTCGTTCCGGTTTTGCGCGTCAATCGCCCGGATCGCCGACTTCATGGCGCGAATATGGTTGGGGGTCGTGCCGCAGCATCCGCCGACGAACTGCGCACCAGCTTTGATGGCCTTGCGCGCGAAGCTGGCCATATATTCCGGCGAACAGAGATAAATATTGCGGCCTTCGACGGCGCGCGGCATGCCGGCATTGGGCATGGCCACCAGGGGCAGGGAAGTGGCCGCGCGCATCGCCTCGATCGCGGTCAAGACCGTCGCAGGGCCAGTGGAGCAGTTGCAGCCAATAGCGTCCGCGCCCCACTCGGTCAACATTGCCGCGGCCAGTGCCGGAGAAGCACCGTCCAGGCAGTTTCCGTCTTCATCCACGGTGACCATGGCGAAAACAGGCAGATGCGGTGCAGCCTCTTTGGCTGCCAGCAGCGCCTCGCGCGCTTCGTTCAGCGCCGGCATGGTCTCAATCATCAGCAGGTCCGCGCCGGCTGCG
>Ga0116231_10003200_pt1 | contig 34199 bp, 28 predicted proteins | sample S1TSphgellanicum_2_FD_89695 | JGI IMG/M metagenome (GOLD analysis project Ga0116231, IMG submission 89695) | Host-associated microbial communities from peat moss isolated from Minnesota, USA - S1T2_Fd - Sphagnum magellanicum MG | ecosystem: Host-associated > Plants > Peat moss > Unclassified... | reverse complement strand
GACGTTGTGAAGCAAAGATTGCAGCTGAAGCACACTCCCTACAGGGGTTTGACGCATTGCATCGCGACTATGCTTCGAGTAGAAGGATTTGGAGCTTTCTATACTTCGTACCCTACTACTGTCGTCATGAATGTTCCCTTCACAGCTGTACATTTTGCATCCTATGAAGCTGCAAAAAAGGTAGATTTCCATTCCATTCTCACTTTGCAAGTGTTTAGTTGTACTTTCCTTAGGAGGGATTGTGTCAGTGTTTGAATCACCAGCAGCAAGGATGTTTTTCCAATCATTCTCCTCTCAATTGTGCAAAACGCATTTGTGATGCCAGCTGCTGATGGAGGTATCGCCAGACAAAGTGGACGAGGAGCACCTACTGGTGCACGTGACTGCAGGTGGAGCTGCGGGAGCACTCGCTAGCGCTGTGACCACGCCTCTGGACGTTGTTAAGACCCGCCTTCAGTGCCAGGTACACCGTCCCGGTGGATCCGATCCAATGGACTTTTAGGGGGCAATTTCTTGGCTGAAAACTCTCTCTCTTAGTAATTTCAGCTCTTCAGAACAGCCTTCTGGCGAGGGAAGGACAGCGAGAGCATTATTGCAAGCTCTGTTTACATCGCAGTGCCCTTGCCACTGCAATGTAAACAGCAGTTGATTGACATTATGAATTTCTTACTTATCAGTCATAGAGAAAAAAGTGCACAAAGCATGAAATCAGTATGCCTGATAGAACCGCCAGATCAGGAAAATTGCACTCTTCATTGTCAAAGGAGTTTGTCCTTCGAGTAGATGAACGTCAAGCCTGACTATTTTCCTAGTCGTTACAAGTTGTGATTCTATTGCAATTTTCATCAAGAACCAAATCACTAACTGAATGGAAAATTTGAGACAGAGAGAGAAAGGGAGGAAGATTTTCTTCAATTGTGTGAAATTGGAGGAATGTGAAGCTGTCAAGGAACCATGTCTATGATTAAGAGCTCCACAGGGATCCAAACGATTACTCGATGCATGTGTTTTCAGTTTCATTTTGTACCTGCTTCTAGATTGGATGGAAGGGCTGAAGGGGTTTTGAACCTTGGTGAGGGAGTGGCAGGGGGTGTCAGGGGCACAGCGGTTCATGAGCTGCTCAGTTGTAGATGCTGTGCGTAGAATAGTAGCAGAGGAAGGGCTTTCAGCGTTGCTGCGTGGGCTTCGACCTCGTGTTCTCTTCCACACACCAGCTGCTGCCATTTGCTGGTCCACTTATGAAGCTGGCAAATCATTTCTCTCTGACTGTGACTGAATGCCAAAGAATCTTATCATCAAACTTCCCGTGTCATCCAAACGAGGCTTCAACCCATCTACAACAAATGCAGGATTGCCAAATTCAAGCCTGAAGAGAGTTCGGCCATCTTTGGTCAGAAGACCTACTATCCTGATATTTAGAAACCCACTTGGCCTTGGTCTTGTGACTATTGTCTTGTACCTAGTGTTTGCAGGTCTGTAGAGAGAGTGCTAGCTGTAGAAACCCTAAATCTCCCGTCCAACTATCCCAACTTTTCCTTGTGTTTCTCCAGTAGCCAGAGAGAACGGGGTGCTTTATATTTGCTGCTAATGTTGCTAGGAAAGGTCCCAAGCAGCTGATTTGGATTGAAAGCAATCATTTGAACAGGAAGGATTTACCATCTCTGAGAGGTGGAGGAAACATTTTGCTTAGATCAAATGCTCCAGACTACTTTGGGTTGTAAATTGCTGGAACTCGTGTTGAAGGCCTCTAATGCATTCAGATGACAATATGCTACTTTCACCACTACAGTTTTGCACAGGAATTGCCAATTGAAGCAACAACATGTGCAAACAATTGTGTTTAATAGGAGTGAAATTGTGAATTATGCTCTCAGTGCTTCTCATGCTCGTGTACCTCATTATAATGTGGCGCTTTGCTGCCAGAGTTCCCTATAACTGCGGGCTCTTCCATCCGTGAGTCCCTGAATCACAAGAGAAATACAAATAACATTGTAATCCTACAAGATACTAAATGAATGGCAATGAGGGGAAGAATGCTTTCCAATGGCCTGTGAAGATGAACAATCCAAACCTAATATTAGCAATCAAGGCCATCTACACAATTTGGCTTATCAATGCAACGAAAAGCCACCACTGTCTAAGCTCTCGTCTGAAGAAGCATAAAACCTAACACCTGGAGCTCGCAAACAATTCTGTCTGAACAAAAAGAGTAGGTATTCCTGAGGAATTATAGGTATGTAAGAACGAACAGTACCAGTGAAACGTTGCAAATCGTAGCAGAAGAGTAACATGCTCGTGTTCAATCTAGCCTCTCAAGACAGTATGAATGGAGCCAAAAGGGGAAGGATCGACAGAGAAGTATCACGCAGTGATTGGATAGGGCATTCATTTTACACTGAGACCAAGCAAGCCAAAGTGAGTGACGATCGAACGAACCGGGTCAATGCGATGTCCTGCAGGGTGACGCAAGGGCAAGAAGACAAACTGGCAAGGGCCATGCCTTCTTATCTCTAGATCCCATGGCACATTGTTTATGCAAAGAAGAAGAAAAAGAGGTACCCGCCGCTGCAGACACCGAATATAGGAGTTTGTACGGCGTGATTTTCCTCTTCCGGATCCGGTGGGAGCTTCGCAACAAGACACGTACACTAGGAGAAAGAAGTACGTAAAAACTGTCATTGTAGAACACTCACTACTTCTTTCCATGACGTCAGGAAGTAGATATTTTCTCACAGATTTGTATTTCTCGGAATGGTATATAAACGGACGAAGAAGATCAAAGCTTGCGCACTTTAGTAACTGCGGCAAAAGGTCCTTCTGCCATGTGGAACTTCTTGAAGATCCTCATGAAGGGTCGGTGTAGGGTAAGGTCCTAAGGTGGGGGCATTCTCAAAATAAGGGGCCTAGGACAAGGCACATTTTGGGAATGTCCCCCACCCCTGAGCTTTACCTATCATAAAGCACAAGGCAAAATTTATCATGAACCAAACCTACATAGATCACAAGGAGGCATATGAATGGGAGGGTTCTTATGCCTACTCCTCAATAGTGGGACAGTTCTTACGCCTATAAGTAGCCATAATTTCCCTCCCACCCTGGAGTAGGCATATTGTCCCTCCCAATTTTTAGGAGGGGAATTCATAGATATAAGGTGCCCTCCACATACACTTCAAATTTTCTCCAGTGCTTTAGGAGATCTTAATACCTATAACTCTTCAAAGGTTTAGAGAAGACAGAAACACAGAACCTGCCTGAGTTCCTCCTCGACGTTCTTCTTGATGATGAGCTTCCTGTTAATTCGCAAGTATGCTTTCTATTTCTCTGCTTGTTTTCTGCTTTTAGCAAAAAATTCATAAATGCTTTTTGGGACAAAAGATGCTGATTATTCAAGTCAGACAAGAAAGATGCTCCATCATGGATGCGGTACAACTCGCCCCAGAGGATCGTGTCAGAAAAAAAATTTACCATCTCAGCAAAATCAAAATTCCTACATTTGATGAAGCTGTCGACAACCTCAAAGATATTTTACATAGTGGAACTGAAAATGTGCATCTACTCTCCTTTGGAAAAGAAGTTTATAGAAAATCACCAGCTGCAGTTTTACAGCCAAAGGAGGAGAGCATCTTCCAACAGCCATGTTCATCATCCCCCCACCTAGAAGCCGTTTTTACCGACGAAGTTTGTTTTCTTTTTCAGGCACTAAAACACACACTAAAACACAAAATCCTACAAGATCAGATCCAACACAAATTAAATTCTAATTTCTTAAAATCGCGGCAACAACATGATGAATCTTACTTATAACTCGGATTGAGAACGAAACAGGGAACGGTGTTGAGATTTTGCCCGAAGGTGGGAATGGGGGCTGGACAAGTGCTCTACAACCCCAAAAAAATACACACTTATCTTTGACACCTTGAAAGTTTCACCTTCTGGAACACACTTCGGATTGGTTATTCTTTTGACAGATTCGTTTGCTCTCGTTCTCTCTTCCCCAGAAATATTTGCCTGTGAGATTTGCAACGCCAGACGACAAGAAATGGGAGTGGGCCCCCGCCGATAACGGCATGCAAGCCGCAGGAGACTCGGCGGCTAGCGTACAGCTCTCGGGGCTCTCCCTCACGTGCATTTGTCCGAAAAGGATGGTGGAATAAATACACGTGGAAGCTCATGAGAGGTGGTTACTACGATCGACCAATGGGTGCAGCCAGAGGATGACTGGACAGCGGTCACCAAACCCCCTCCATTTTGGCCATTGGATGTGAGAACTTTTGGATATATGTCATATTTTGGGGTACTTATTCTGTTTCATTGCGGGTGCCTCAAAAGTCCAACTATTTTTTATTCATCTTTGTATTAGATTAGAGGGGTTCATGGGGTTCAAATGCCAACTTCAAATGTAATAAATTCATTGATTGACCCAAGAGGAAAAAAACTTCCTCAAAAACTGTCCCAAAATAAAAGGACAAATCTTTTGAAGTGTGAGTGATATGAAACGAAAGTTTTCTTCATAGTAAAACTATAAATATTGCAACAATTTTCGAAAAAGCATGGGCATTATTTGCATGTAAAGGTACAAAATTTGAATGGAAATCTTTGCAGAGATAAATATAAAATTCTTCACTTGTAGCTTTCTGAATTTTTGACCCAGGTGAGGAATGCTCAAAAAAATTTGAGCTGTGTCATGAATATCCACCAAATGTGTTGCAACCATGCATTTCCGTAAAAACTATGATCTTTGATAATTCATTCCAACGTTATGAAACGAAACCACCCAACTAGCTGTGGGATAAAATTGAATAGTTTGAATCATTTGGCGTAACAACCCTGCAAGAAATGAATTCATCATTTTTTCATCTTGTGCTTATAAACATTTTTGCACGTTTCAAAACATTTTGATGTGTGAGACACTTGATTTTTCATTGCTATGGTTTTATATTTGACAAACTTGAACATGCCAACTTCCATCATTTTCCCATTAACATTATGATACTCAAATTGAAAATGATTTTTATCAATATCTTTCATACAGTAGCCAACCATACCAACAAATGTATGAAAATTAATGTTTCATAACTGCTTGCAGTGCACGACATGCTCATCTGGTGCTTAATTTGGATCATCTCACCTCAAGTGCTCTTTGAAAACCTTAGTTTAACATTTTCAACCTTGCATATGAATATGTGAAAGAGTGCCACCCCTATCTAATGCACAAAGCCTGACTATACATTTTTTTTTATGAGCACTTCCATAAGATTTGCATCAGACCCTCCCACAGCAATAGTCATAGAAGCTTCCCACAATTTTTAAAAATCTTTCATTCAAGAAGCCCTTGCTTCTCTTGTAGCATCTTTTAAACATTTCAACTTTTACAAAACAAACAACCCAAAACAAAGTTGCAACCCCCACCCTCTAGCCTTCTCATACTTCCCCCTACCTATGCATGTAGAAAGTGATTGTACACTCTCAATGTGGATAGTGGACAATCACTTTGCATGTTAAACAATTTTTTTTTCTTGCGCTCCCCAATAAAATTCTTACCTTCCTCCTACCCCCACAAAGGAAAAATGAAAAAAATCCCCCCTCACCCCCCCACTCAAAACTTAAAAGAAAAAAATCAAGGCACTGCTAATGCATACAGAGACTTCCCATTGGCTGCATGAAATTTCTATTCCCAAAATTGTTCATCACCATTTTTGGCCTGGGCTAATAACCTCTGTCATAAACTTGGGGTACTTATTTTTCTGTTTCTTATTAATTAGTTGGGGGTGACTCACAAGTCCAACTTTTTTCATACAAACTAAGCCAATTTGATTGCCCATCACAAGAAAAAGTTGAAACTTTGAAGGCTCCCCAAAACAGAATCCCCTCACCCAAAACTTATAAGAAAATAAATCAAGGCACTTTGAATGCATGCTGAGCCTTCCCATTGGCTGCATGAAATTTCTATTTCCAAAACTGTTCATCACCGGGGCTAACACCCCCATTATAAACTGGAGGTACTTATTGGTTCATATTTTGCAGTTTCAGTGCTTCCTTCATTTCTTGGTAGTTCTGCTTCTTTCCTTGCTCCAGGCTTCACCAAAATATGTGTTTTAATAGACTTAAGAAATTCTTGAAACCTGTTCAATATGGAATTTTAAAGTGGGTTAACTTATTGGAGTGAAATCTACTAAGACTCTTAGTCCACATGCACATGAACTCCGTAAGCCCAAAGTTGTCCCCACTCAATGAGGGGTTCTTTGAACTCCACATGTGCATTAACTCCTCTGGAAGCACAATACTTATTCAACAGAATGAGGGACCTTTGGGCCACACCAACAACATTGGCATTCTTTCTCACAAGAAGACCATATGCTAATGACAGCCTTGATTGCCTGGATTTAGATCAGAATAGCTGTCTGGATTCTGGCCTGCTTTAATATAGTTTAACATATGGGTTGGTTTTCAACTTTGCGGTTTTCATAATGCCTTTCAGATAATTTAGTCTGTTGGTGGGTTTTGGGCTTTCATATGTTCAGTGAGACTTCTTTATAGGGTTTCTGTGTAAACCAAATCAAGATCACCACTCTATGCTTAACATCCATGAAAAGAAAGCTAGTAAGATTCGATCTTTGAAAAGCCCTCATTTGCAAAACCCAAAAACCTATCACCCTTGTCTCTTGTACCATGTACTGATAGCCCTTATTCCCAACTAGCAATCCAATTGTAACTTGGCCATGTGCATAAAAATCTATCCCTATGTGTTTGTCATCAATTTCAGCTATTGGGGCTAGATTTTTGCATCTATGTATCTATTTTTATTTGGCTTTTAATTAGCATACATGCATTGGTCATTGTGGTTTAGCCTGTTCAGAGATGTAACATCTACTTTGTTGTGAACCCTCTTCCCACTCACATGTATTCCAGTACATTGGCAACTAGACATTTTTTTGTACGAGTAGTTTAACAGCCTAGAAAGCGCTAGGCATTTTGTCCACAAAGGAATAGAAAGTAAATCCCAACATTTAGAACTCACAACATTGAAAAAAAATAGCATCATTGAAGATGACAGCCATTCACTCATAAATCATCATGCTACAAGATGTGAATGCTATAGAATGCCATTGCTAAAAGGCAAAGTTGTTGAACAAGCAAGCTTGTGAATGATAGTTTCACCATTATAGGTTTAGGGTTTAGGCCAAAAAGACAAAACCTAAATGGATGAAACATTTTGGATGAACAAATATACACGGATGAAGATTGAATGAATAACCGACCTAGGTGTTTTTCACCTGAACCCATAAGGGTATAAGTCGAGTGTTACTTTTTTCAAAGTAATACCCTATCAGCATGGTATTAATGGGTATTGAAAAAGTTCATACTGAGCCGGGTAGGTTCCTACCCAGGTATTCCTAAATCTCAGACCCGGTAGGTAGGTTATTTGGTACCCGAATCTGGACCCGGGTTGATAACCGGGTCAAAAAGAAATAACCGGCCAACACTGGTTGGTACCCTCAAGTCAAGCTCATTGGCAGAGCGCAGGCAGGAGTTTCACCTGTACTCCACTGGGTTTGAACCCAGAAGCTTTTTTGATGTCCTAAGGTCCCAGAATGGGCTCTCACTACACTCTCACTTCGGTGAAACGTCAAAGAAACCCCCACTTTTTACTCACATTGTACAATTCTGTATATTCTTTGAGCCGTACTTCAAATGTCTTTCTAGGGGTTGGGCTCCAAGTGTTTCCATCTGAAATCAGTGTACTTTGTCACCATTTTCTCAAGAGTCTGTTGGCTTGGGACCTCTCTGTCCGAGACTGTTGTTTGTCTGGCTTCTTTGGAGAGAAGGTTTTCTCTTAAGCATCTCATTCCAGGGAAAAACAAAGCAGATTTTTTTGGGGGTTTGTTGTACATACTTTTCAGTACGAAGTACAACATCCCACAATGTCAGAAAGGATCATAGGCTGCCAAGAGGACAAAACCCCACCACCCTCAAAGTTGCCACTCTCCGATGCGCACTTTTCTAAAGCATATGAAAGATGAGAAGTTTTTTCAGTTCACCTGGAGCACATCTTCTCTGTGCTCTTCATCAGCAGCTCACCCACCACACATAAGTAAATAGTCTAGGATTCTTTCTGTACTGTGGGACCAATCAACTGTTCATGGAGCAGAGGGTCGTTTCGCAACCAAGTTGGACCTTCCAGGACTCTGAAGGGCAAATAAAGTTTTTTGATTCAACATGATGATCAAAAACGCGCACCACTTGTTCAGCTTGACTTTGAAATCCAATACAATTGAAGCTCTTCTGTCTTTTATGTGGCCTAGAGTCTAGACCGGCCAGACAAAAAAATTCTTTACATATATGTTACATACATACATAAAGAGACAGAAAGAGAGAGCATATGTGAAGATTCTCAAATTTCACAAATTTTTAGTGGCCTCATTTGATGCTTCTCCTTTTCAGATGTGCTGTGGTTCTGCTCAACAATGACCCCACATGCCGCAACAACAGATCACATCTCTTACCTTTTCCATGGACAAGTTCCAACAGAGACCAAATGGACTGGGTTGGGAATGGCCCACCTATTGATGACAGCTGATGATATTGGACTCCTGTGGGATGAGACTTGTTATCAAGAGGTACCTTACTACTGGACAGCTCTTAAAAAGGTCCAGAGAAAGAGGTTCAGACAAGCATGAAATCCCCATTATCACAGCATGTCTTAGTATTGTACACATGTCAAGACTACTGTTATGTTGCAAATTGAAGCTTAGGACATCTTACCTCATCAACCCTGCTTAAGAGGTCTTCTCATGATGTTGAATCACATATTCTTTTGACTACAAATTGGGAAACCCTTCTTCCTCATGTTGGCTCCAGAAATTCTTCTCCTGCATTTCATAGCTGTATTCATGAGAGCAGATTTGCAGGAGTTTGCAACCGCCCCATGTAAAACACCAGCAGGTGCAGTCAGCAGAGGCAGTAATCCTTACAATTTTAGTATTTCTATACAATTTGAGCAAAGCAACTCAATAAGGATGCATGCTCCTTGCTGATTGAATTATGCCATTCAATCATCGATCCATTCCCAACATTAGCATTCCAGTCCTTCTTGTTGTGGAAAGGTCATGCCTAAAGATTGTGGAGTTAATTCTATAATTATGGAAGCCAAGTAGCACCAAATGTGAATGAAAATTCTGGGCCCAGCCCTTCCTGCTACTTCCATTCAGCAGCATTTCCTGTTGACACATGGCATACACCATTTGGTAGATTTTCAAACTTCGACCTCCTGTGGTCAATCAAAGTTGGCTTTCTACTATTGACAACATTGTATGATTCATTTAAATCTGATTGAGTTGGTTGCAAAACTTTGGCTGAAATTGCCTCTTCCAACCCCACACCACCTTGGTCATCTGATCCTACCGGCTTCCATGGTTGCACATCTGACAATGGAGGTGTACTAAACACAGAGAAAGGGGTGTATTGATTCCTGTGGACTCTTCCATTGCTATGCATCACTGGACTATATATATTCAGTGTGATTGGAGCAGATGCTTGACTTCCATTGGAGATAATCTGATTTACAGTCAGCTTTGGTGCTGATGTGCTGGTCCAAGTTACTGGTCGCCTCGTGTCCTTGAAATCTGTGGAGTGCATTGGACTTGCATGTATTTTGGGGCCATTCAGCAATGAAGTGGTTTTTTGATTGATCCCTCGTTTCAGATCCTGAAGCTCACTATCCAATCGTGACAATTCCTGTAGAGAAATTAAACCAATGTTCAAAACACAAGATTAATCAGGTATTGGAATCAGAACTAGGTACCTGTAACATTACAGAGAAGTGCAAGCACAAAATCCTCACAGCAGGCTACATATCGATTCAAACGCAACCAGAAAGCAAACCAATTACACCCTACACAGAACCTACCAATCAAATACTTTGTTGTAATAATGTACAGCCTGGATACAGATGCTGATTACCTTGCGAAGCAAGTGATTGTCGATAGACAGGTGTGAACCTCCCTGAACCTTCTGAAGGTGAGCTCTCGCTTGGGTTTCAACCCAGGAGTGGTCAAAGTCTTCAGTTTCACTTCCTTCTCTCCCAGTATCAATCCCAGTTGTACTGCCATCCCTTTCATGCAACCACCGGCGCTGGTGCTCACTCTCTGCTGACCGTGGCCTTCGCCTGGACCTTGATGGTGTCAACATTCTATGCCCATTTGTTGCAGGGAGCAGTGGATCATTTGCCATCATATTTCCACCACTTGATGTGTCTATATGGACAGTGCCCAACCTTCCTGAGCATGCACTATCAACTGACCATGGGGTTCTCGACAACCTGAGCTTCTCAGGAGTATAGGAGCCTATGCCATCACCATTTACATGACCAAGACCCACTCTTAAGGAATCTGTACAAGTCCAATATGTAGAAGGTTGAAGCCAAGATGGAATAAACCCCAACTGTGGCTGTTCACCATTTCCTCGGGGTGACAGATTCTTCCAGTCATCATGTGTGGTCTTTGGAGAACAAGTGGCTGTATCACCTTCTTCACATCCAGGTCTATTTCCCTGGTTTCTATACTCAGGAACCATATTAGTGTCAGGGGCAGTCTGTTGCTGCCCCAGAGTTGGAAACCTACCAGAGCTGGTGTTCAGGATAGGTTGTTTGTGCAAAATTGGTATTGATGTGGAGGGTGCATGGGTATGCCCTGCCACCATGGGGATTATTCCCTCCTCTATTATAATGCCTTGCTGAGCAGCTATCTCTAAAATCTCTTCATGATCCAGTCCAGAGCATTCAAGAACCAACCACAGATTGCTGACCGCTTCTCGTTGGTCATGTATAATCTGGTCTCTTATGGCCATTTGAAATTGGAGCTCCATGTTTTTCATACCCTGCACAAAATCATATAGGACACAGAAAAACTAATTTTACTATATTTGTGACCGTAATTCAAAGCAGAGTTCAAACCATTGGAACAACAATTCCTGCTTCAGGTGGCATGGAAGATGAAACTTCAGAACCAACAATAGACTTGCTTGGCTCTGGTGAAGCTTGATATTGACATTGTGCATGAAGTAGCAATCTTACCAGTAGCCTATATTGGCGAAGAATGCGCAGAAATGTTTTGTTGTGGTCAGTGTCAATGGCCTCATCAATGAGCCGTTGTAGTTCCTTTCTCTGTGCCTCATTATTTTCAATGTCCTGAAAAGATAGCAGAGACCAACAATGCCAGCCAGTTTGATCCATAACCAGTTTGAATTTCATTTGTGGTGTAAAAGTAACCAAAACTGTACATGAACTTGGATGGGAAGGAAACAAATGACGAAGTCCATGACTCCCAATGGAAAGACTGCTTTGTATCAATCTGACAAAACCAACCTGACGATAATGGGTTGCTGCCTCATCATTATCTCGGATATTGTCCAGAACTACCTGCCTTCTTTCAACAAGTGCCTCCTCCTTCTCCCCAATCCTTCTTATAGTCTGTTACCAAGGCAACATGCAGGATTAGTGCTGTGCTAATATGATACCTTAATTGTCTAGAAGACAGAGGATAACCTACAGATTTCTATGTTTCCAATGGTTGCTCAGATGATCATGAACCTTGTTTACTGTGCAACTTCTCTTAGTTCTTCACTGCCCCAGGTATGATAAATATAAGTACTGTGACACATGAGATGTAATTACCAGATTCATAATCAAATCATCAAGTTGTTGGAGCTCTGCTCGATTATGCAAATTCATGTCCTCAAGCTCAAACAGTGCTTTCTGCAAGTTTATCCTCTCTTGAACATTCTCATTGATATCATGGCTCAGTACATCAAGCCAAGAAAGCTCATCATCAGCCAATTTCTCTTTTTCTGGTGTGCGTGCACTCAGCTGGGTTTCCTTGTCTGCTAGCTCTCTCCTTAACTGTGTCACCTCAACCTGTATACAAGATCTAATTTTCAGAAAAATTGATTGAAGAAAAGACCTGATTGTCAACACAGAGGGAGAAAGCCAGAATGCATTGCAACTCGTCTCCACATAGACCTGGGCATATGTGTGGCTTCAGAACACAAAAACCTTGAATTTGTACAACTGTCAAAGACTGGAGCCAAAGCTCCAGTGACATGTATGACCATGTGTATACAAAGAGTCAAGAAGGGGCTATAACCTGGAGATTGTCTATCATTTGTTGGTAGTCAGCCACATGAGCATCCACTGTACCAACATTTGTCTGTAAACAGAGCAGCGGAGTAAATGAAAAACCTCTGAAAAGCTTCACATGAAACTCCTTAAAAAGGTGCAATACACACTTGAAAGGCAACCCAAACTGTATCAACTTCATGTCACATGTTTGCATCTCATTGGCCTCTCATGTAGCTAGCCTGACCAGAATTGAAGTTGTATATCATCTCCCTAAATTGTGTATGTGGATGGAATTGATCACAGAAATAGACTGACATTGGCACCCTTGACTTCGATATAACTGGCACCCCGAGGTGATTCAATGCTGTTGCTGGCACGCTCTCGAATGCGTCGTGCAATGATCCTTGGGCCTGAACTTCTAACTGGTTGGCTTATGGGAGATGGATCCTCTCCCATTAATGCCTGGAAAACATGCATTCATGCATATATTACAAGTTCAAGACACCTTTCACAAACCCCACTTGGTGCAAACCTACTCCATACAGGGTTTTAGGGTTTAGGGTTTAGGGTTTAGCATGACCCACATTAGCCCTCTCAAATTGGTCACTTGGAAAACTAACCTTTTGCCATGATTGGCGTGAAACCAGGGATTTCTATCAAAAGTTTTGTGTGAGCATTTCAAAAGCAAGTTTCTGGTACCTGAATGTGGGTCTTGATCTCCTTGGCCCTATCTGCATACTTTAGAGTGTTTGTTGTGTGGTGATATTGGTCTGCACCAGAGCAGACAGTTGCCACCATCACAGTTCGAGAGTTTCCACTGAGGCCATCCTTCAGAAGCCTTGTCAATTTGCTGCAAAAACAAAACAGCATTCAGACAGCCACAACAGGTCTTGGTGTCTGGACTCTGACCCTATGTTGAACCCACTCTTGTACTGGACAACCCACCATTCAATTTCTGTGATATTGCAAAGCTTGCACGGGAAAACACTGGTCAGAGACAAGTGGCATCAGAGCTAAATACAACCATATTTTGCCCAAAGGAGGAAATGCATCAAACAGCAGCAGGCACTTCAGTATTTGTAATTAATGGACATTTCCAGAACAGGGGGTCTGCAATTTTCAACACCCAGAAATATCACGGAACTTTTACAAACCTGTTGCGGTATGGAACATAAGCAAGACCTTTCTTTTGCTGCTTGCCAAGTGCATTGATGCAATTGGATAAAGCAAGTAATGAACGGTTAATATTGGCACCGTCCCTCAACTTTTGCCCAGCATTGTTTGTCTCTGAGGCCCTTTCACTGCAAAATAGAAAGAAAGACTGTCAGAAGATGTCATGAACCCTAGTAACATCCTATTCAATTTAAGGTAATGCTTTCAGAGAACCCAAGGATTTGAGTTGACTGTGTGAGCTCTGGACACATATTTGCCCTCTCATTTCCATCAGTAGATGTAGCAGTCATTGAGATGTATTCTAGGGAGGATACTATGAGAAAAGTTGAACTGCAAGCTTAACCAACCTGCCAGCCAGGTCCACCAAGGCTAGCTTGCCTTTGACAATATGGGGACGATATTGGTTACGCTGCCTTCTCTTGACAATTATCTCCATGACCGCATGAGAACTGGTGTTTCACATAAGCCACCATCCAAAGTCATTTTCTGGACAGTACTCCACTTTCTACATAAGCTGCAAAAATGTGAAAGAAGGAAAGAATTGTTCAAGTAATCTACATCTGACCGTGATGAGGTGGCATTGGCATCAGTACTCTCAGTTTTACGCCGAGAATTTCCTTGGGTGAGGAGCTCCAAAATCTTCTCAGCAGAGCACACCTGTTGTCATCAATGCACAACAAGTCAAAAGCACAAGACTTCCCAAATTCAAGCTCATCATGAGCAAATTCATTGAACCCTGAAAAAACCAGGAGTTGTGCCTTAACCTACAGAATACTGTAGGCTCCAGGACAGCAGCAACCCATACAGGTGTTTCACTTGGTTCTAAACTGCACAGTATGAGCAAGTTAGCAAGTTTGTGTATTAAGGCTACAGTAATGCAAATGCCAAATTATGTGGTGCTGTTCATTGCAGCCCATAAGTGTCCCATCATAACAAGGGTACATTGTTCCACATTGACTGCCTCACAATGCTGTCAAGAAATAGGGCACAAATTATGAAGTTGACCTGAATGCGTTTGAGTCCAGCAACTGTGATGCCTTGATCAGGATCCTCTCGAAGCTCTAGGTGGCCGGATGAGCTCTCCAGCAAGTCATATATCACCTACAAAATTTGAGGGTGGTAGACTCAATTCTTGAGTTTTGCAGAATGGTATTGATGCATTCCCACTGATGGATCAAAGCATACTGGTGTATCTCTTAAACCATTTTCTGCCTTCTTGCCTTTTGGTGATCCAACCTACTCCATAAATGCAGGGATGTGCTCAATGATCAGTAGGTTTAAGGTGCTTGCTACCTCATTGTAGACTTCCAGGTAGGAGGCAGTGACCTCAAATTCATATTCAGATTCCTGTTTTGTAATGAGAGCAAATATTGCTTGCAAGCTGAGGACCATGAGACCTGGATCCTCTATTGTCCCGGCCATGGTATGTGTTTTTCCACTGCAATTGAGAAAAGAAAAAGTTATGTACACATTCACCAATTGTGTAGGAAATTTGAAAGGATGTAATGTTAGAAAACATGGAGCTTGAACAAAGTCTGAAACACATCTCAATTAGTTATGCAGTGTCGACCTTTCCTGTAGGGGTCATGTAGAGCACCTTCCAGTAGCACCATAAGCAAAGATTGTGGCATTAAGGCCCCGTACCACCCCTTCAACCATGGAGCTAACTGTGGCATTGTAAACATCCTGATAAGAGAATTTATTATGTAGGTCAGTTCCTGAGCATGTATAGCTATATTCATGCCCACAATATGAATAACAAATGTTGCACATCTCAGGAGTGGTACCTCATTTGTAGATTCTGGACTGAATGCAACATCGAATGCATACTTTTTCTCCTTGCTTCGATTTTGCACCCTATCTAGATATTCCTTTGATAAATCAGGATCCAAAACCACAACGACCTGCCAATACACACAAGCATTTCAGATCAAGGGTTGTGGCAGATTGCCATGAAGGTATAAGAATGATGTCACATTGAATTTATTTCTCTCAGAAAATTATAAGCCTACACTCAGAACAAAATCTACAGGAAAAATTTGGTTTCCCACATAACATTATTAGAGAGCAATGGCTGTCCATGTGGTGTGAGGCTAACCTTGCCATCCACGACACGGAGAATGTCACGAGTCTTGAGCTTCTCTTTGGCTGAGAGCGGACGGCATCTCACTGCTACCTGAAATACAAGGGTCATGCACCAAGTGAAGTCAAATGTGATGTTCCTACTACGACTTTCTTCAAGCTGAAATGAGGTCAAATCTATAAACAAATCTACTCTTCATGCATATCAGACTTTAGACCGTGATAGTGCAGATATCTACCTGCAAGGTGGTTGCTTGTTTGGATTCCGGAGGTCGAATACTCCGCATCATCATTTGACACATACCCTCTCCACCAACCCCCCCCCCCAGAGAGTGAAATCCAGTCTAGCTCGTCAAGTGCTCAGAAAACAAAATTCACAAGACTCCCTCTTGTCGACACTTTCTGCGTAACGGGGTATCCATGATTGTTCCGGTCGCTCCTGCAGAATTTGGTGGTGGAAGGTTGTGGAAGAGATTTGAAGCTCATCGAGATTTGCCAGCAGTGTTGTAATCAGTCATTCATGTAAATATACATCCAGTACCCGTGGAAGTCTCCTTGGCCGTAAACAGCTAGCAACAGATAACCTGCATAATGCATCAGAACAGTGTTACAAGGAAATTGTTCGGTTTCGAAAAAGCTGATACAACCTGCGACTTCAGAATCTCTCGCCTTGCAGCAGACAACTAACAAATCGTCATGCTCGGTCTATTCACAGATGTTGAACAAAGAAACCACTGTAATCATGCTAATGGCGCAACAGTAGAGATGGATCTGGACTTCTTCGCCTTCGAAGAAAGATGCGACACTTAGTCAGGTTCCATCTCTGTGTGTGTGTGTTTGTGTGCGCGCGATATGCTCTAAGGATGAGAACAACACTCTTAACTGTCGTCAAGCACTCTCCGCTTCCGCTCCGAAACCTTCTCGTGCAACAAATATTCATACATCTGTGATATTAGAAGTGCCAAGTGAAGGCTTGAACCTGATGATGAGTGTATAGCCGCCGTGATAGCATTATGAAGCAACGAGATTCAGCTCTGTTGTATAACATCGTGAGTTGGAACCGAGGAGAAATGGTAGAGACTGCCCTAACAATTCAGAAGCGGTGAATTGGTTCTTTAATGCAAATTCTGGAACACACATACGGAGGTGAAGGACGAGAGTATGGATGCAGGAGTAGTACAGATACAAGTCATCTAGACTCCGGATAGAGGGCACTGAGGTCAATGTCTCGCAGTTCAACACCGCGACGAGTTTCTTTCGGAAAAGAAAAATGCCGAGAATGTTACAGTTAGACTTCTTCCTGTGTAGCTCCTTCCCACGCCACCTTTAAATGTGGGCAAGATGTGACCTTTGCCAAGGTACAAAGGACGGGAAGTAAATTTCCCCAAGGTACGCCTAGCTGCTACTACATGGTTTGCTCTCTTGCTATTTGCGTCTTGCAACCCAGAGGTTTTATCTCGATTTGAAGTTTGGTGGATGAGAGACGAAGATGAAGAAGAATGTTCAATGGAGCAAGCTCGAGGACTAGCTCATCTCCAGGCGGCAAAACCGAGGTCGACTTTGAAACAACATATTTGTTTTGCACTGGATCACGAATATAGTGAAGAGACAACAATCAAAGATATTGACTTGGAGACAATCAAATCATGAAAAAGAACAGACAAATGCGAGTTACATTGAACGCATCACAATATTAGACAATGTTAAACACGAAGGAACTGATATGCACGAGCAATGCAAGAGTAAGAGAACGCCTAGTGACGGTCGACGAACGATGCCGCCAAAAGTTCCCTCAAAATGTGAGAAAAAGACTCCAAGTTACCTGAAAATGTGCGAGAAACAAAACTCGAAGATGCTATTACTCTTGCTTTCACGAAACCGATTTCGTTCGTACAAAAGCGCAGGAGTCGCTAAAGCTATAAAATCATCAAAGAAGTGTTCCCTCAATTTCTGCCTGATTAACAAACTTCACATCCCACAAATTTCTTCCGGAATCACAGAAGCTTCAAATGCCACCAATTTCTCAAAATGTCAAAGATGGCATGCCACGTCTCCTTCCCAACAAAAGACCCCGAAATTCCTGCAATCGCAGTGTTCTGCTTTCACATGCCCCCGAATTCACCACCCCGCGGGAAAAAGACCAACAAATTGCTACAATTTGCCGAGCCCCAAAACTCCCGTCAGCGCGCGGGAAGGGTACCGAGGACTAGGGACACGGTGCCCAAAAAATAGAAACAAAGCCTGAAAACTAGCGTCCCACGCATATCAGAAGCCAGGAACAAATCCCAATTAAATTTTATTTATTTTCCAAATGCCCGGCGGAGGGCTGGGGAGGGGGTAGGGGCGAAACAGACTCGGCTTGTCTGCTCCTCTTTCCCTGTGTGGAATTTATATTACTAATAGTGTAGGGTAAAGCCCAGGAATAACAGCCCATGAGAGCCCGAGCTGAGCACGAGCATGATTCCAGTGAAGCTCACCACTGAGGGCTTTCTCAAGAGTAAAGATGGCACTCTTTTTTTTGTTTTAATGATACTCAAAAGGTATCCAGTGGGTATCTGCTGGGTATCAAGAAACAAAATGACACAGGGCATCTCAGGAAAACAGAATGCCGGCACTTTGTGAGCATTTCATACAGACTTTTATGCTTTGCAATGCACTCTCTAAATATACTCGAAAAATCCATGGAGGTCTTTACATGTTGGGTAAAGCTCAAGGACAAGGGCATAACACATGCCAGATGAAGCTAAGTGCAAGCCCAATTCTGGGAATGCCCTCACCCACAGGCTTTACATGGCATAAAAAAAATCAACCCACAAATGAAAGTGAGTGGATTTAGGTTTTCTTAAAGCCAACTGTGAAATCAGAATACCATTGGTCATGCATGCTCACACCCGCTTGTGAGCAGAGGAAATATTATGCATTTTAATGTGTGTCCTCCACATACACTACAAAGTTTCTAAGAGGTTTTTAAGTGTTCAGCGTCATTTTTTTTGGCCTGGGCTCATAGCCCATTCCTGAGAGTATGGGGTACCAATTGGCCCAGCTGTTTATTAATTCATTACACTTTAAAGTACAACATCAACAGTCCTTGTCTTAGAGGGCAGACACTAAACAGTGGTAAAAAGGGGAGAAAGTTAAGAGTGGATTTTAGGCTTGAATTTCCAAAAATAACCATTAGCAGATAATCTGCCTTGTTTTAAGGGAGTTCGCAAGGCTTATTAGCATTTGAAATCTTGTGACCTGAAAAACCTGATTTTGAACTATTTTGTAGTGAACTTCATCAAAAAGGGTCCAAAATTTCCTGATTTTGATTTATAATTGATAATAGTTTCCAGTAGGTAGGCTTTTTAAAAAATTGGATGTTCTAATTATTTGGACTTTCATTTCTAGTTTATAGCCAAACTTGGTTAAATCTTCTTATGAAAAAATTGTCAATTTGGATATGTCACAAAATCAAAAGGAAAAAGAAAAACAATAACTGTGCAATCCCCTCTGCAATGAGCGATTGAAGTTGAGAATAAATGACCATTAGTTCAGTTGGGCCCTGGGATAAAAAGAAGTGAGAAAATAAATTCTAAAAATATTTTTTGAAATATTGCACTAATCTCTAACTTTCTCATTAGTAATGAATTTGTGCAAAAGCAAAGTATAATTGAGAATTATATAATAATTTCTTATAACTGGGATTAATTTGAACTGATAAATTGGGCAAATGATGGAAAATGCTTACTATTTAATAATTAATCAAAAATCTAAGACAAATGGTAGAAAATAAAACAAAATCTCCATCTCTTAGTGGATGTCCCTACCATAAGGAAATATGTATTAAGGTGTATTTGTCACTTGTTTGGATTAAAAACTTCAAAATAATAAATAATAGATAATCTTAAAATTTCCTACTCCCCCAATCTAAAAAGGAGTAAAAACTAGGCACTTTGAACTCTCACCTCACGAGGTAGCTCTTTTCTTTAACTGTTTTCAGCAGCTCTTGTGTAATGCCAAGGGTAAATATTGAAAAGGCATAATCATATAAATCACAAGGTGCACACAACTGAACACGCAAGTGTACAGCCTCCCTGCAAGGTAAAAAAAAACAAGCACAAATGGAAGAATTCACTTCAAGCATTGTACAACTCCTCCTCCAATGCAATCAAATGTGACATTAGGTTTGACATATTTATAGTATAATGCCCAACTTGAAAAAAAATTCGAATTTTTAAAATTGTACCCACACAATGATTAATGTTATAAATATCCTTTTTACACAATAGTTTTCAAGAAAAACAAGTGATGCATTATTTAGAATCCTTCTTTCAACCCCAAGGTTTAGTATTCAAATTTTTTTTCAATTTCTTTTGCCAAAAAAAAAGAAAAAGTACATAGAATATTTAAATAATTTTTAAAAATTATTTGCTTATAGGAAGCAACCTCTCTAGGAAAATAAAACACTATGTGAGTCCAAATCAAGTTGCCCAAAGGAACAATGTGAATTTTTCATGGAACAAAAAAGTTCACTAAAAAAAAATGAAATACCTCGAAAAACAAATTGTGCAAGGAATTAAAAAAAATTCTCACGGAACAATGAATTTTCCTCAAAGAAGAGTCCAAGTTCTTTAGGGAAAATGGTAGCATCCTTGAGGACCAATGTACTTTCCGTAAAGAAGGGCCCAAATTACCAAGGGAACTTAAGCCCTTCCTTGGAGAACAATGTACTTTATTTGGGGAAAGGCCCCAATTCCCTGGTGAACAATCATTTTTCAACTTGTTCCCAATCACAATCATTTCATGTTTTTCCTTATATGGGCTTGTGACTTATCATTGGAAAGGTTGCAAAAAGGATTACAACTTTGTAATTAAAAACATTTCAATCAAAATTGATATGAAAAAAATTAAGGTCATAAAATTCAAACACATTTGTTCCCCAAAGAACATGGTTGCTTTCCAAAGTAACTTAAGACTTTTTTTCCCTAGGGAACATGGTTGTTCCTTGGGGCAACTTAAGACCTTTTCTCCCTAGGGGACATGGTTGTTCCTTAAGGTAACTTAAGACTTTTTTTTCCTAGGGACATGGTTGCTCTCTAATGTAATTTAATCTTATTTCCCCTCGGGGGAGATGGTTGCTCCTCAAGACCAACCATGTGCCCTAAGGAACAAATTTATCTGAAATTTTGTATGACTTTAATTTTTTCATATGAATTTTGGTTGATGTGTTTCCAATTATAAAATTGTAATCCTTTTTGAGAACTTTTTAATGTTAGGTCACAAGCTTATATAGCAATAAACATGAGATGGTTGTAATTGAAAAAAAATTCAACACATGATTGTTCTAAAGGGAACTTGGGCCTTTCCTTGGGGAAAATATATTACTCTTTGGGGAAATTGCCTTTCTCGTCAAAGGATTTGGGCCCTTCCCCAAGGAAAGTACATTGTTCTGTAACAAAAAAATTTTCTCCTTGAAGAATTTGGGCCTTTCCTTGACAAAAATTCGTTGCTCCTTGAAGAACTTTTCTTTGTCTTTGTGCAAGTTGTTTTTCAAGGTAGTTTATTTGTATTTTTAAAAACTTTTTTGTTCTTTAAAAACTTCATTTTACTCCATGGGGAACTTACATAATTCCATAAAACAAATGGTTTAAAATTGACACTTAGTCTTCTTTTCCCCAGAGAGGTTGCTTCTTAAAGGCAAATAACTTTTTTTAATTATTTAATTTTTTATATATTTTTTTTTCATTCATTTCATTTGTTGGAAAAAACAATTGGAAAAAGGATTGAGCACTGAACCTTTGAGTTGAAGGAAAGATTTTAACCAATGCATCACATGTTCTTAAAAAAAAACTATTGTGTAAAAAAGATATTTATAGCGTTAATCATTGTGTGAGTTTAATAAAGAAAAATCTAATTTTTTTTGTCATGTTGAGCATTATACTATAAATGTTTCAAACTTGATCTTGCATTTAACTCATTACTACTATTTAGTGTCTATCAATAAGCCTATTGCTCAAGTTACTAAAACAAAAAATAAAATAAAATTGTCTATTGACTAAGGAATATTTGGCATGAACTAAGTATGCCAAATTGACTCATTTTAAGTTTATTCTTGCTTAGCAATAGGCTTCTTCATAAATCAAGCATGAAACGGTGGTGAAATGATGAGGTCTTCCATGGGAGTAGGTAGTACAAGAAGTTTAAAGGTCATAAGCAAATAAATAGTAAGCTTGAATTAAAGAGACATTGAAAACCTCACATGGCATGTAGATCATTTCAAGTTGTCTATGAGTGTTCATGGTTTTCCAAAATGATTTTATGGGGCCTGGAGGGTGGGAGGTGAGGTCAATATTGCCAGAATATGATATGGGCCATGGGATTCCATATATTTGGCTTCCAAACTTTGGCCCAGTTGAACAGCATACTGATTTGTTTCCAATAAAAGATGAATATTTGGCATTGGGTGTAGTCAATTGCATAACACATAAATAATATGTCATCACAGAATGGTGCTTTACATGTCACCATGATGAAGTGTCAAAAAACGCAAACAGAATTGGGTCTTATCATTTTGGTTCTCCATCATCTACCTATTCCCCAAGATTGTTGAACATATTTTAAATGTATGGAATGGGGCAGAGTTTATTGCTAGAATTCATTGGAGACTCACCATCCGACAACTTTATTCATAATATAGGTATGATTTGTTCATTTAATAATTGATCTTGTGCCATATTATTCACAATCAAGTTGTTCATTAGAAAACTAATATTGTGCAATTCATTCATTCACAACTTGTTTACAAAACAACCAAATGGTAGTTGACTGTGATTTCATCAGTTGAGGTTTTTTGGGGAAGTTCCTTTAACAAGGGACATTGACAATCTTTATGTCTACATGGTGTCCCACCCTGTAGGGCACGTTAAAACATATTTGGTAATTTTAGTAGTAAAAACTGGTCGCATCATATTGCACAAAATTAGATTAAACATGGCATGACAACAAATCAGGAATGGAAGTTATTGGGAGAATAAAATAACATTGAAAGACAGGATCCTACGTTTCCTCTTGGATGTTTTCTAAAAGTTAACAAGTAATTGTCAAGTAGATCAATGAAAGATGGGGTTTTATATATGTTATCTATTTAATGTCTCCCCAAATGCTCAGCTTTTACAGAAGAGGCATCAGTCTCATGGTACAGTTTGAAAGCCTTTAATGAGTACGGGTGCATCAAGCTGGTTTACAATGTTTTGACCTACAGTGGAGAAGCTATTTAATATTGAACAATGTTTTTCATTGAAAGTTCTTGTCAAACAAAACAAAAAATTATAGAGAAAATTGGGTGTGCTCTTGATATTGATGGAAAAACCCTAAGTGAATGGGATTTAATGAAGGTGATTTGGATTTGTTTACACCTAAGGTGTGGGAGACATTGCATTCTGAGTAATTTTGTCATTGAACTTCAATTAAATTATAAAAAATGATTTTGGAAGAAAACAATTAGTTGAGAACCTGCTCACACTTGGGCTAATGGCATAAGCTACACTAGTAAAGCATAAAGCATGCAAATCACATGAATGCTCCCATTTAAATCATATATTTATAGAACAAATAAACTTCAGAATAAAGCAATAGATTTGCATGTCCCATAAGGAAACATCAGCAATTTTATTGCATGAAATATTATCATGAGTGTTTTTTTTTTAAAAAGATTAAAACACTTCTATCATCTATAGGTTAAAAATTTCCCTATCTCAACCCTAACCAATGGAGGACTGCTATGCCAGATGTATGAATGTGCATGTTTACCAGTATTGGGTGATTATTAGAAATGGCATTAAATACCCTGAGGTTATCAGGAGAGTTCTTTCAAATATCTAATCCTGTTTCTAAAAAATCAAAGAACTGGTTTTAATCTTTCAGATGTGTAATATTGTTTCAAAAAAATCAAATTGGTTCCAATCTTTCAGCTACATAATCATGTTTCTAAAAAATCAAAGATAATTGTAATTCTCAAAACATATTAGAGCTGATTTTGATATAAAACTGTAGTTCCTCAAAAAATCTAAGAACTGATGAAATAACCTTCAATAAAACTGGACATCAATTCTTTGCCAGTTATTTTACGAAACCACCAGTTCTTTGAGTGTAATTGAAAAGATCAAAACCTTGGACCCAAGATTCTTTCACTCTGAAATTTTTCCAAAAACTCATAAACAAAGCTTAATTTATTCCAAATTTTTTTGAAAACCCAGAACCAGAGGTTTCTTTATTTCTAAAATTTGAAGAACCCAGAAGAGGAGGTTATTAAAAAACACAAAATAACCACCCAACACTGTTATTTACCGTTTACCCGAGGGATAGCAATTTCAAATATTAGTCATACATTAAAAATACAGAGGGATTCTCATTTATTTGAGACGTAACAAGCATCCAAGAAGCAGGCCCTAAAAGGATATTGTGCGGTTACACACACCATCAAGACTATGATCCCTTTCAACTTTGATAATGAATAGTGCAAGCCTCAAAAGTGATAATTTTTCTAATGACTCTTAGAGCATCTCCACCCTGAGCTTATGCCATTAGCCCAACTGAGTAAACACACGTTTAGACTAAATTCATAGTATCCTTCCAGCTTTGGCTCTAGGGTGCCAAATAATTATTTTATTTTTTAAATTTCACTTGGGTAGGAAAAAAACAAATTATGAAATTTTGGCGACAAACATAGGCAACTTCTTTGGTAGGTTTGTTGGAGTCTAAACCTCTAGTAGAATGACACTTTCTACAATATTTTTAATTCTTTCTTTATGCAAAAATAAGGAGAAATAATGTTCCACCAAAGTCAGATGGTATACAATGTATGTAGTAGAGAATTTAGGTGCCATAAAAAATAGAGCCAGTTCCAAAAGAATTTGGCATCCAAGGTAATAATCTCTTTCAATATCAGCACATCAAACAGATAATTTCTAGAAAATTCGACATTTTAAAAATAAAATTAATATTACTTAAGTTTTCCACCTGAACCAATAATTATTGCTGATCAATCGACAACAGTCAATTACTTTTTAAAGTGTTCTTGGTGGTCAGAGTATACCCTAACTGTATTTAATGCACAACAACTGGTATGAAGGCTTCACAACATTCTACTCTGGAATTTAATATAAGGCAGTGTCTATTGAGAGATGTATCTTGAATGGACATCAATTATGAAACTATGGTATCTACCAATTCTGACTTTTCAAGAGAACCTCTAGTCCCAGTTCCCAGAGATTTTTTTTAAATTAAAAGAAACTTTGGTTCCAGTTCAAGGATTTTTTTGTATTTGTTAGAACCTTTAATGGAAGTTTGGAACCTGAATCTTCACATTTGAAAACTCTCGATTCTCAAACCTTCAACTAAAAATTCATAGGCTGAACCAGATTCAGTTCTATTTAGCTATACATATCCCACAACTGATTTTTTAAATTATTATTAGCATTGTACAACCACAAACAAGTGTATCATCTATATCAATTCCATGTCTAAACCCAGTAAAAATAATAATTTTTAAAATTAATACAAATTTTTAAGAAAAATAAAATGAAGAACTAGAACATGTATGAATCAGGTTCTGGTGCTGATTCTTGCTGTAGGTTCGATTCTAGCCAAAGGCCAGTTTCCAATTCCAATTTCGATTTTTAGGCCAGTTCCAATTCTGATTCCAGTTTTGGAAAAAAAAATCAAATTTTAAAACCAGTGGTCCAGGTAACTGGTAATGGAGGCCAAAAATGAAACCAGCCCAAAACCAAAACTGAACAATTCTGGTATATGCTACATGCCCATAGTTTTTACATTAAAATGGATGGAACCACATAATTTATCTCACACATGTGTATGGAGCAGGGCCTTCTAAGGGAGGAAATATCTGTTATATCTGTTGTTACAAAATTCTGTTGTAAGGTTTCTTTCTGAAATGTAAACAAAATGATGATGAAACAAACCCTTTCAAGTTTTTTTTTTGTTAGAAAATCACACACAATAAGCCTCTTTTTTCCAGAATAATTATGAACAATAAATGAGGTGTGAATTTTTCAGCCTGCTTGGTGTTGTTCTCTTTTATGGTAGGTAAATCCCAAGTCAGCAGGCTTTATTGTACATAAAACCCACCTTAAGAATTATTTTCTTTTTCTTTCCTATGATACCCGGCAACTACCACCAGAGAAAATGAAACAAAAATTCAGAGGCTGTTTCAAAAAATGAAATGTCAAAGGCCATCATAGCAGGGATTTCATTTTTTCATACTCCCCCACACCAAAAAGAAGAACAAAAATTTACATGTTAAAATGGCATGCACATAAACTAAAAAAATCTGCTTAGTGTTTTATGTTAGGTCAAAAGAACACAGAGTCTGGAATTGGAACATATTATTAGGCTAAGCGATAATTTGGACTCAGTCAGGCCTGGTAAAACTGGAACCAATTTTATATATAAATATATCTGGGATATTGTCTTGGCGGGGCTGGAGGGGGGCGGGGGGAAGTGGGAGCCATGAGCCCAGATTTCAGTCTTTCCACATCCAGTGCTACTGCTCGACTTGTTCATTTTCATCACATAGAGAATCCATTGCTGATCGGATGAATCAAATCCCCAGCTTCTCTTATTTCATTAGTATCTGTGACAAAGTGGTAGTTACACATTCCCTCCCAATTATGAGATCTAAATTGCAAAAACTCGCACAAGAATAACAGTACTAAAAAAATGATATAATCATCCATCACCAAGGAACCAGCAATCAATCATGGATCAATTATAGTAATAGAAAATAGTTTGTCACACTTCTCCATTTGCACTGACTCCAGAAAAAGATAAGCAGCTTCTTTGATCTTGGTGAAATAATGAGAGGCATGTGGGCCACAGGAAAAGTGTGAGGTGTAAGCCTTAAGGGTCAAATAATTTGAGGGTCAGGAGCTTTGAGATCAGTGCTCACCACGGTCCATGCAAGTGTTGTTTCGAGGAGGAACGAGCATACCAGCTTTCGTTTCACAGAGCACTTTCATTTAGCAATTAGTGCTTTCCCCAGCTTTTGTATCACTGAGCACTTTGATTTGACAATTAGTGCTTCTGCCCGTACAGTTACTTCTTTACTTGTAATGAGAAAGTAGAGTTGATGGTGTGTCTTGTTTGTCTCACACCAAGCTTGATCAGCTGCCAGACTAAAAACCCTCAGTCTATATTGTTGAGAAGAGTAGCCTGGGTGAAGTACACTGTAATTCCTGTACTGAGCAAGAGATTTCTTTCTGATAAAAAATTATTTGAAGTCAGTTGATAGATAATATTAGGTCTGCACTTTGTCAACCTTCCTACAGAGCCTAACACTGAAATCGTGATGTATTCAACCATCATGATGTTTTGTAGCATGTTGGACATATTGTTTCTCTTCCTTCATTGAATGCAGGTGGGCAAATTGCTGGGTGTGAAGTATTCAACCCATCCATTTGCTTTTTTAATCCATTCTTGATTATAAAGGGGCACTGACATATATCCCTTCTCCACAAGCGCATGCAGATTGTATCACCCTAGCACTCACCAATGCACCTTCCATTGGAAATCCCCTATGACTTGATGTGGCATGAGGCCATACAGTGAGGACCTAGGCATACCTTGGTACTTTTATTCTCAAGAAATGCAGTGTGCTGTATTTTGGTATTTTATATGGACTTCACATTATTTCTCTGTAATCATGTCTTTTGTGTTAGTCTCAAATAGGACTTCAACAGTCATCTCAAGCATTGTATTGGCAGAGTTGTTCAGACTTCAGAGTGTCGGTTCTGGACATTTTGTGCCCATGGAATCCACAATTCTGCTTCAACTCTGAGAAATCTTGAAAAGTGGCAACATTGTTGTCATTATTGACATGAAACACAGAACATTTCCAGAGATTCAGTCTCAACAGGGAAAGGCTTAAGTCTTGGGACTTCCTTACATTTTGTTGACTCTGTCCATGGGGAAGAGACCAGTGTTGTGAAGTTCTCTCTGCACTGCCCTCAACAGGGGCAATTCCTGAAGTAAGCACTCACCTGAGGCGCAGCTAAGGGGCATCTTACTTTGAGGATGCCCTACTCCAAGGATATTACCCAGCATAAAGACCTCCAAGAAAGCTTTTATGTTTTCCAAATTTTCCCCTATACCCGATGGGTATTGCAGGAAAGAATGCAAAAGAAGAGGGCAGCATTTCAACAAGAAAAATACCTGCTGCTGCTGCTGCTGCTATGGGCTTTCACTTTTTGAAACGCCTGCCTCCTGTGGACAAATTTTTTCACTCTGTAAGGTTACCTCCAAATACTTGAGCAATTTTCACGTTGGTCTTTATATACAAACTAGCAGGTACAGGTATGGGTATATATATGTAGCCACTTGACCAGTAAGTAAAGAGTAATCAAACAACTGAGACTACTGGGAACTGGTTGGTTTCTTGCATTAAAGAAACGCTCAAAACTAACAACTCTTGGGTTTGATTGTGTGAAGTTTCTAAAAACCAAACCTCCATGCAAAAAAAAAAGTCACAGCTAAGGGTATATACAACAGCTAGAGTGAACCAGGACCCATTAGTGAACCATGAAGGATGGATCATGTATGAACAGGAAACACTTTTCATTGTATTCCTACTCAACCACAGTCATTAGCTATGTATTTAACCACCCATATTCATTTACCTCGCTAGTAACTACCAAGTTTATCTACTTACCTTCCTATGTAGTAACCTCTTCCATTTCTTACCCTATTTACCTATGATACTTACCCACTTACATAGGTATTTACCTAGGTAATGTGCAGTGGAACTAGGAGGGCCTACATGCTAGGTTAAAAAGGTAATTTAGTTGTGTTTCATCCACAATTGAGCCATAAGGGGTTTCCAATGGATGGTGCACAAGTGGGTGTTGGGACAAATCATCCATATAGAACTTGGCACATGTATGAATTAAGGTTAGTTATATGTAATGAATAAAAGTATTGTCGATGAAGGAAGGACTTGTTTTTCTCATCCAATAGGCTTATTTCTACTTTGGATGTGCTTTTCAGCTAGTACTTTGCGGCAATGGATTTCCTCAACTAATTTACTATTGTGACTTGTTAATGGTGTTCAATGTGTCTTGTAATGGAGTTTTTTGCATGAAAGTTGTTTAATTGATGCATTGATCATTTGGTGATGTGTGAGTTATTGAAGAACTCCAATTTTGCCACATGCAACTAATCTTCGACATTTGTATTTTTTCTTTTATGTTCAAGGTTGTATGATGGTGGAGCTTAAAATGGTGCAATAATTTGTGCATGATTATTGCACTCCTTTAGTTACATGTGTGTTTGATGCTTGTTGAGTGGATGAGAGTTTCACTTGCTTTTTCAAATTCTTTTGATTGTTTTGACTCTCTCAATTTGATATTAAATTAGTTTTCATTTTTATGAAATGTTTTTCTTTTGGCCACATGCAAGTTGTGTTGGTGTTTTTGGTGCAAGCGTTTGATACAAGTGTTGATCAATGTTGTGGTTCTAAAAAAACCTATTGTTTTTGTCTTTGATGTGCACATCATTTGCTAATCTTGTTAAGTTTTAGATTGTTTGTTTCCATTGTCCAATGTGTTCGTTGTACTTTGTCTTTTCTTATAAGCATGTTCAATGTTAGTTCTCTTGTGTGTTTTGTTCAAGGTGTTGGTCCTTATTCATTCCCAACTCTTTTGTTTTGTTTCTACCCAAGGTGTTGGTCCATGTTTGTATTTCCTTATTAAACTATTGCTATCTTATTTTATTTTATTTTTGTCTAAGTTGTTAGGTTAAGTTTGGTTTCTCCTTTTTTGTTTCCTTTTGTTTTCTTGCTTAACTTTTTCATTTTTATGTTTGTAGCTACTCAAAATGCTTATAGCATTAACTAATGCAACTCTCATATTCAACAAACATGATGATGAAGCCTAGCTAATTGAACTATAAATTTATAAGTTAGAATGGTCCTTACATCTAGATCTAAATGATAAAAAGGTTACAAAACTTGTTTTGTTTTGTTGTCTAAACTTATTAGCATTAACATGTTACATATGTACACTTATTAGGTTCATGCCCATCATTATTAAACCAAGTACCATATACCCAAAATAACAAGATAAAATTATATCTTTGTGAAAGTTACATGTTGATGGCTAATGAACCTCAACCTTCTTCAACAATATTACAACTACTATTACTTGAACTATTTTTACATTTTCTATAAACACATTTTACATCTCATAAAATCTTCCTTAAGTCTTGCATACACACTTAATCATTCATACTACACCCAATCTCTGCATTTAGATTTCTAATATTGGCCAACAACCTTCGTTCATGAGGAATGCAGTTTTCCTAGCGACAATTTGTTAAGAATATTGAACTCCCTACACAAAGTTCTATAGAAGTGTGTTTGTCCAAAAACTTTTTCATTGTTTTACCTTTGGTTTCTCTAGTAACTTTTTAAATTTTATGAATTTATCAAAACCTTTTTTTGTTTTCTATTTCCCCCCCAAAAAAAAATTAAATCAATAACCATAACTTTTGCTAACTACTCATAGACAAATTGGCATTGAAATCAATTTGCCAAAATAGTTTGGCATCCTTCCAAATGTCACACTATTGATTTGTCAATACTCAACTTGCCAACAAATCATTTATCTTAATTAACATCTCAACAATCAAAATGTTAATTCACCTTGTCAACTTGTTGAATGTTAAAATTACTATAACAAGTTAATCTAAATATCATATTCTATTGATTTTTACTATGTCAAAATTCCCTTTTTCCCAACATTTTGTTTATAATTTAGAAGATAAAATGGCATGGACTTTATATATAGATGCATGTATGTATGTTTTTCATAATTAGGAAAAAGTATGACCTTGTTTTTAGTATGTCATGGCCAAAGTTAATGTGGCTAGGTAGTTATGGCTATATGCTACATAATTAATTTTTTAAAGATATATTAGTTTATGTTTTTTAGCTTTGTTTGATTTGGTATTTTTAGCTCTAGAGTAATTGCAAAAGTTATGATGTGCTTAAATGTACATCATATGGTTGTTTTTTCAAAATTATCAATGATTATCAAATGATTCAAGCATGATTATTTGATTTGTAAAATTCTAAAATGGTGCCCATTTTTATGAAGAGTAATGTTATACTAATATATTTAAATTGTTGAATTGCAAACAAACTATTTATATAGATTTCATGAAATACTTTTTAAAATCACATCCATTGTCACCATATATATGAAACTTGTAAATGAACTTTATAATTTTCATTATTGTAAAGTTTTTGTATAAGGATGAAAATAGAATAATAGAAGGCCTCCCCTTCCACTTTGGGGTTTTTTAACTACTTGTACCCAAAAGGTGATGGATTAGAAATGCATGATTTTTAAAACAGTAAAAAAAAATTATCTTGAAATTTATTTATTTTTAATTTGAATAATTATTGTACATGATTACATCATTTTAAAAATAATTTCAACTCTTTAAATGAAAAAATAATGAAATAACTTGTTACAATACTTTTGAATATTCTATATCACTATAAGAAAAGTTGTCTTTTATGACTTGATCTATGACCAGGTTGTTAGTCATGGAAGACATCCATGACTACATGACTATGTAATTGAATAGGACATGTCATTTAGGACACCTAATAGCTAATGTGGCTCAATCGCAAGACAATACACAACTATGACTTTTGCGATTGTAAAGTCTTGGAAGTCATCAATGCTTGATGAAATCCATAAATTATGGCCGTTGGATATAATTCATTAAATATGAAATAAACATATTTTCCACCCATGCCATGTAGACATGTGGCATGTAAACACATGGTATAAAGGCTAAATACCCAACCTATATGTTAGGAATGTAGGCCCTAGCCTACCTAGAACTGTAGGTTAATTTAACTAGCAAATTAAGCTAGTTAAATTAGTTCACTAACTTGCAAGTGTGAGGATTTGAACCATTCACCTACACATTGAGGGAAGAAGTCCTCAAACCCCACTTAAGCATTGCACCACATGATTTTTACATGACAAAAATTGTCACCATATTGTTATAAACATTTTTTCTAACCTCCTTTATAAGAAAGATGGTTTGTGCATGAACCTAGAACTTGAACTTGGAGCTTAAAGTTTAATGTGATTTTAATGGGTGAATGTGTCCATAGATGAATGTCATTTTTCATGGATGAATTTCATTTATGAATTAGATTAAATAATAAATCATTGAATGAAATTCATCCATGATTAAAAAATTAATTAATTAAATTTTATTTATATCCATCTTCATTTGTTGTCCAAGTATTAATATTTCAAATTGAATGTCATTTAATAATGATGGATAATGGGACTATAGGGGAAAATATGATGATGGAACCAAAATAATGTTTTGAAATTTTGTTTAAAAATCATTTTCATCAACAATGTTAAGCAATTAAAAAAATATTGTCATGGGATGAATGTTAACCCCCTCCCCCCCCCCATTGCTGTCAACAACATTATATATGTATTTTGTGAATAGCACATTGAAAATAAATAATTGTTAAAAATAACCTCATTGTCATCTATGATAATAGGTTGTTTGAAAGAAGTTAATTAAGCTGCTCAAAATTGAATTTTATTTCAATAATCAATTGTCATCAATGATAATAGGTAATTTAAAGATATCTAAAGCATTCAAAACCCATTGTTGTCAACAACACTAGTTAGACTTGACAAAAGTTGTGGCATTCTCAAAGAAAAATGAAAAAAACCATTGTTGGGCTTCAAACCTATTATAAATAGGTTTGAAGGAAATTGTGGCACCTTTGGAAAGGGAAAAAGAAACCCAATGTCATCAATGACATTAGGTCAATTTGGCCCCCCCAAAAAAACAACTTTGCTTTTTTTTTTTTTAACCCAACGACCATGGGGTGGATGTTAACATGATAATAGTAATATGGTTTAAACATATTGAAAATAATGGCATTTAAACCATAGCCATCATATACATTTATAATGGAATCTATGTTATATTATTCAACAAATCTTATATCATATAAAATTAAATTGTGTTTTATGAAATTCTAAATAATTAAAACTAAGGGAAAAAAATTCATTGATAAAAACTTAATGATAAAACAAATCATTCATCCATAATGAAGATGAATGCTTACATTCATCCCCATCATTACTACAAAATGTGGGTGCAATTCACTAATCCCCATTCATTAAACCGGTGAATTCATTGCTTCCCCATTAAGTCTCACTATAACTAGTGAATTCACTCATAATCTAGTGAATTCACTTGGTGTATAAGGGCACCTTTTGTTCTAGTGCATGTTTGCTTTTAGGTTTACTTGTATAACATTCATTTTGTGATTAAATTTTTGGGTTTTACTTGCATGTGTATAGGGGAAAAGGCATGTTACCATCCCAACTTTAGGTTCAGGCTTTGGGCTCATGCAACAACTTGTCACACTTTATAAGTTAAGTACCTAAATACTTACCCAACAACTTAAAACCTACCTAGTAACTTAGTAGGTATCTAATTTGGTAGGTAATAGCTAAATAGTACATAGAGGTAATAGTAAATAGGTAGTTGGTAGGTAGGTGCCTAGTAGTATGTACATATATGTATTACCTATCTAATATGTAAATAGGTAGGTAGGTAAGTAGTAATAGGTATGTAGTAAGTAATTAAGTAGGTATGTACTACCTATATTTGGTAGGTAGGTAGGTAGGTAGGTGGGTATGTATGTACTACATAATAGGTAGGTAAATAATAGGTGGCTAGTAAATAGTTAATAGGTAGCTAACACTTAGTTAAACTACTAACATAAGTGGGTAGTAATGTATGTAAACTAGTCATAAAGTCACAAAATATTCCTAATCTAGTAATGTAATCACAATGCAATTGCAATGTAGTCATAAATTGAGTAAAAATATATGACTAAAAACATGTGACTACATGATTAAATTAAAACATCGGTCGTAAATGTCCAAGTCATGAAAGACACATTTTGGTGTTGTGTATACATTATATTCCAAATTATTCCATATGGTTTCATAATGTAATAAAAACATTGTCATGTAAACACATTAAAGACTAGCATTTTAACACTAATGTTTAAAATTAAAACATGAAAACTCACACACTAATTACATTTGTTGTGATTGTTAACAAATAGGAAATTTACTCAAGTGTAAACATAAATCTTTATTGAAAAGAAACTACAACATGATGCTCACAACACAAAACATAACATCAAGAACTCCTCAAGGTTCTTGTCACATGAAATACACAAACTTGTGTAATGAAGAAAAGAGAGTCAAACCATCAACACTAAGGTATTTAACTAAAAGACCAAACCACAAATAACCAAACTAATATAAGTAAAGAAAGTAATTCAACCTTGTGAAAGTAACCTAGTTATTTTCCTACTCCAGTAACTAATGAAACCTAATTAGTTAAGCTTGAATTCTCAACGGTGATTACTATTATTGTAATTGCACTCATAAATATCTTTTATTCACAATTGATATGGATGATTAATCAATTTAAATAGCAATATAAATTTTTATAAACAAAAACAATAATGTTATGGATTTTTCAAGGTTCCATAATTACAACGTTATATGAAGTTTTTTTGGAAATTTTTTTTTAACAAATGACAAACATAATTTGAATTAAACACAAGTAATTTTCAACAAGTATACTTTCTCGTAATCATTTGTTAAAATACCCCAAGGGGACACTTAATGTTATTTGTGTAACCTACATGTGTCAAACAACTATCTTCCGAAGGGCCGGGGGGGGGGGGGGGGGGGGG
>Ga0116231_10003199_pt1 | contig 34210 bp, 31 predicted proteins | sample S1TSphgellanicum_2_FD_89695 | JGI IMG/M metagenome (GOLD analysis project Ga0116231, IMG submission 89695) | Host-associated microbial communities from peat moss isolated from Minnesota, USA - S1T2_Fd - Sphagnum magellanicum MG | ecosystem: Host-associated > Plants > Peat moss > Unclassified... | reverse complement strand
TTTTTTCTTTTTTTTTTTTTTTTCTTTTGGCAATTTTTTTTTGTAAAATCTTTATCTTTTTGTATTTAAGTTGTTAACCTTTTTTTTTTTTTTTTTTCATTTTTCATTTTCTAAGGTGTTATGTTCTTTGTTACTTGATGAAAACTTGTGACCCATCCATAAAACAAAGTGCCCAACAAAGGGCGAGAAAAAGATACAACATGAAAGGACTCAAGTCCCAACAAACAAAGAATCCCTCAAAGAGAACAAATCACTAGAGGAACAAGAACAAATCAATTACTCAAACTCTTGAGTCACGAGAAGCGACATCAAATACGGAGAGGTGTGGAACACCTGAAAAAACAACGACCTAGAAAAACCCTCACCTACAACAACCAAATATTACTTCTCATGAAACAAATACATGAAGACAAACGGCCTCCTCTTAGATGAAAAGTAGGTATTTTCATGACAATGACCAAGAACCATACCTATTTAGACAATGTATTCGAGCAGGTAATCAAAATCTAGAACGATTTTTGAAGTTTTGTGCTTTCTTCTTAACATGTACTCAAATTTGGCTAATTCCTCTTGTGGATGATGATTGCTAGTTTGATGGTTATATCACAAAAGTGAAAAATATAAATAAACAAGTGGTGTGTCACAATGTGGCAATATTTCCATTTACATTAAAAAATATCTTAATGCAAAAGAAGAATTATGGAAATTCAAATATTTCACCATGCAAAAATAATAATCTTCAAAAAAAAAAAAATCCTCTGAAGGAAATAAAAAATCCTTCAAGATATCATAACTCTATATAACTAACCTCAAGTTTCAACACAAGCCAAAATATCATCTTTCAAAAATCCTCATATTAAAATAGACCTAATATTATTTATTACCTAGGGGCCAAAATCCATTAAGCTACTATACTCTATAATGAATCTAAACACAATATCCTTCTTGCCTTGGTAATAGGCAATGCCAATAAATAAATAAATAACCTTCAGTAGAAGTTAGGAGGCAGAATTTGGCCATAGGGCCACCAATGCTGCCTCTCCAATCAGGCCTCTGGGGCTGACCGAGCTGCCCATGCATTTAATGTACTAGAGAGTGGCCAAGGTTTGGCTGATTCGGGCTGCATGCTTGTCTGTGGGCTTGGCCTATGCAGGTATTCCTGTAAGCCTGCAATTTGTGTATAGAAGTTTGAGAATAGGGCAGAAGAAGAGGTCCTGTTTTTGAGACTAGAGGCAAAGTCAGGTACTTACTTAGCTGCCACTTTGATCCCAGAGGATCTTGGGAGCTCAGAGTACAGAACTCAAGTAAGGGACTTACCACCTACCAAATCCTCACCCACCTTCTTCAGTCCTCCAGTGACTCAACCCTCCTTTTCTCATCATATTCATCAGGGTGGAAGCTTTTAAGTTTGAACTTCTGAAGCTTGTAAAGCTCTAGGGAGTTATCATCCATACAGGGCCCCAAACTTGAGGTACTGGACACCACTTTTTGTCAAAACTGGGGACGGAATCCAAAGTCAGGGTGAAGCAGTTCACAGGAAACAAGAAAAAAAAAAGAAAAGGACCAAACTGGTTTTCTCTACCTAAATCAATCCTCACAAGGATTTCACCCCCCAGTTTTGGATTTGCTGCACCTGCAGCTTCACTGTCGCTCAATTTCTCTTTCAATAAATCAAAGTCTTGTCAGGATAGAAACACACAAATCTTGTGAACTGATACCCAGTTTCACTCATGTTACCGAATACACTCAAATTACAGGGTTACACCAATATTGATGTTATCTTCAAAGTCACCCTGTCTTTGGGCCCTGGTTTGACACTGCAATCTCTGTTTTCATCCCCAATTACTGAATGGTCTTTGAGTGTTTTAAAGGGACTTTTATGACATTTGTGGGTGGGGGGGGAGAGTGATCACTAAATGGTATTCTATTCTAAAATGGAGTTGTTTGGGGGTGTGGGGGTGGAGACCCTCTAAGGGTGAAACTGGTATATATTTAAATTTTTTAGGGTAAGGGTATATTGTTTATCATTTAAAAAATTAAGGTAAGGTCTAGGTACCCCATTCATAATATACCCTATTTTAGAATAAAATTTAGGTATACATATCTTTTGAAATTTTCAATTGAGTAACGAGAAAAATGTGTACATTTTAGACTCAGTTTATTGTGCTTTTCCTTTTCCAAGTGGAGGTGGGTAGGATTTAGGATGTAGAAATGTAATTTAGGATACATAAACATGAATTATGGTATGAATTCCAAAAATTCCTAATTTTTATAATTTAGAACCAACTTGACAATTATTTCAAAAAACCATCTTTGTTGACACTGCTTCTACCTATATGCTTCCCAAATGTGGAGACCCCTTTAATATTGTGAATACAATAATCAAGTAAATTTTGATTGTCAATGTAATCTTAAAATTTCATATGTAGATCAAATTTACAATGTTAATCTCAATTGCTCAATAATAAAATCTTACATTTCCTCTAGAGATTAACTTTCCAATGCATTTGTGCATAAAGTCCTATGAAGCCCTTGTGGATCAAATATTCATTCAATGTAAATAGGTTTAGGATTGACATCATGTTCATACATCTATTGTCCCACAAAAACACCAAATTCCTAAAACTTCATCCAACCTTGAACCCCAAACCCCAAAAAGACTTGAACAATAGTTAGATTTCACATTTTTGGTTTGTGTATTATCATGTCCTAATTGCTTTCACATGATTAAGGTGCACCAAAAGTGGCAGAATAGGAATCCATTTTTGCATAGTTTTTAATGTTATCAAAACTTTCACAATAAATATGTCAACCAAAAATCAGTTTTTTGCAAGAACTATTTCTTGCCCTCCTTTACTAATACATTATTGAATACTTTGAATGAAAAAATTCCCATCAAATTCAAAATTTTGACATTGAAAATGGGATAATGAATTATGGGGCTCTAAAAAAGTACCTAGATGTTTATTCCCATTTGTAATCACATCCCCAATAAGTCCTAATAAGAATTTTGTTTTCATTTTAATCATACAACTTATGGTAAAGTACCATAACATATTTCATTTAACATTCCAAGAGTTATGAGTTCATTTAAAAATGTGGATGGACTATGACACAAGATGAAACACAAATTTAAAAGTCCTTCAAAGACCAAAAGATGGTCATTTGGTTTTTATTTTCTACTATTAGCTTCCTATAACAATGTATATTATAATTATGAGTCCCTTTTTATAAATTTCCTTATTAATTGGAGTTCAGAGACATTGCCATAATAAGAGGTATTATATTTTTGTTTTATGATGTGCAAAAATGAACAGTGTAATTTGCTTTTGTCAAGTATGGTTTGGATAGCCTTTTAACATGTTTACAAATTTAAAGATTGTATATATAACAAACAAAATGTTAGATTATCACCTACAACTTGGCCACATAAGAATCCCAAACAAATAACATAATTTTTTTTTAATACCAAAATTGCAATTGCCACACAAAATTAAAAATTATTTTTTGTCGTGTCATTAAAATCAACATATTCCTCCATGTGATCTTCAAAATTATTTTTCATCTACTCCACAAATTGGCCTCATAATCCCCAAAATCATCAAGGGATTCAATTCATGTCCTAAACCCAAATGGGGATCACTTGACCAATTTTTGGAAATCAACACAAGTTGATTTAAAGTTAATATTTGTGGAGCCTTATTAAAATCCCAACAATGGAAAAGATGTGTTTGACTATAGTTCAATTGTTGATGATACCAAAAACTTGATGAACCATTTGCCTAGTAGTAGGAAATCGAACTTGATTTGCTTTCCACCAATTTAATGGATCTTCACAAGATTTTGGAATTAAAACAAATTTCAAAAGCAAGATAAATTGCATTTCACCTATAATCAAATATAAGCAAACATAAAATGAAATGGTGAATTATGCAAAAGTTATAAGGGTTTTGGGAGTACGATGCCCAATTATTTAGTATTTTTTCAATCATTTTTTTTGTGTGGAAATTAAAAACTAACATGATAATCAACATCAGAATTAACACATTGATAATCAACACAAAATATTGATTATCAATTTTTAGTCAATTTTTTTTTTGGTAGTTTGCATCTTGATTGTTAACTTTTGAGTTTAAAATAAAAACTAGAAACTATAAGCTAAATTTTTAAAAAATTAGGATTAGAAACTTACACATTCAATAATGATGCCATTTGTAAAAAGTCTTGAACCAAACATAGTTAAAATTGGTGCTTGGTGGGTATTACAATTTGTTGCTTAATCTACAATAGGATGAAAATTTCAATACATAGAGGTCAAAAAAAAGATTAATGTTCAAATCATACATTGATGTAGCGATTATGATTTTCTCTCTCTTCCCACACAATTGTTCATGATGTATAGATCCTTGGATATGGAGCCAATATCATTTGAACCTTCTTTCAATGTGTGACCTTTAATCACTTCCTATTTGCAACCATAAGCAATTTTACATCAAATGAAGCTTGGGGAATATAAATTATTTGATCTTCCAAGTCAAGCCTTTTTTGGGTCAATTTGACACTAAGGTTGATCATATTTGTAATGGCATCAATAAAAAAATAATAATTGTAACATTGATTGAACATTTAGTTTGATATAACTAGGGACAAAATTGATGCAATAATTTATGTACAACAACCCATTTATGTATTGAATTTTACCCTACGAAACCAATGTGTGTCAACTATAACATACATTAATTGTAACCAAAAATTATAAAGCTTGCTAAAACATTAGAACTTTTGAAGCAAACCTTGTATTCATTAGTGTATTCAACTTATGCACGAATGCAAACTTGCATCAAAACAAGCCTTTGCACATTTCACCCCACCTTTCCCAAATTGTTTTGGCCATGTTATATAAGCTTGTAATTATAGATTGGGCAACCTTGATACTCATTGGTTGCAAACTAAAATTCACCTTTTCATCAATAGTGGCTTATTAACACGACTTGGAAAATGCATGGCTAAAACAAACACCTTCAAATGTTTCTTAAATCCCCAAATTATTTCAACCCACAATCAATTTGAAGACATTTGTCATTATAAATAAATTTATCCCTTCATTTTTCATATAACATATGATCTTGTTTGCAAGACCTACAATTGGCTAGCAAAACCAACATTTGTCATTCATTTTACTTCAAAATGACCAACTATCTCATGTTTGGTTCCTGATATGAATCAGAAAATTAATAATGAGAAAAAATGTAATGTGCACCTTTTTTCATCCAAAGGTCAATGAGTTGTGATTGAAGTTGCATAATTCACATGAAGCAAAATTTTCAAGTGTGTGCTTCATCATAGAAAATAATATCTCTTTGGTTAAAGTTTACATGATGAAAATAACATGCATGGATTTTTTTTCAAAGCAAATCACTTCATCCATATATTTTAAACCATGTTCAAAACAAGTAACCCCTTCATAACAATCAAAACAAGACCATAATAAAGCTATCCATAAAGCTATCCTTAATTTGAACCTCATTTTGATCTTGATTATACCATTCATTTTCCGATTTTGAACTATCCATAAAGTCCATCAAAGTGAAGAATAGCCTTCAAAACTAAGGATAAGATCCTCAAAAGTGACTACCATAGTTTCATTTCTAACCACATTATTATCTACCTATATTATTGATCACATAGACTAAAAGGCTACATAGTAAGAGGTTAATTAGGTTAGGGCTACTTAAATATGTAATTGCCAATGGGTTACCCATTTATTTACCCATGGGCTACCTACCTATACTTACCTACCCATGGGTTATCTATCTATATTTACTACCCACCTACATATATAAGATAGGGACAATCAAAAGTCTACATGAAGGCTCATTTAAGGGTTTATTTAAGGGCTACCTAAGGATTACCAAGGAGCCTACCTAGGTTAAAGGATATCTAAGGACTATTTACGATGCTACATAAATTTTAATTAAGGGGCAATAAAAACATTTCCTAGGTTAAGGGATATTTATAAAAATGATACCTAAATAACTTGGGGGGTGATTTAAAAATTATTTAAAAACCACCTTAGGGTTTGATTGGGTTATGGGCTATTTAAAATATGGGCTATCAAAAGCCTACACATGGGGTTACATAAAGGCTACTCTAAGTGTTACAAACAAGCTACCTAGGGACCTACCTAAGTTACTTGGGATATTTAAAGGTTATCTAGTGGGCTATTTAAAGAACTACGTAGGGTCTACATAAGGGCTATGAATCAATGCTAGGTAACCCCTAGGTCGCTTCTTAAGTAAACCTTTTTTGCACTATGAATTAACTTTAGATAGCCTTTCAAACAATCCTTAGATATTTTTTAATTTTAGAAATTCTTAACTAGCCTCACAAATAGGTTCTATGTAGCCTCTTAAGTATCCTTTAGGTATCCCATAATTTAAGTAAGCCCTTTGGTGTCACCTTAATTAAAGGTTGAATAGTCCCCTAAATAACCTTTAAGTATCATATAACTTAAGTAGGCCCAAGTAATTTCCTTATGCAACCCTTTAAATAGCTTTATGTAACCCTTTATGTTAGTTTTTGATACCCTTAAATAGTCCTTGAGGTATGTTTTATGTAGCCCCTTAAGTAACCTTAGGTATCCCATAACCTAGGTAAATCTTTAGGTGTCTCATTAGATTCCTTGGGTAGGCCTTAGGTAGGCTTTTAAATAATTTTTACATATCCCATAACCTAGTTAAAACTTGAGGTGTCTTCCTAAATAGTTCCTAGGTAGGCTTTATGTAACCCCCTAAGTAACCTTTACGTCTCCATAACATAAAAAGTTCCTAGCTAACCCTTTAGGTAGGTTTTGTGTAATCCTTTACCCCCTTAACTATCCCATAACATAAGTAGGCCCTTAGGTAGATAGGTATATTAAGTAAACACAAGCTAGAATTGAGGAGGAAATTTGAGTTCCTCCTTTGTTATTTTCCTTTGGAACAATCCCATCCTATATTTTGACTTTCATCCTTAGTTTTAAGGAAACATAGGGTTTGGCTCTTATGTTCTTTTGACTTTGCGGATAACTTTAATGAAAGCTTTTTGTGATTCTTCACCTTTTTGTATGAATTGGGAAATGGAACTTAAAGTGATAACTTTTTAAATCTTGAAGCTTTGTTTTTCAAAATGTTCTAGTGATGTATAACACCTTTGTGAAACCTCTATAAAATACATATCAACAACATTAACATGTTCATAATCAACATGTTTTTTCATGCTTAAAGTTCTATTCTTTCTATTGCAAGGAATTAATCCTTTTTTCCCTTGGGTTTTAAATTTTAAAATGCTACCAACTAAAGTAGAAAGATGGCAAAAGATACATAAAATAATTTGTTCATGTTCAAGTCTAATAGGTTCATTGACAAACGTTTAGTTCATAGAAGGCCCATGGACCAAATTTAATTGTGTTAGGGATCCAAAACAAAGGTTTTTGATGAAGCATAGCTAGTTGTTTTTGGAGTTTGACCTCACAATCTTATATTGAAATTGTGGTTATAGACCTACCAAATAAAGAATTCACAACGACCACATTAGGTGGCAACAACATGTTGCTCTAGTCTTGAGGAAGAGGTTGAGTATCAAGTTCTTTAAAAAGGGAAAGTTTGATTGACATTTTCATTACAACACATGAATGAAATTATAAAATGGAAGACATAAATTGTGAAATGACCATTTAAATTGGAAGATGGTAAGACGAACATTAAAATGGCAAAACACAACACAAAAACAACAAAACAATTCAAGTGTTTTATGTAACAACAAAAAACACAAATGAAACACTTGGGTTGTGGGGGGGAGGACATTAATATAAAAAAGTAAAAAGTACACAAATAAAAATATAGGGTGCAATATATTGGTTTTTGAATAAAAATTATAAGTTAATTAGTTAAAAGTAAGGTACATTTTATTCAAATGATCAATTTAATTATAATATAAGGTATCTAATAATTTGAAATAATAGTTTATAATTAATATATGGTTAATATGTATATATTTAAAAAATTAAATAATAATAATAAGGTCATAAAAAATAAGTTGGATAATTATCTAATACCCTTCTAAAAATGGTCATTTGACACACATAAATCCCAAACTTTACACTAAATGTCCCCCCCTAGATGAGACGTGAACAAAGAAGAAATTTACAATTGAAATTGAATAGAGGCCCTTTGACATTGTGCACATTGAATGTTTGGAGGTGGTTTCAAAAACAATTACAAAAGCTTGAATAACAAACAACCTTGAAAATCAAATGAAACTTACAAGTTCAATGCACAATTTCTTATTAGCAATGGAATGAAAAATTCATGAGCTTCACAATGATCACTTGACAATTGAACAAACGAATGATGAGTGGTTTGAATTTTAAGAGAACTTCAATGAACATTTGAACAAATTAGCATTGAGGTGCTTGAAGCTCGAAAGAATTTCAATGATCATTTGTTCAACAATCGAGGTGCTTGAAGTTCAAGAAAATTTCAACAACCACAAATGACCATTGAAGTTTTGAAAAAACATGTTGATGTTGCTTGCACTAGAAATAAAAGCTCAAAGCATAATTGATGATTTGACAAATGACATCTTGTAGACCCTAAACCCTAAATGGAGGTTTAGCACAAATGGAATAGTCAAATTTTAGGATTATAGTTAGGGTTATGTTATAGAATGTATGTGGATAAGGGATAAGTTGAATACAGGTGTAGATGCTTATTACCCTAAACCCCATATACTTGGTTTGTGAAACGTATGCGTCCTCAAATATGCATAAGTCAAACATTTGAAAAAAGCATATGAATAAGTTTAGGTTATATGAATTTTGAGAAAAGAAAGTATGCATAAGTTGAGGGTATTATCAATTTTGAAAATAAATAAATATTTAAATAAAATACCCTATATATACCCGATGAGTATATCCAAGTAAAAATGTGGTAATTATTGCTAGAAAGCCCAAATATGAAGTTGTGGGTGGAGATGCTCTTAAGAGATTTCATGAGTTTGTTTTGTGTCTACCAACTTGGTCACAAATGGTCCAACTGGGGAAGCCTCTCATTGAGTGGAACTCACCACACACACTCACAATAGAGCACCCACTGAAAAATATTTGTCCTTACCCAAGGGGTGATGCCTCAGCTAAAGCCCTTGTTTAGGACCCTTGAACCTCAGAAAGGTTGTGGGTTCAAACCCCACTGGTGTGCAGGTGAAAGTCCTTCTCTGCCACTGAGCTTGACTTTGGGGGTGCCAAATTGCTTGTCAGGTCAGGTCTGCTGTTGTGCATGAAAAAAAACAAGAAAAATCCTTGCAATATATGTGCAGCCCCAGACCGTTCAAGTAAGGTTCACAAACGTAATGCCTCTGCCAACCTCGCATGTGATGTGATCTTCATGTATTTTTAGTGCCTCCACAAACCAAAGGAACTTTTCTTGTTAATGTAACAAACATGCAAAAAAACACTCGTAAATTCCTTAGTGTTTTTGAAGGCCACATTATATCCATGAACATCCATCCTAGAATAGAAGAGAATTCTATGCCCACTATTTTTTAAAAGAGAGATATATTACGCCTTCTTATAGGTGTAAGGTCTCCCTTGTTCCTAAATAGTAGGCATGAGACCCCTCCCACTCCTATCGCTTGTGATTTATATATGTTTAGGCTTATGATAAGGTTTACCTTTGTGCCTTACGATTGGCAAGGCTTTGAGGTGGGGACCTTCCCCAAATGTGGGGATGGACTCAACTATTTCCTAATCCTAGGCCTCACTTTTTTGAATGTGCCCCACCTTAGGACTTTAACCTACATGTTTCAGAAGTTGGTAGGTGGTTTCTAACCACCATTGGGAGACAAGGTGATCTTGCAATCCTTTCCCTTCCCCTTCAGCCATTGGAAGCAAAGTTCTTACATTAAATTTAAGTCCAGATTTTCTTACTGAATAATGTTGTGAGTGAGACCAAATGCACTAAAACAAGCCAATATCACACAATCCAAGAAAGAAATGTTTTTAATGACCAAATGTTCCCACATCAAAAGTAAAACCATTTATATATCCAATAAAATATCACCAAATCAACATTTAGGTCATGTGATTGTGAATGTTCTAGTGATCATTTACTACTAGTATGGCCTTTGCCTTTGGCCCAAGTGTTACCACGTCCTCAACTAATTTTTCCTTCCAAAACCTGGTTTTCTGGAATTTATTGGAATTTTCAGCGGAAAAAATCACTTAAAAATTCAATATCTCCCACATTGTGAATCCAAACCTTACCAAATAAATTCCATGAAATCCTGCTCATCAAGATCTTTCCAACAACACCAAAGGCACATTCCAATTCCTCGGAAATTTTAGAACTAATGACATTAGTTTTGAATCAAACCACCACACACAACAATAGTTGAGGTGTATTTCAATCCACAAAGTACATCGATTTACCTTTGTGACTTCAAGAATCAAGTGAAGCATCACTAAAAGTTTCTTAATATGTTGTCACACTAGGTTATGAAGGAGTTTAAAAGCCTATCTGAACCCCATAAGGATTTTTTGGTCATTAGATGATTGTCTCAAGCATAGTAGGAACCTTTGTATGACTGCTTGTGACGCACCCTTAATATTGTCCATGTCCACCCATGGCACTAGATATGGCAAATAGGTGGCATGAAACTTAGATGGGTTGGCAAAGTTGATGTTGACAATGAAACTTGTATAGAGGATTGGATTTTGAGTTGGGATTATGCTCAAGATTATCACCTTGTAGTTCATCATAATTCCTATCTTGGAAATAATAGTTCCCACATTTAAGATTGTTTTCATGCTCATGACAAGTTTAGGATTGAAGGTTGCTTCTATGAATATGATTAGAAATTAGATAAGCTATCCAATTATATTTTGATACATAAGGGATTTGTTTGTTCCATGTTTATCTAACTATCAATTCCGAACTTACTTACATTACTTGCAATTACCTTTGGGCATGGGGACCACGGTGTTTTCTTAGTTTCAGTATTGTAAATGATATTAATATCATGGTTTACATGTGTTTTTGGAAAGGAGAAAATTAACCGTAATTTATGTTGGAATGGTAGGACATGTAACATCTTGATATGACATTATTATAAATTACATGCCACCATTTGTTCACCACCCATTCCAAAAATTTGTGCTATGCAAGTTCACTAGCAATGGATGAACATACTTGGCTTGGTGGGACCTGACAATTCCTCCAAAAAAATCCTAATTTCATCCGGGATTAAATGTTTTCCCCCATACTTATATTCCTTAAGGAGGAGCAATTCATTTGCAAGGCACCAAAGAACTACATCGTCTCAAATACACTCTATTCCTCGAAAGAACATGAGAGGTTCAACTAACAAGTAAAGACAAAAACAATAAGGAGAGTTGGTTGGTAGTGTGATTTTCAAGTCTAAGTTAAAATTCCCCATAATTTGGTTTGGTAAGCATCTAAATATCATATATTCCTCAATTGGGTCTACCGTTCTAATTGTTCCACAAGCTTCTTTTTCTTCTTCAACTTGCACAAATTTACATGCCACACACAAACAAGATTGTTTGAAGAGGTTGGTCCACATGGGGGTTTATTTTTGTTTTTTAGGGCTTTTTGAACCCCTTTTTGGGGTAAAAATGTTGGTTATACTATGTGTTTTTCCATTTTCATTTTCACTAGATTTGATTTTTTGGGGGAAAAGAATTTCCACTTTTTTGACATCATAAAATTGAAAATAAAATAAAATGTAGTATTGACTCTAGTGTTTTTTTATGAATTTTTTTTTTCCCTGATTTTTTTTGGGTGAAAATGTTGGAAAACTTTCAGAAAATTTTGGGAATTTTAAATTTTTTTTCCCTAAAGTAGATCAAAATATTTTTTTCTGCTTTTTGGAGAACATATCCAAATTTTCTATATCACAAAATTATTAAAATATAAAATAAATAAAAATATAAAATCCTGAAAGGCTCTGGATAAAAAGACTTATTGCCCAATTGGTTCTAACTTCTAACCTTATTAGGGTGGCTATGGATAAAAAGACTCTTATCAGCAAGAATTTAGCATGGCGCATCCAATCCAAGTCTCTCAAAAATATATATTAAAAAAAATCTGGATACAAGCAAATTTGTCCTTTTGTCCTTATACCAGCTTCCCCATTTAATTAATTACAATAAAATAAAATAAAATATTTTTAATTAAAAATTTAAATTAAAACAATTAAGTATTTATTTAAATTTTCCAAATGATTTTTGTGTGTGTGTCCTACCAATGGTGGGGCCAGCCTATGATTCGGTGGGCGGTCAAAAAGCAAGTGCATCCGGAAAAGCAGATTAGGGTTGCGTGCGGCGCGAGGTGGGCACACACCTCTCATTCCGTCTTGACATATATTGGCCGTCGATTCTCCGGAAATGACATCCGACGGTGCGAACTCCCGGATCTCTCAAACTGATCTCTGTTCTTTAACATCGCCACGTAACAGCAAGCGCGTGCCTTCCACACTCCCAACTGCCCTTTTCCCTCTCTCCCTCCTCCTCTTCTCCTCTGTGTCTCTGTGTTTCTCTTCTCTCTTTCGTCGCTTGTCGATTTCTCAGCGAGGCGGATTCCGAGACTATTTTCGCTCACAAGACTGCTGCTGCAATCGGTTTTGAATTCGCTCCCGGAAAGCTTCGATTTTGTGCTTCTTTTGAATCCAAAAACTGTAGTCTTTGGTCCATTCTACACACCTAATTTCGAAGATCCCGCTCTCTTCTTGTAGTATGTTTTCGTGTAGGGCGTCCATCCCTTGTTTTGCTCTTCTTCCTCTGCTTCTCTGATTTCCTCTTCTTGTCCAAGTATTGGGCTTGGAGATTTCGACTGAGTGAGTTCATTTCCCTGATTTTCTTGGATTATTTTTTTGCGGGGAACAGCTCCAATTGGACTGTCCTTTTGGGAGGAAAGAAATGGGTGAGGAAGCAAGTCCAGCATCTTATGTTGTTGAAGGGGTTTCAAATGGGTTTCAAGGGTGGAGCTCCAATGTTGTTGATCTTGAAGCTGCTGCTCCGGGTTCAGCTGCTTCTTCACTTGAGAACTCACTGGAGATTTCACATACTAGCGGTGATGTTGGAGGAAGAAGTGAAGAAGAAGGATCAGATGTTGGGCTATGTGAGCACAAGCACTACTCACATCGATCCCCATGGCTGAGAGCTATGGTATTGGGTGCCAATGATGGCTTGGTTTCCATCGCGTCTTTGATGCTGGGAGTTGGCGCCGTGAAAAATGACGCCAAGTCTATGATTGTGAGTGGGATAGCAGGCTTAGTTGCAGGAGCTTGCAGTATGGCCATTGGCGAATTTGTGTCCGTCTTCTCACAGCGAGATTCTGAGCTAGCCGATGTCGAAAAGGAGCGTCAGGTACAAACCACAACCCTATCTATCAATACCAATCCTCATCTCTTTGTGAAGTTTTCTTCTGAGTTGCCGTTGCATCTTTGCAACGACTTCCAACTGCAATGTGCTGCTCCAAGAGCTGAAAACTGGCCACAGTTGTACTAGTTACTACTAGGTCACACACCACGTGTAACTCTCACAAATCATGACAACAGATGCTGATTTCTCTCTTCTTCTGTTCTTGCGCTTTGCAAATTATGTACCTGTGATGCAGGAGCACATGAAAGGACCAGAGGCTCGGGCCCGAGAACTTGAAGAACTCACACAAATTTATGTTGCACGAGGCCTCTCCTACAGCCTTGCAAAGCAGGTACAACAGATTGATCACAGCTTGGAACATGGATTATTGTACACTCCAATTTCATGCCAAATTTCAATTAACAAGCTTTTCCCTTTCTTACGCTGACAACTTAACTTCATGTAGTCTGTACCTTTGAAGATCCCAGAGTTTTAATTTATGAAATTCTTTGTCTGTCTGGCTGCTTTGTTAATCAGGTGGCAGAAGAGCTAACACTGGGTGATGCTCTTAAGGCGCATGCTCGAGATGAGCTTGGAATTGACATGGATGAGCTTTCCAATCCAATGCAAGCTGCAGTGGCATCAGCAGTGGCTTTTTCTTTGGGAGCTGCAATACCATTACTTGCAGGTTCTTTCATTGTGGACACCAAGTACAGAATTGTTTCCATTGTTGTGACCTCCACTTTCGCACTTGCAGGCTTTGGAGCTGTAGGTGCCAGATTGGGTGGTGCTGGTCTGTTCAAGGCAGCTATTCGTGTGTTGATAGGAGGTTGGATTGCAATGCTCATCACATATGGGGTTCTGCGCCTTTGCAGTAAAATCGGAGTTTGATTTGGTTTCTCACAGCAGATTTTATTTTATTTTTTCCAAAAACAAAAAAGGCACCAATCTGTGAATTGTCAGGATGGATTAGCTTAATCAAACTAGGAGAAGGATTAGGAGCATCCCTAGAGACAATCAACATCTATAAAAGAAACCTTTTGCTTTAATGTGATCTACAAAAGAGACAATGTTAAGCCTTTGCCTTGTGAATAATGAACTTAATGTTGAGCTTGGAATTCATTCTTTTGCTTGATCAATTTCTTTGATCCATGTTTCTTCTCTGGCTGGTTAAGTTAGTCCAAAAGATGGAGTTGGAGAGGAAGCTCTAATTTATGAATGGCGAACAGAGTGCGGTTTTCTTTTTCTCAGTTAATATTTTGGGTCTCTATATCAATAGTTCAGGATTCTGGGCCGATTTTCCATTCAGTTCATGGTTCAATTATCATGTAAACTGGATCAGAGTTGTAGAATCCAGTGGGAACCCAAATTCCAAAACTCTCCTAGCTTGAGAAAAAAAAGGAGAGATGCATACTTATAAACCTTTTGTAATTTTTTATAAAAAACACACATATTAGATTCACATAACCATGAGTTTTTATAAAAGAAAATGGTGGGACTTTATTCATTCACCTTGGTACAATCATGTAATGTAGCCACATTGGTGATCGTCCACAAGAGGAATTAGCCAAATTGGGCTACAGCTCAGAGAGGATGGTAGAAAAATCCTGCTATATTTTGGTGACCTATATATAAGCTGCCACCTATCAGACTTTTTTTTTTGGGTGCAAAATTTTGTGCATTGTTGTGAAGTTTTTGGAAATTTTCATTGCAAATTCAAGTTTTAGAAAACATAGTCGCCAAAATAAAAAAAAAAAAACTGTCAAAAATTGCCAGATCCAAGTAGGTACCTAAAAATATATAAAGATGTATAATTGTTTTTCCTTTCATATTTTTAATAGCCAAATTTGGTTAAATCTGCTTATGGATGATCACCACCTCAGCTATATCAAAAAATTGACAAAAATGAAAAAAAAAAAAACCACTGGAACCTATTGTCTACACATGGTGATTTCAGGGAAAAAAAAAATCCTTGAAAGTTGGGGCATATTTTTCACAAAAATCCTTTTGCACCAGCCACACTGGATTGTTTTTTGCAATGATATTTTTCACACACTCTCCAACTTTATTTATTCCTCCTCCAAGTCTCTAAGCATTACTATGTATAGCTCAGAAATTCTGTTCGAATTTCTGCATAATTGTTTTTTGTAGTTTTGCCACAAAAACAAATAAGTACCCCAAATAATCTAGCTATATAGTTCATAGCCTTGCTATGCACAAATTAATTCCCTTTTTTAATTGCCAAAAAATCTCAAAAAAAACTGTCCATCATGCCAAAAATCTGAAAGAAACTCTCAAAGCACACTAGCTTCACTATTTAGAATAATGCCAAATTGTAAATTATTATTATTATTTACTGCCGAATGAACATAAATCACACCAAAAAAGATAAATTATTAGGCACCTTGCTGCCAAACCAGGCTACATAATAGTAGCCTAAGAGTAGCTGTAGTAGTTTGGCAAGAAAATTAATAAGGTACCCAATTCTCTAATTTTGGCTAATCAAGTCCCTCTAATCTCCTCATATCTTAATAAGTTTCCAAACAAAACATGGATGGAGAATAATATTGCAGACAAAATCGAAGTTTTGCCAAAAAGTTCTTTGCAATTTTCCAACTTCAATTCTTTCCAAAGTTTAGCAGTTGAGTTTTGGAAGTTTGGAAGCTTGGGATGATGAACTCGTTGAGCTTTGAAGTTTTATTTGTTTGTTTTGTTTTGTTTTGGCTTTCTCTTTCTTTTTTTTTAGAGAAATTCTTTGTTGTAGAATCTGGAGAAGCTTGAGAGAAATTGAAGACTGATCGAGGAGGAAGAGGAGGAGCTGGATCAACAACCCGCAAGCAAATTTCTAGAGATCTTAGTCTCACTAAAGGTATGCGAACTGTTGATCTTTGCTCAGGATTTCAAATCTTCTTAGCTTAGCCCACATGTACCCAGCTCGCGTAACTCGGAACGCCGTCAGAGACAGCGAACAACATGTAGTAAGCTGAAGGAGCGATCACAGAACTGGGTGGCGCTGTGGTGGTCACTGTATAAGCGCCGCCTCCTGCATCAGTTGGGACTGCAGTTTCCAGTTGCAATAGTCTTTGTCCCTGCAGCAGCAGCAAGCACCACCAATACCAACAAGATTCGAGAATCACCTCAGGGAAGGTTGTAATTGCTTGTACATTTTGTCAAGCATCTGAAATAAATTAATGGGTATTAATCTAGTTTGTTATGAAGCCAGTTACTGCTACCCACTAGCTTCAGAATTGCAACAAAAACATGTGTTGAAGCTCCTGCTGCTGCAGAGCATACTCAGTCTTACCTGAGAAAAGGAATGTGTTGAGTATGGAGCGCTGAGAAGATTCAGATCGATGAAGAGTGGATTCCCACCAGCAACTGTAACTGCAAAAGCTTGACCGTAGGCTAACTCCGCGGGAGGATCGGTGATGGCGGGTTGTGCACCGCCGCCAAGGTAAGGAGGTGAGAAAGCCTCGATTCTCAGCTCAGTGGGAAGATATCCAGTCAGGGTGTAGAATTGGTGGGTGTTGCTGCCGGCGATCAAGACGCGTCCGTCGGGGAGGACATTGGCTGTGGAATGGTAGACGCGAGGAATATCCGTCGCTGTTAGGGTTTGGAAACGTGTCCCTGCAGCAGCGTTAGGGTTGTACAAGACCGGAGTTTGCACTGGGTTCTGTGCAAACCCCCACCCTTGAGCTCCATTCCCAGCTCCGTTGACAATGAGCACGTTGCGATCCGGCAACAGCAGCATGTCGCCCATGTTTCGTCTCATGGGCATATTCTCCATAGCCCAAGCTGGAGCTGCGTCTAGTGGACTGATTCTTCCACATGTGATCGATGCCGGCAATGCCGCTGCCGGGTTCAGGAATGCACCGTATGTGGATCCGCCACAGAGAAGAATTTCCGCATCTGTCCATCCGTTGAATCCGCTCAATGGTAGCATCACCGAGCTCCCGGCTGACGGATAATTCCGCGGCTCGCCTGGGATCGTTGGGAGATTCGCTACCACTCTGTTAGTCGTCCAGTCGAAGAGGATGGAATCCCTGTTCGCAAAGATGAAGAGCTGGTTGTTGGGTAGCAGATGCACGTAAGGATAAAGATTGTCGTTCTGAGCATCATTTGTCTGCATGAATTCAGCAAAAACACAATCCAGATTGATGATTATAAGTCGCAAACAACCCATGAACTGCGGTACTAGAAGGCAAGCTGCGAGCTCAAGGATGCAGGATTTAAAATACAGTGCTGCTGCAGGTCGTTTCAGTTTGCATGCTCGAGAACTAACTTGCAGCTGCAAGGATCAGATTCCAGAACCAGCCATAGATGCAGCTGAGAGCAGCTCGAGTTAATTGTGATCCTTACGTTTGCAAGGAGAGGAATGTACACTGGAGCTCCGCTCGACGGGACGTACTCCACAGTATCGTAACTGCGTCCGCCGATGACGGCTTGACTTCCGTCCGGCAGGCGCTGGTTGGTGGCGTACCAGCGGCCATTCTGCAATGGGGTATCGGTCTCCACCCAGTTGCAATCACCATCTGCTGCGCACGGAGTGAAAGTTCGGATCTGCAGACACATGAAGGAACCAGAGATTGAGCAAGATTAATGCAGCTTGAAGAAGAAGGATGTTTGATCGATCCCGAAGCTCAGACATGCAATCCTTGCAGCAACTGATCATCTTCGGACCCGGACATATCTTTTGCAGCAGCTCAGCTGCAGCATCGATCGAAGAAGATGCAACAGAAGCTTCAAGAGTCTATATATGCGGCTTATAGCCTGGACATGCACTTGAGCAACTTCTTACCTTGGAGAATCCATCGTTGTCTCCACCTGTTTGCACAAGAGTGCCATCGGCGTCGAACTGGCCCGAGGAACACCAGGTGTCTGTTTGTATGAAGAGAGGTCTGACGGTGCCGGAAGCAGGGTCGTAGACGGCAGAGTGCGCTGTGCAGTCGTATGTCAAGGTCTACGCCCGCGTGCAGATGATGAAAACATGCAGGCACAGCAGCAGCAAATGCAGTCTAAATTAGTACAGTGGCATCTAGAGCTGGTAATTCTAGTCCTCAACAAGCAGCTTGGAAATTGCAGCAGCTCATGCAAGAAGATTGCGCTCTGAGCTGGAAGCTGCTGATGGATTTGCAGCTATAAAAACTGCACGACATGACCATCATGCATGCATGGATGCATGATTCAAAGGGAAATACACGAGATCGCATGAGATTGATCGATCATGAGGGACGAGCAAGCTCACCTCGTCGTTGGGATCGGTGCGGCACTCGCCATTGGGTAAGGGGAGCTGCGAAGCTCCGATGTCGGTTCTGTCTAGCAACACAACAGTGCCGTAATACGTAACCGCAGTATGCATGGACGCAATGCCCGCGTTCTCAACCACAACTTCCCATGACCCTTGCGCCTCTACTACTTGCACCAGTAAGTCTAAGCTACTCAGGAGCAGAAGAAACGCGCCCAAGATCATGATCAGTAACATCCGCGAGCTGCTCATCATTCGAGAAGAAGAAGAAGAGGAAGAGTCCATCATACTACAATTCCACTGATCCAGCAAGTGCAGCTCCACACTACACCCCAGTAATTGCAGCAACAGCGGGATACTACTACAAAATAGCAGAGCTCACCACAAAACTCTCAGACAGTGTGATGCATTCCACATTGCCGCACTGCTGATCGACTCCATATAGTCCATGGTTTGCAACTGCCCCATTGCTGCTGCCCGTGGGGTCCAGCTCCATGGCACCAGCCAGCCAGCCAGCCAGCCATGGAAGCGGCCTGCAGCCTTGATCCTATGCAAACAAGGACTTGGGAAACCGACCAACCAAAAAGAAAAAGAAAAGAAAAGCTCAAGGAACTTGGGTGGAGCTGCACTAATAATGCAACGCTCGCTATTGGCATCTTCTGCAACTGTGAACATGACGCTGCATCAGTTTCTTTGCTGCAGCAGGCCCCATGAAAGCTAACAGCAGCAACAACAAGCAGCAGCTGCAAAAGCTCTTCCCACTGGCTTCTTTGTCAGTCCCTCCGACAATCCCTCCCTCGAAGAATAAGAAGAAAAAGAAGCAGCTCCTCCACCACTGCCGCTGCTCTCCCTGTTCTTCCTCGTGCTTGTCCGGAGTTGTTGCTGCTGCTGCTGCGTCCTCTCTAATAATACCATATCATTTGCCTTCTTCATCTGTCAAGGGAATATAAACAACAAGCAAACAATAAAAGGCTGTTTTTCTAACGTTTTCCCAACGTGTTTACAGAAATCCTTCTCCGCTCTCTTTTTCTAGCCATCTAATTTTGTGGAGAATCCATATAGTTTTTTTTTGTAAATGTAAATTTCTATTTATTTATAATAATTTAATAATTTAATTTTTTATTTAAAAATATTTATATAGGTTTTTTTGTGGCTAGTTTTTGCACCTTGGCCAAAAAATGATAATTAAAAAAAATTGGAATTTGGAATGCTCTATTGCATATGATTGTGTTCATATATATATATATATATATATCATTCTTGAAAAAATGAGTGAATTTTTGTTTTTGGAAGAAATGTCACCACTATTCAACTACCCCCAAAAGAAATAATTAGGTAAATAAATTGATAAATACATAATTGGGAGGGGGTTGGGGGGTAGGGTTTCTTTTTTAAAAAATTTGAATTTAAATGTGATGTAATGAAACTGGCAATCACAAGAAGATTTAGCCAAATTTGGCTATAGAGCAAATATATGAAAGTAAAGAAATTTGAGAATCCTTTTATATTGTAGGAATCTAGTGATTTTAAAAAACCAATTTTTAAAAAAAAAATCTGGGTAACTAGGGCCCCTTCTTTTGGGGAAAAAAATCCTTTCGATATGTTAAAATCGTATTTTTGAGACTGAAACCATGAGAATTGGGCCATCCATTTCTTTTTTTTAAAGCCTTTAAGTAGGTCAAAATCATATGTTTCAGGTTGAAAATTTATATAACATTGCCAAAAATTAAAATTTATTCATATGCATCCACCTTCCCTTGTTGAAATGCAATCTTATTAGTGAGTGAGGACTAAGTTTATGCTTAGACATGAGGATGCACCTAAATAATGTTCAATATTTAAAGGTACTAGTGCAATTAATTTCACCTATTAATTAGTGGTAATATTGAAATTTGCGTACCATTAACACCACTTAAGATATTAGTTTCCGAAGCCACAAAAAAATCATTTATCTTTTCAGACCACCGCCTATTCATCCAGCCATGAAGATCTATCTCTACCTAGTTAGGCAGTAATGAAAATGTTGATTGAACACAAGTTGGTGGTGTGAGTTGCAATTTGGGGAAGGCGATTTCTGACTTTGTTGTCAATCAAGCCTCCTGGGACGGAATATAGTCATATACGAATCAACTGTTGGGCTTTGGGATGATTGATTGTTCAAGAGCCATCCCCCACCAATCTCTTGCAGTAGCCAACCTGACAACCATTTCTAGTTAATGTTATTGTGGCCAGAACTTTTCAAGTACGGTATCATTGGGTTGTTGAGCTTGAACTATTGAGAATAAGTACTTACCTGTTGGAGCTTGGTAACATCGCCACTAAGCATACCCAACTCTAGCACAAAAGAAAGAATGTGGGTGGGGAAGTTTGCAAACCACAAGTGAACCAAGCTGATCAGTTGGTCGCTTTACGTTGTTATTGGAAGCTATTTGCTTTGTAACTTGGGAAATATGGTTGTTTTATTTTTCAATCATCTTGATAACTCGCAACACAGAACTTTGTTGGATGAAGATTGATTGAGAGAAGACCAATTTATGTCTTGATAAAAGTTAGAATAGGTCGCCACAATTTTGGAATCGGGGTACTTAGTACTTCGTTGAAGCAAAAATGGCAGACAAGGCAGCAGCAAGCCAACAAGTCCTTTTGGGGGAGGGGGTGGTGGAGGGAGTTGAATTTTTTGGATTTTGATGTTCCCAATGAGTTCACACCAAGTTCCAAATGCATTCAAATCAAGTTTCCAATTTACGTTCCCAATAGAACCACATGATATCCCAAAATTGAACTCTTGTACCCTATGTAGGTTGGCCAAAATGAAAGCACTTCTAAAATTTGATTTTGGGAGTGCAAACTTCCATTTAGGGGTTTTTTGTCCAAAGTTTGAGAAATAGTCTGTCCAAAGCCCTTACAATGACCATACAATTGAACATAAAACACATCAACGTTACAACAACTGAAATTTGCTACAGACTAAACAAAGAAGAAGCCATGGCAAGTGATCCAAAGTGTTTGTAGCTCTGAAATTTCACTAGGGTGGTGCAGAGTTTCCTTTCTTGTCACATTCCAGGGTAGGAATTGTTACACTCCAGTACCAAGGTAGTTGATGAGTTATATGACTCATCTTACTAGGCTTGACATGTTCCTAGGTGGAATTGACCTGGTGTAATAACCACTAGATACTTGTCAAACATGTTTAGTAGTTTTCAAGAGTGAAAGGGTGGGGTCAAAGGGTCATCACAACTGGGAACCAATTCCTCAATGGTAGTTTATTTATTTTAATAAAGAAAACAAGGAATTGTGAGGAAGACAATGTCAATGATAAAAAAAATATTCATGAATTTATTTTTTAATGTATGGTTGGTAGTTCTCTAGATTCATGATATGGTGGGGGAGAAGGACTTATAATTTGTTCAACTATAACCTCATGATTGTATGTATATAAACAATCACAATAGAAGAGCAAACTCTTATACCTAGTTGGGCTTTGTACAAGTCATCTCATGATCCTAACAATATTTTTATGTCAGTGGGTAATGGTTTTGGTTCTTCAAAGAGAGGAGGAGCACAACAACTTCTTCCACCCCTCTCACACTTCTTCTCCCAACTCAATCAAAAAAATTCCATCACTCCAATGATTCAAGTTCCTCTTTGAAACAACACAGAGATGAGGCCATATAGTACTACCCTGTGTGTGTGTATTCTGGCATATGAATTGGATACTAGATAGATATGGTTGGTAAGTAGGTAGGTAGTCCTCTGGCATATGAATTGGATATTGCATGGATATGGTTGGTAGGTAGGTAGTCCTCAAGAGTGATCCTCTACAGACCGGAGTCACCCATTCTTAACATCATGTAACTTAATCTGGATGATTCAAATCAATTGGATTTAGCTCACTCATTTGGGTGCATCCACAACTAGCCTAGATTCCTCATCTGCATGTCCATGAAAAATATAATAGAGAGCAAATGCAACTGCACAAGTCACAGAAGTCTGTCACAGACTAGCTCAATGTGCCTCTATGAGTCTTTTGATTGATTGGCAAGATATCACCCAAAAAAAAGAAAACAAAAATTGAAGTTTAAAATTTTCAAAAGTGATGTGATTTTTAAGCATGTTTCAATCACCTGAAGTGGCAAAGAAAAACAGTAAAAATTTGCCAAATTTTGATGTTTGGTAATAAGTAGTATGATTAAATATTTGTGCTTCATAGATAGTGTACAGTCAGATTGGTTAAATCTTCTTTGGATGATTGCCACTTTCACTAGATCTTCAAATGAATGATTTTGTTGTTTCTTTTGCTGCATCAGAAAATTCCTGAAGATAACATTACCCTTTATGCCAAGGATTGGTTACCTTTTTCATGTTTTCTACTTTTTCATGTTATGAATAAAATTATGTTTGGATTTTTATTTTTATTTTTATTTTTGTCATATTTCGTGTTCTTTGTTCAAAATCATAATTTGTAGCAAGGTTGAACTCATGAGTTTGTAATTGTCAATTGAGCAAGATTTTGGCCTTTGACCTTCAGGTTATTAGGGTCAATCGCACTCTTTGGAACTGCATGCAACTGGATCATGTGGTCTATTAAATAGTTTACAAAGTGCTTATCGATTAAGGCGGAATCCCTCCCAAACACTAATTCATCCAACAGAATTTATTGAATGTTATTGAATTTCCAATGGGATGACCTATGGGATGAGTTTGAAGGGCTCTCAATTTTTATGGTCACGGGCCCTTATTCTAGTGTAAGGAGGTTGTACTAGCCAGTCTTTTCATGAGTCAATTTGGGATGTGGAAATAAAGTGATGATACTCTTAACACCTCTTCTTGAAAAATAGCTCTTGTTTGTGGGTGTGTTATTTTGGGGTTTTGGAGTGTCGTGCTTAGAGTTTATCACATATTGATTTGAGGGAGGTAGAAATGGGTACAAGTGTAGATCTCACAAGGGTTGTTATGAGTATACATGGTCCCATCTGGGAACCAAGTTGTGACAATGTTTGTGATTATTTGGAAGGCATCCAAAATCCCATCCATAAAGTTTAACTGGGTACCTATATATGCCTTTGACTGTAGGAGGCCATTTCTCTAATGAATTGGTATGTAAGGAACCACAAGTGTTGTAATTTAAAATATCCTACCTCATAACCAATGTTGTGTGAGTATATAGATTTACACATACCTAGTCCTGGTATCTGTAGTATCATGGAGCAGGTATGAATCAGTTTTGGGTGGGTATCACAATTTTATGATACTTGCCGGGTTCGGTTTTCACAAAGTAATTTACAAAAGGGTCTGGTTTTCCTCAATAATTTTTTTTTACATCAGGCAAGGGTATCAACATTTTTTAAAAAAAATTAACTGATTCTCACAATGCCAGTTCTCAGAAATTTGAGAATAGCCAATTATCCTTTGTTGATTTTCACAAACCAAGTATTACTTCTTTTTCTGATTAAAATTTTTTAATTTTAAATTAAAATTAAGATTTAAAAAATAATTTAATTTTTTTTTCTAAGGATAGCTTTGGATTTTTGAAAAAAATTAAAATCAAAGGACCTCTGGTTCAAGGTTTTCAAAGATTTTAAAAATAAATCATCATTTAAAATAAACTCTCCAAACATCATTATCATTTAAGCTGGCCTACCATTAATAAATACCTACCACCAAATACTAACCTTCCCTTGGATTTCCTATCTCCCAAGGCAAATTAGACCTAACAAGCAAATTTTGATGTGGGTCTGGTGATGAAAATGTTTTTTTTTTAGCCTTAATTAAATTAGGCTAACTTAACATCATACATCCAAAGTTCAAACCCATGGTCCATGAATGATCAACAAGATCCAATAAGTAAAATGTTGTTTCATTTTACATAAAAACATAATTAAGTTTAATGTTCATAATTTCTTTCTCATTGCTTGCTTATACTAATTTTTTATAGCCATTGAACCCTAAAACCCTAACCTATGCAAAAGGTCAAACCTTACTCAATTTTCAAATTTTTAAATTTTTTTTTCTTAAAATTGGTTCTCACATCGGTTTTCACAAAAGATAAAACTAGTAGTTTAGTTTTCAATCAGGGTATCATTCATGGTGATACCCTGAGGGATCAAATTGGGATGCCCAAGTAATACCCGAATGATGCCCAGAAGTATTTGTGATACTGCCCAACACTAGTATGAATCTAGTCTAGGTATGTAACTCAAGTTCATAACACAACAACCAAAAAAAAATAGCTCAATTAAAAAAAATCTTTCATATGCCTCTACCATTGAAATTGGAGTATCAAAATGAGAATATGAGTTGAAATACAAGTACCTACAACATGTGGATTCAAGAAATGATTGTATTTCACAAGCAAGGGGATCAAATTTTTATTATCACATTATATTTTCATTAGAGGTTTAATCTTGTCATGGCCAAGAAAATCAATGACACATTTTAGCCCTTTGAACCTCATGTCCAACATTAAGGTCAACATATTGTAAGCAATTGTAGTTATAATAGATTCCAAAGATGATAGAAAAGGGGCCAACACATGCATTATCTCTATAGCCATACGAATATTCCAAATTTCCAGCTCATTATTAATTGTGCCATATGGAAGAGGGGGCACCTACACACCTTGATGGTTGTAATCAACCTTTAATTTCATGCATATGGTAATAACAACATTCAAAGCATTAGAAAAGAGCCAATAGCCTTTTGTTTGATTTAAAACACACTATTCCACAATTGGGTTTTAAATATCCACCACAACTCGTCCAATGGCCCAAGTTAATCCACTATGCACACTTGTTTGTAGGTGCAAAGATTGCTTGTAATAACAAATGTTAATTGCACTTGCATAATGCAAAGCCTCTTAGAAAAGGACCACTCTACTCGCAAGCCTTATTTGCATCAAAGTTTTCAACTTCTCCGGACATAGTCCAAATTCAATGCAAGCCCTATCCCACTCTTGCCAACCCTTTCTAGACTTTTTAATCCAAGTTATAGTTTTTTATAAAACTTGTTAGGCATCCTTCAAAGACATTTCTTTCATGCCCAAACAAACCTTAACATCATTGGTGGCATACTAACAAGCTTTAAACATTGCATGTCCAAAACAAGTCCCTACAAATAGTGTCTCCAATTATAATGGCTCACAAGAAACAATAATAAAAAGGGCAACAATTAATGTGTTCAAATTCAACCCTTCATCCTTCACATCTGCAATAATTTTTTGTGTGAATTTGAATATGGCAAGTAGGGGTTTTATAATTTTGCTAAAGTAACAACCATAGTGTTGGGTGCTTCAAAAAACCCAACATTAACATGCTTAGGAACCCATGCATCATCAAAAAAGTTCACAACCACAACAAAAGTGTCAAATCGATTTTAATTCATTCACAAATCAAAAGTGACACTAGTTCTAACACAATTAGATAGGGCAGGATATACATATGTATCCATAATCTTCTACAACATGGAAGAAATATGTTCTTCCATTAATTGCCTTCGACTTGGAAATAAAATTTTGTTATCCTTGCACATAACAAGATTGTGGAGCCATGATGACTTAACACTAGACAAGGCTTCATAGCTTTTGGCGATGTATAAAACCAAATCCTCAATGATTTTGAGTTGTGCATGATCACCTTTTTGTAAACAATGCCTCTTTCAAAAAAATCAATTATTATTGATGGTGTGATGGTCTTTCTTTTTTTACACTTCTACCAACCTCCATCATCCCCATCTTCAACCTCTTTCACACATACCTTGTATTTTGTTAGTTCAATAATATGTTCATGCACCAAGTGTTTCTTCATATTGTTGTGACCGTGAAAAGAATTATATTGAACAATTCATATTCTGCTATGAATGGTACTACTACGGGAACTTGATGCAAAACCATCACATTTATTAATGTTTGATTTAGGGTGGCAAATAATGCACCTCAACATTTGGATTATAACCACATCAAGCAACATGTTCTTTTGTTGCAACAAAAAGAAAGCCTAAACTGCATTTCTTTCATGATAAGGTACCCAATATCTTTGGTTGGCTTTTAATGCAAACAACAACATTATCCAAATGGCTTGTGCCTCAATAATTAACACCTCTTCTAAGGTTTCAACAATGCCAAACATTTATGTTTCTCCACCTAGTATTTTGCCTTGCTTCTATTATAACTCAAAGGTATCACCTATCTCCCCCCCTTCACCCACCAAACATGGCTCATGATCAAATAACATGGTTTCCTCCATGACCTTTAAACCCTAAAAACTACAACATGTAAATCTTTGATTTTGTTGTCTGAAAAAATTAGATGAAACATGAAACTTGCAAAATGGAAACCAAAGAGAGTTTTGGGTTCAAGCATCAACAAATTGCAACCTAGATTTAAATTTGATTGAACATTAAGACAAAAAAAAAACTTGAACATCATCAGATGTCAAACTCCCTATTTTTCTAATGTTGAGGCAATATGGTTTAACATGCAATGTTACTACATGCCACTAGCTTTCAAGCATGATGTTTTTTTGGTGTCAAATGTTGACCAAAATAAAAAAATCACACTAATTTACTATTAGACTTGTCATGGTTGCAAATTGTTAAACAATTCAATCCACAAAGTACAATGGGAATGGTCACAAGGGCAATGACACTGAACCAAGCTTGACCCTAACCACAATATGCACATGAAAAAAACTACCAAAAGATGATTGTGCATAGCTAGGCTTTTGTTCATTCATATGCAAACAAAGAAAATTATAAAAAGTTAATGTGAGAAAGCTTATTGTTTTCTTGAACATCTTTTAATGTTATCATTATGAAACACACCTCCCAAAAATCTTCACTTCATAGTTCCAAACCTTCACATTTGTTCATTATTGGGGTTCAACATTTCGCCACATCTACATCTCAACACAATTGCCCATTTCTCATTACTCAATACCGAAAACTAAAGAACCTTACCTAGGACCAAGGACTCATGTGTGCATATAAATTGAAACTCCTAGTATCAAACACAATACCAAGACTTCAATGAAACATACAAAAAAAACTTAAGTCCTAAATATGAATCATAGTATCAAAGATGAGAAGACTAATCCAATTTGTTATGAGTTGGGGTATAACAAATGTGAAGACCAACAAATATGTTATGAACATGGGTATTGGCAAGACCTTTTATTAAACTAATACGATTTTTAATACCAAGGTTCATACCAAAGTTGATACCCTGGTTTACCCCTATATATTCACACAACATTATTCATAACCTATTTTCTTGAGCTTTGTAAGCATTTAACCATTTTTTAAAAACACCTAAAAATTAGTAAGGTTTTTGGCTTTACCCTTTTTGTACATGATGATATAACCCCCAAAATTTAACTTTTAAAAAATAATGTTGTATTGATAGGTGTTAAGGTTTGAAAAATGATGTAAAACACTTTGAAATATTTCCTTGCGTAGTTGGAAGGTACCTCTCATCCATGAATATCACTCCTAAAAAAAATGATCTTTACAAGTACTTCTTAGGAGTGGGAAGGATTTCACTCCTATTCAGCATAATTTCCCTCCCACTAGGCATAAGAACCTTATTCTTCCTACACCTCATAATCTACAAATGCTTAGGTTCATTTAAAATTTTCTTAGCCCTTTACAATGGATAAAGCCCATGGGTGAAAGACATTCTCTAAACGTGGGGCTAGGTTCAATTACCCATCTCCTCCTACCTAGGCCCCTTATTTTGTGAATGCCCTCACCCTAGGAATTTACACTTTATATTGAATGTTGGGTGTTATGTGTTCATCACAAACCCATCAAATCTATTTATGTGAAAATGTTTTTTGTTCATGACGTTTGAATTAAAAAATGTCTTTGTTCTTATTTAATCCATTGATCTTGTGTTAATGGGGTTTGAATTTTGAATTTCTCGAAAACCTTATTTGTCCAAGAATGGAAAATCAACGATATCGTATAATTTTCCATTTGATTTATTGAGTTTTAAAATGTTTTAAATTCTTGTTTTCTCTAGTCGAACAAAATCATAATCTCATGTTATGCGTAAGTTTTTTTTCTTCAATTTTTTGATGCAATCACATTGGCAATCATCCACGAAATGAATCAGCCAAATTTGGCTACAAGTCCCAAAGGGAATTAGAAATATTTAAGAATCTTATTATATTTTTGTGAAATGTTGCAAATTATTATTTACATATGGCCATATCAGCAGTTTTTTCCTTGAAATCTACCAACTTTGACAAAAAAGGAATTCAGAAAATCCCTTGTTATGAATTTGTGCACTGAATTTATTTTTGTTGCCAAGTGACAAAATTTCGCACAAAATTTCTCACAAAAAATGTATTGACTTTTCTTTTACTAAAATTTTTAAATTGGTGATATTTTGCATCTTCTAGAGATCTATGTTTATGAGTGATGGATTAGATAGATTCCATGAACAATTAATCATATTTATATTTTCATTCTATCAATTCAGCCAGATACAAGCAAATCATGATATCATCAACTTGAAATGAAAAGATGATGAAATTGGGAGGCAAGTTATTAGTGTTGAACAACATGTGTCTTAAGTTAAATTAGTTGTGATAGGATGCAAGAATTGGAATCTACACAAACAACATGGTTTATAAAATGCTTGTGATGTTTTCTTGAACAACTTTGCAAACAAAACTTTGGTCACATGGGCATTTTTCAAGGTAAAGAGATAGCCAATTAATGTGAATTTGACTCAAATGATATGGTCCAAATCTTTCATAATGAAACAACATAGTTTGAAATTTTTATCTTAGGTATTACATGTTCAAAAGGCTCAAATTCCATCTTACAAACATCTTGGTTTTCTTACAATAAACAAACATTTAAGGTGTTGCATTTGGCATTTATATATTTTAAAAATATCATGTTAACAATTCTATGTAGCAATAAAAAAAATTTGTAGGATTTTTTCTTTTGCTAGGACCCATTTCAAATGAACAATTCCAAACTTCCATATTTGTGTGGTTATCCCTTGTTAGAGGTCAAGAGTTTAGTTTTTCAAGTTATAAAATTCTACAAGATGCTCCGGAACAAGACCACCACCATACATGATCTATAACCAATATATTTCTTTGTGGCAACAAGACCAAAATGATAATCAATATATTCTTCTTGTCATCTAAGCAACATATGTTTGCCATTGTGAAGTTTAGTGAGTGGAGGTGTCTTTTCAATTTAGTTTGGGATTGCGAGTCATAACAAGTACAACAAAATTGATATTAAATTTAGGGTTAAGGTTTAAGGCATAACATTGTTTCTAAACCAATGATGATACTTATGGGAGATTGTCTTGAAAATAACATATCTGAATTCAAAAGAAGATGGTGTTGAAGACCAATTCATTGGATATTCAACCTTGATTGATCAATTGTTCAAAATAGTTCACTTTTTAATTGTTTTTTTTCCCAAAAAAAACCAAAGGTAACATGGTGGTGGTTTATGCTCTATCAAAGATTAATTAATTGCATGGTTATGCACTATTTCATTCCAAGAATGAAGGTTAGTTTCCAGAAATCCAAATGTAGGTGGAACAACAAGGGTCACCTCATGTTCAATCATTGTGGGTTGAAATCCTACTTCATATAGTTTTCATGGAGGGTGCATCAACATGTAGTATACTTTAGCACTATAGTATGGACTATAAATCAACCCATTAATAGTTCTCAATATCGAACAAATTGTTATTTCTTTCATGTCCATGTTTCCATAATGTGGACCAAATTTTATAATTCATTACTTGTTTACCATGCAACACGGAATTGGCTCTCTGTCACAATTCACATCCACATTTGCTAGAGACCACATAACAACTCATGTCTACTATGTCCAGTTGTAACCTCAACAACTGGTTTAAGGACTGGGTAGCCAACAAAGCTTGTCTGGTTACCAAATCTAGTAGAGTTCCAATCTTACCTAGTCCATAACCAACATTCAATGCCATTGTAGTAGTTGGTGATCCACTTGGGTTTGTAGTTGATGATCTAATTGGGTTTGTACTTTGACCCATTGGAGTTTGGAATACTGTAATACTAAAAGCTTTGGATGTTTGACAAAATTAGATGCAATAGACTAAAGATTTTGAAAATGAAAATTTGTACACAAGACACAAAGTGTACACAAGGAGTTGATTAATTTGTTGAGGAAGGTGGTGATGTTCACATAAAACCTTAATTGAAACAGTTGTACATGTCCACCAACCAATATACAAAAATCTTATGAATTATCCTGGGGAGCCTGGGGAGGTTTTTTTTGGGGTATTCATTGGATGTTCCCTTCCACCCAGAGGGCATTATTTGTGTAAGGGCATTATTTTGCTATTTGATCATATAAAAATGAGATGAAGGTATCTTCCTCTACAATCCCAAGAACCACCCTCATAGATCTGGAGAACCATCCTGATAAATCCTAAGAACTGAACTTATGCATCCTAAGAACTGCCCTGATAATTGCTGATATAATAGAGTTATTCTTAAAGTCTTGTGAGAACTCTTAGTTTCAGCATAATCGCGTAACTGGGAATGAAAATTTTACAAAGCAAAACAACTGGGACCCAAACTAGTTTTTCCACCAATTTTGGTTGTAAACTGAATTTCATCCTGTATTTCCAATTCACTGCTGCTACATATATTTTCACTGCTCCTGTGTACAACTACTATAATTACTCTCAAATGCACTTACTTAATACTTAGCATTTCAGCATTTTCATACTCAGATTTAATTCAATTTCCTTACTTTGTGGATACCACTGAAAGAGCGGATAGGTTGTGAAAGCGTGTCTAAGACAGGGTGACTTCCCAGATAACTCTAATCTTTGGTAGAATTTGTAAGTTTTTAAGTGCCTTCTATACTAAATAATTCTCTTATTCAGGGAGTTCCTCTGCCTTTTAAGAAAGGAATCTGCTAATGAACATGCTCTTGGTGGCCCATTCTGCCAGGCTTGTGGACCTGGGCATGCCTGATGGCCATGTGCCTACCAGAATCAGCCACCACCAAGAGCACATTCTCTAGTAAAAAATAAAAAGTGGCAGATCATAATCCTACCAATGGACAGTATGTATTGCAAAACAATCAATTGAAGAAGCAAAGTTTGCTGTGCTCAATGTACCTCACCAGCTTTTCTTTCACAAGGGTGTAAGAGCCGACAGTGACCTCAAATATAGTGGAAGTTGTTTGCATGGGAATGAGGAAAAGTGTGCTCATGCAGGGATTTTGCAGTTATCAAAGTCATCCCAAGAGAGCAGACTCCAGGTTAGTTCCTTTGAATGAGTATAGTTGAATCTTAGGCATGAGTGCAACTGAGTGTTCTTTCAAGATAGCACTACCAATGGCAAAACACACTCAAAATGGCAAAGAAGTAAAGTTGCAGGTTCCAGAATGTTTCACATAAACAAAGACACTAAGACAGAAAATGACATGGGGACCATGACATTCCAATTTACCTCCAGCCACATCAAATTGTTGCATCTAACGCTACTGCCGGTAACTGCACACTGAAGAAAACCCTAAAAAAAAAAAAGAAACCTGGAAGAAAAACCCTAATCTAAAACCCTACTAAACAAGTTGAGACAAACTGTTGTGTAATGTGTAACACAAGGATTGCTTGGTGATGGGTATGACAGAGTACATCGATTGTCTGTCTCCCTACCACCAATTCATTCAGCAGAAATCAACAAATAGACATCATTATGGAAGATGTGCTTCTGAACAAACTAGATATGCAGATAAGACGCCCAACCCAGCATCAATTCTGTTTCCCTGGACTTCTTCTTCAAAATGTACTTGAAAGAAGTATCCTTCTAGGGTTTATGGTTTAGGAAGATTTTGACAAGCCTGCAACAACAAAAGAGTGCTCGCTTGCTTGTCTCTACATGAACTTTCCCAGTGACCGGAAAAAAATCTAGACAGACCGACGACTTAATGAATGATATGGCTCAGTTAACCTTCAAGATATGGGTGCATCTCCTGCCGCCATCAAGTAGCTCACGAGAGAGCCGCTGGGTGGCACTCAGATCGGCCTTTGTTTTCCTCACAGCCACGAAGAAAAGGACAATTTGCAAACCCAGCAAACACAACCCCACAAGAGTCTAAACCCTAAACCCAACAGTCTTCTAGCACATGAAGAACAGATGTAAAAAAAGACAGACTTCTTCTTCCCAAAGAGAGAAAGAAAGAAAACCCACCCACAATACAATGCGCCTAGTTCCAAAATTGCTCACTACCCAATCTTCCAAAACCTGAGCAGCTAGCGCCTCTTTCTGTCTCATTTCCTTTGCACAACAACCCTCCTGCTTACCTGCTGCAGAAAAAACCTTTTTCAAAATCCTCTACAAACCAGCAAACTCTCATTCTTCTCCTCTCTCGCTGCTTCTCCTCGACATGCAGCAGCCATAGCTTTCGCTTCAGGGCAAGACAGTTCGATCTTCAGCAGCGCCAGCAAACAGCCAAATACCAACGGCAACAGTAGCCCTAACGGTAACTGCAAGCCCTAACAGTAACCCTAACAGTAACTGTAGAGGGTAACGGTAACGCTACAAATGGGTAATTCATTTCATCCATTGTCTTTTGCAAGATTCAATTTTTTTTTAAGCCTTCATTTCATCCAATGTCTCTTACAAGATTTAATTTTCCTATCTTTTTTGGCCTTCCCTTCATCCAATGTCTTTTTCACATTTAATTTCCGGCCTTTCATTTCATCCAATGTCTTTTTTCATATTTAATTTTCCTATCTTTTCCAGCCTTTCATTTCATCCATTTATCTTTTTCAAGATTCAATTTTAGTAGATCCAAATTTTTTTGCAATCTTCACTTCATCCATTGCTTTCCTTCAGTTTCCATCTTCCCTCGAACCCACATATCATCTTGTGTATAACTTTTTCTGTGAAATTCCATCCAATTTCATTAATGTCTTTCTAGTAAGGGTTTAGGGTTCAGGGTTTTACATACCCTAAAGCAATTTACTTTCAATTTCTCTTTTCAGATTTGGGGCTTTTCCCATCTCCTTATGATTTCTCACATGCAATACTTCGAGGGTGTTACCCAATGTTAAATATCATGGTAGAAAAAAATTTATTTTCGGCCTTTTCCTGTGATACCCAATGGGTTTTCCAGTTGGTACCCGCCAGGTATTGCGGAGGAGAAAAAGGCAAAAGACACACTAGACATTTTGGAAAATGAAACAACCCAAAGTCCTAAGGTGAGGGCATTACCAAAGAGAAGGGCTTTTGCAATCAGCTGAGTCTAGTCCCACATTTTGCAAATGTGCCCCACCTCTACGCTTAACCCATCACAAGGACATGTGGTGTGTTGGTTTAGGAGTTTAGGGTACCCTAAAAACCCTAAACTCTAAAAGTTAAGTGGAAAGAATGGTGGTTTGAATTATGATGGACAACAGTTTGAAATCCAATTTTTTGATAGGCTGACATTGAAAAAACTAGTGCTTACATTTTCTTTAATTTTATATTTTCTATTGTAACTAGTGTGAACCCGGTGCATAATGCACCCGTGCCCCCCCC
>Ga0116231_10003197_pt1 | contig 34223 bp, 18 predicted proteins | sample S1TSphgellanicum_2_FD_89695 | JGI IMG/M metagenome (GOLD analysis project Ga0116231, IMG submission 89695) | Host-associated microbial communities from peat moss isolated from Minnesota, USA - S1T2_Fd - Sphagnum magellanicum MG | ecosystem: Host-associated > Plants > Peat moss > Unclassified... | reverse complement strand
ACCTACGTACGTACCGACCTACCTACCTATCGACCCACGTACCTACAGATCCACAACCTACCTACCCACCGATCCACCTACGTACGTACCGACCTACCTACCTATCGACCCACATACCTACAGATCCACAACCTACCTACCCACCGATCCACCTACGTACGTACCGACCTACCTACCTATCGACCCACCTACCGACCTACCGACCTACCTACCTACCGATCCACAACCTACCTACCTACAGATCCGCCTACGTACCTACCTACCGACCTACCTACCTATCGACACACCTACCGACCCACCGACCTACCTACCTACCTACCGACCCACCTACCTAGCAATGTACCTACCTATCTACCTACCTACCTATTGACCTACCTACCTACCTACTACACTGAAGGGCAGAAACCTGTATGTTCCCAAATAATTCCCAATAGCACCATTTTTTGACTGATCCTTAACCTCCCCTCCAACCTCCCACCACCCCCACGATGCCTGAACATCGGTTTCCATCAGATCACAGTGGGCCAGAGTGAGCGGCTTCAGGGGCGGCTTCATCGCGCGGCTTCAGGGGCGACTTCATTGGGCGGTACCATCGTTCTTTTAATATATAGGATTTTCTTCAAATGACCAGCAAAGTGACTTCAGACATCTATGGCAAAATATTCTAGATTTTTTTGGGGGGTTTGCAAAACATTGCAAAACTTTCACACACACCAAAACACGTTGAACCTTACAATATCATGCATAGATCACCTTTATTCGAGTGCTACAAAACTCTCCGCGTGAGGAATATTTTTTGGTGAAGTTCTGAGAAGCTTGGACCACTAAGTTTTTATATTAAAAAAAGTAACATTCTGTTGAAAATTCCCTGTTTAAAAAATTCATCAGAAAAAAGAAACTTTATTTTAAAAATTCCCAAAATTGTCAAAATTGCCTAAACATGAAAAAGTGTTAAAAAAAATTTATTTTCATATTTTGAATATTGCCATGTTTGGCTATATATCCTTATGGATGATCGCCAATTGAGTAAACATCACAAATTTCATTTTAAAACACACACACACACACACACACACACACACACACAGAGGAACTTTGGACAGGAAAAAGTCAGATGCAAAAAGCATTACAAAATACCACCCAAAAATGCCAATTATTTTAATTTTAAAAAACGGTGAAATAAAAAGTTGTCTTAACTTTGTTTTCACTAAGTACTTAGAACAACTCCACTGGTGCTCAGTATGTAACGCCTACTACCTTGGCAGTTTCCACACGAATTATAATATTTTCAGAAATGTTAAATTTGTTTTTTGAAATAAAAAAAGAATTGTTGACAGAAAATATTGAATCTTCAAGAATATTTTATTTGTGGAAATGAAAATTTTCAAAGTTAATTAATTAATTAATTAATTATTCGACAAACATTTGTGGAAGCTGCCAAGCAAAGGTATTGCAGTGTTCACTATTGTTTTCCAACCTTGCCCATAAAACTAAAATTGGGATTGCAAACAGATGAGAGACTAGGTACTAGGTACCTAATAGCAAACTCACTACCAGGACCCGATCAACCCTATCTAGCCAATCAACGGCAAGGTGTTAGGGCTCTGCTGTACCTTTCACTAACCAGCGTCAGTCACTCTCAGCATGTTGTGGAAAAATGTTGGGCCAAAACTATTTTGCTGAGCCAAACCGGCCAAGGCACCTTTTGACTTTTCTTCATTCAATTTTCTTTTCGATGGGCCACATACTCAAGGCATGCGCAGCTGCTCTCAGTTGCCAAGAAATTGTATGCAAGTGGAGAGATGAGCTTCCGGGAAATCCGGCTCAAAAATCGACCGACAATGGAACGCGTCCACAACAACACGGAAAATCAACCGACAATGGACAGCGTCCACGACAACACCAAGAAGAAGAAGAAGAAGAAGAAGAATCGTTGAGGAGCTAAGCAAAATTTTCCTGGAATTTTGTCGGAGTTCCAAATCTCTGGTATGTTTGTTTTATAATTTAAATGTTTGATTTTCTTTTTTCTTCTTCTGGATGGAGCCTGGAGAAGGAGGAGAAAGGTGGTTGTTCTTGGGTTAGTTTGAAATGTGCAATGTCACCTTGATCTTCTTCTAGATCTTCAAAAGAAAAAGAAGAAGAAGAAAACACCAGGTTTTGAATTTTTTGATGTTGGCTAGGGGATGATGGATCTGTTTGTTTGCAGTAGAAATTTTTGATGAATTTGACAAGGATTTTGGGTTTGGAGTTTCATTGCAGGAGTTTGTAGCAATCTGGAGACAGACGCCAGCAGCAGCAGAGAGATACCTATGGGCCCTAGTAGTATGCGAGTTTTTGGTTGAAATTTTTCAATGGAGGATTTACCGTCGACATCGCAACAGCAGCAGCAGAGTTCTTCCAGTGCTTCTTCTTTTACTGGTCTAGAAAATCTGCCTTCGATGAAAAAGTTCGTGGTTCCTCCCAAAGGATCAACTTCAGAAGCTCTAGAGGGATGGCGTAAAGCCAGCTTGACGTTGAATCCTTCACGCCGCTTTCGATACGTTGCTGACCTCAAGAAGAGAAAAGAAGCAGAAGAAACACGCCAGGTACTATCACCATCACCACTACTACAACACAACACCACCCAACACACAAAATCATCATCCTCCATCATTCCCCACCCTAAACCCTAAACCTATACACTATGCATCTTTCTTTTGCTTGCTCTTACTTGTTGTTGTTGTTGCTTCAAGGAAGAAGAAGAGAATTGAGGGATTTGGGGATTTTATGGGTTGTGTTTTGCAGCAGTTTCAAAAACTTAGAGTTTCTCTCGAAGCAGTGAGAGCAGCTTGGCGGTTTCATGATGGTAAAAGCAAAACACTTGTGCTGAAATTTTGTTTAGAAAAGTCTTTAATGACAGTATTTTTTGCCCATGTTTCCATATCCCTGGCAGAATACAAGCTGTTAAGATTGTGCACAATTTTATTTTTTTCCGTGTTTACAAATCAGACATTTTTTTCATCTTTCCAGGCAGCAATTCCTCTCTTTCCCCAGTCTTATTTGTTTTTAGCTGTGATTGTAGCTGGATTAAAGCATGCTCAGATCAACAGAGGATTATGGAAGTACGACTTCCATATCGACGTCAAATCACTTGCACAGATGGTGGGAGGTCAGGATATAAAAGCTCTTGAGGACAACAATGGAGTTGATGGTGTGGCGGAGAAGCTACAAACGTCTCTATGTGATGGACTGTGCAGTGATGCAATTTATAAGACACATGAGGCATTTGGAACCAACACATACACAGAGGTGCCACCAAAAGCATTTTGGGTTTTTGTGGTGGAGGCATGGCATGATATGACTCTTATCATCCTCTCGATATGTGCAGTTGTTTCCCTTGCCATTGGCATTCCCACTGAGGGTTGGGAGGAAGGCTGGTATGATGGAGCTGGAATTGCTTTCAGTGTCTTTCTTGTTGTATTTGTCACTGCTATAAGTGATTACCAACAATCGCTCCAGTTTCGGGATCTTGACAAGGAAAAGAAGAAGATATTTGTAGATGTCACTCGAGACAAGTGCAGACAGAAGATCTGTATCTTTGACCTGTTGGTGGGTGATATTGTCCACTTGAAAATCGGTGACCAAGTCCCTGCTGATGGGCTTTATGTATCTGGCTCCACAGTGACGATTGATGAGTCCAGTATGACTGGGGAGAGTCAGCCAAGTATCAAAGATGAAAGTAAACCGTTTCTTCTCTCTGGAACCAAGGTGCAAGACGGTAGTGGTAAGATGCTCGTGACAGGGGTTGGAATGAACACAGAGTGGGGGCATCTCATGGCTAAACTTGGTGAAGAGGATGATGACGAAACACCATTGCAAGTGAAACTCTGTGGAGTGGCAACACTCATTGGTCAGATTGGTGTTGGCTTTGCGGTACTCACATTCTTGGTGCTGTTAGGGAGGTTTTTGTATGCAAAAGAGTCACTGAAGGTTTGGTCGTTAGAAGATGCTTTGACGACTGTCGACTATTTTGCAATAGCTGTCACTATTGTAGTTGTGGCTGTTCCTGAAGGCCTCCCACTGGCAGTTACTCTTACCCTTGCATTTGCCATGAAGAAGATGATGGCTGATAAGGCATTGGTGCGTCATTTGTCAGCCTGTGAGACCATGGGATCAGCTACCACAATCTGCAGTGACAAGACAGGGACACTGACCTCAAATAAGATGAATGTTGTGAAGGCATGGGCTGCAGGATCAGTTTATGAGGAATTTGGGAAGATGAAGGACAATTTGCCAGTCAAGCTTGTATACACACTTGTAGAGGGAGCTTTCATAAATTCTGATGGGGACATTTCAGAGAGCAAGGATGGTTTACCTCCATCTCTTCTTGGTACACCCACAGACACTGCAATTTTAGGGTTTGGTCTCAAGTTGGGTGGAAATTTCCAGGAAGTTCGCTCCACGTGCGAGGTGGTGAAAATGGAGCCCTTCAATTCCAAAAGGAAGATGATGGGAGTTGTTGTGAAACATCCTGAGAATGGTGAGTTAATTGCCCACTGGAAAGGGGCCTCAGAGATCGTGTTGCAGTTATGTGATAGGACTATCGATGCAAATGGCAGCATTGTCAAGCTGGATGAACAGAAAAGAAAGCATCTGAATGGAGTTATAAAAACCTTTGCAGATGAAGCTCTGCGAACACTGTGTTTAGCCTTCAGGCAAGTGGAAGTGATTCCTGGCAGCAATGAGCCAATTCCCAATGAGGGTTTTGTACTGGTTTCTATTGTGGGAATTAAGGATCCGCTGCGCCCAGGGGCAAAAGAGGCTGTACGGCTTTGCCGTGAAGCAGGTATCAAGGTGCGCATGGTAACAGGTGACAACTTGCACACAGCCATGGCCATTGCCCGGGAGTGTGGCATTCTCATTGATGATAGAGAAGCTATTGAGGGACCTGAGTTTCGCAAGCTATTATCAATGGACCCTGTGGCAATGGAGGGACGGATTCGCAAATTACAGGTTAACCTAAAATCCTCTATGAGGATCCAGTATTGTATTATGATCTTGAGGAAAAAGCTGATGCTAACTCAGAATGAATACCTTCACCCTTTTTTGGTTGTCAGTATGTGAGGTTGGGATTTTTGTGAATATTTCTTTCCCTTGCAGGTTATGGCAAGGTCGTCACCTTCAGACAAGTTTTTGTTGGTAAGTATGCTCCAAAAGATGGGGGAGGTGGTTGCTGTCACAGGGGATGGCACTAATGATGCTCCTGCTCTGCATCAAGCTGATATTGGATTGGCTATGGGTATTGCTGGTACTGAGGTAAAAATCATGATGTTTCTCTTAGTTGTCAATTGCAATCTCTGAATCTGTCCACTTGGAGCTCCTTGTCAACTAACACTGTAAACACCCACAAAGTCTAAATGAGCCATCTGGATGGGAGTCAGGTGGCAAAAGAGAGTGCAGATGTGGTCATTTTGGATGACAACTTTTCAACAATTGTGACTGTGGCCAAATGGGGCCGCTCAGTGTACACCAACATTCAAAAATTTGTGCAGTTCCAACTTACTGTCAACCTCGTGGCACTTATTTTGAATTTCACCTGCGCCTGTCTCACAGGTAAATATCTTCTGCTAATTATGGAGATTTTGAGCAGTTGCTAGACCTTTGTTTACAGTGACAAGTTAGACTGAGTTTTGTCTGGGCTCAGGATCGGCACCTCTCACTGCGGTGCAGCTACTTTGGGTGAATCTGATCATGGATACACTTGCTGCTCTTGCGCTGGCAACGGAACCTCCCTACAATTCATTGATGAAGAGACCACCAGTGGGGCGCAATGGCAACTTTATCACCAATGTGATGTGGCGTAACATTATTGGGCAAGCAGTATACCAGTTGGCTGTTCTCATTGTTCTGCAGACAATGGGAAAGGAGATTCTCCATCTGAATCATGATAATGCAGACAGGCTGTTGAATACCATGATCTTCAATGCTTTTGTGTTCTGTCAGGTGTGGGCATTTCTTGTCTTTAATGTACTTGTTATTGGGTTTGATCCACTGATTTTCTGCAGTACATGAGACAGTGAAAAGTGAAAAATTCATGTTAATGTTGTTAGCTTACCATATTTGTTTTTCTCATCTTATGTTTACTGTGACTTTCTATGCTATCATTACAGGTCTTCAATGAGGTGAATGCACGAGAAATGGAGAAGTTCAATGTTTTCAGGCACACCTTGAACAACAAGATTTTCCTGTTCATCCTTGGCTTCACCATAGTATTCCAGGTCATTATGGTACAGTTTGTGGGGAAGTTTGCCAACACAGTTCCATTAAACAAGGAGCAATGGTTGATCACAGTGTTCATTGGATTCATGAGCTTGCCTATAGCTGCAATTGTTAAACTGATCCCCGTCAAAAAGAGAGTCAGTCCTGAAACACAACCTTTACTAGCCAATGGCCATTACCCAATCTGGGATGTTGATGTAGAAGACAGAGTGCAACAAACCACATGCTGTTCTTGCTTATCATGTACCCTGTGGCCTGGCTTTTCATGATGATCTTTGTGTCTCACATGCTGAACACATCTCTGGTTTGTATAAAGTGTGGGCATCACTCACTCCGTGATTTAGAAATTAGTATATACTATCAAGTTGTTTAAACCAATACTATGTATTTGCTCAAGTTTGACATATTTTGAAATTCTGAATTCCACATTGATTATTTTTGTGATTGAAAAATTGTTGAATTATGCCATGTCTCTCATCTTATTAACTTGAAGTAATTTGCTAGAGTGATATACATCTTATAGACAATATAATGACTATTAGATTTTCATGTATCACTTATTTATCCACATGGGGATCAGACACAATCTGGGTTACAAAGATGTTTTCTCATCACAAAATCACACTGAAACTTAACTTTGATTGACCGTTATGAATGTCACCGTGTATGTTATATGATTTTGATTTGTCCATTAAATAATGAACTTGGGCTCACAACCAAGGTTGGGGCAAGACAAAGGAAACAAGCTGGGAAGAATCTAAGTCAAGGCAAAGATCAAAACACAATCCCTTGATGAAAGGGAAGTTTGTGGAAGCGCAAGAGAGGAGCCCCAATTTAATCTTGCTTTGGGAGTTGGGAGTTTTGAAATGCTTTGAATTTTTGAATTCATTTTTGGCCTACTTTAGATTGTTGAAAAAGTTCTTGAGCAGTACTATAATAAAATGGGGCCATATTTCCCCCCAAAAAAAAGATTTGTAACATAGGTTATCACCATTTGAAATGTTGTGAGTCAAATTTCTAAAATGATTTCCAATCACTTAAATGAAGTTTGGAAATGTCAAATTAAATTTGATTGAGAAACTTGATATGGCATTGGTAAGATATTTTTAAAGAGTGCAAGTTTAACCTTTAAAATGTCAAATTTGGATAAGAAATGAGGAAGTTATGAGCTTTTGAACTTTCATAACTTGACAAGATTTGTGAATCTCATTTCAAGACTAACATTTTTGCCATTTCAAATAGCCCTTGCAAGTAGCTACAAAATATAATATAGAGAAGGTGATGCCTTCTCCCAAGTCTGGTGAATTTTGTGTTTGAATTAACCCATGGCTTGGCTGTACATAATTTTTTTCCCAAAGACATTATTTACTTTCTTCTTATGGTTTGTGCAATTTGACATGACTAAGATAAACTTGATGAGCTCATCTCAATCCCATTTCAAAACTTTCACCTTCATTTCCTTGCTAGGAACAAGAAATGTGCTTAGGATTTACAATTGGTTTTGGTTGTAAAATTAAGATCAAAAGATTTTTTACTAATAATACAACTTGACAAACTTGGGTTTGTATCACTAAAATTAATGAACTTTAAAATTATGAGTTATTAAATATATTAGAAATCAATGTGTATTGACAAAAATGAAACATCATAAACTTTCCATCCAACAATTTGGTGATGAGAATTGTGTGAGGTTTGTTTTACATAAGTTTGCAATCTTCCTTCATCTTATTTGTGTCTCATACATGTTTTAAATGCATGACAAATGATGTGTGCAAAAATTGCAAACCTATGAAAGTTATACAAGATTCTCATTACCACATCATTGACTTGAAAGTTGGAAATAAGATAGTGTGAAATATATGTAAAAAGTTGTTGGCTAAAGAAATAGAGCCAAACATCGAAACCATTGATGATTGTATCCCTATGTGTATTCTACTAAGTATATATAGGACCTAGTAGTTCTCAATTTTACAATAATAGATATCTACAAATGCAAAGAACAATCTTTAATTCTCAAGTGACTAAAATTGTAATTTGAGAATTTCACAATGATTAGTAGGAAGTGACATGATTCACATGTATTTATTAGTCACCTTAGTTTACACACCCCCAAGTTCCTTAATGGATTCAAATGTGAGTCCAAACTGAAGATAGCGAAAAAACAAGGAGTCAGGGCACGCTCCCTAGCTCACAGCACTTTGAGGGGTAGAAGGATGTGCTAAAGCTTTAGGATGGGACTAGGAAGAGTGACAAGCATAACTATTCACAAGGAACTTGCACAAAACCAACATAAGGTGGTTAGTGCATAATTGGAGCACTTTTGGTGCTAGGACGAGCCACGGGCAAACTCGGACTCGCAAGACTCACCACGGCCTGGACTTGGGGAAAGCCACCACCTTCCCCCTTATAGTATACTTTGTGTTTCTCCATGAGGCCCACATCCAAATGGCTTTTTGTCCTAAGACTCCCAAGTGGGAATCCCGAAATTACCAAAATTGGGACTTCCGCGACTTTGGGGCCCCCCTAACTTTGTGTGCAAAACTCTAATTGAGATGAGATCTAAAGCAAAGTTGTATCTTTCGTCAATAGATCTCCAACGGTATGTCGCACGCCACCTGCACGCAAGGAAATCGGGGTAATTCCCGACTTTTAGTGGTCGGGAGACAAACTGCCAATTTGACTCCCGACCTTTCATTTGGCCATAACTTGTGTTTCATATGTCCAAATGGGTGATGCAAGCCCATTTTAGATATCTACGTTTCAATATCTTTCCAATGGTATAAAGAACTTTTCGAACCATTGGGTTTTGGCCCTTGCAAATCACTTTCTGAACATTCGAGAGTCCACCGAGATTTCAACTCCTAACATGGGAGTTCATTTGGGAGTGTGAAAGTTCTTTCCCTCACACTCTTTTGCACTCTCGAGGGCATGAAAATGCGACTCCCGGGCTTAGTCTTGGCCCGCACCTTTATAAGCCTTTTGCCTTGGTCACGAGCCCAAGGTTAGGGTGGCGACATTAGTCGCATAAATAGACAAAGAGTTGTTTATGCAATTTGGAACCAAAACTAGGACATGGAATCGTCTTAAGTTCACACAATCTCATTAATACCCAAATTTCTATATAGGTGGCATTTATCTCCATATTATTTATATTTTAGTTTACCATGGAAGTTACATCCTATTGTCATTTTTTTCAAAATCCCCAAAATCCTTTTTCTTGAAATTGGGAAAAGTTTGTTGTTTTTTAATTTTGAAGGGTCATAACTCATAAGAAATGTCTCCTTTTTGAACATGCAAATACATTATCTTGAAACCCTTCAAAAGATATTTCCAATACCATATCAAATTTTTCAATCAAACATGATTTAATCCCCAAATTGCCTTTTCAATTATCATTTTGCAATTTTCTCTTAACATTTCAAACCTCATGAATTTTGGAAATTTTTTGGGGGACAATATGAACCCATTATGCTATAATTAGCATTGAAAAAACTTAATTATCTCATTATCACTTTATCTAAACATGTTTTGACCTCTCAACTTTTGTTCTACGAAACCAAGACTCTTAAGGATTATATCCACTCCTCAAAGTGGGAACTTGGGAGTCTTTCCATTTATGCCCCACTTGCACACATGTTTTCATGTGGGAATGAGTTTTGAAAGCATGGGTTTAGCTTTGTTTTGAACACCTTGTTTTGTTTCAACCTCGGTTCCTAACTTGAAACTAACGTCATGATAATGAGTAGACATCAACATATGAAAAGTAATGCAATAGAACTAATCAATTAGTCATGCAAGAATTGAACAAAATGCATGGAAAATATAATGTCAATTCAAGATAGAAATTACAAACCTCAACAAAGTACAATATTATTACTATGAAAAATGGGGTGATTTGTAATTGGGTTTTTGAATTGTAATAATCACTTGTAACTTCATTTTAATTCAACACATTTTTACGACATGAATGTTATTAAACAAGTTGCATGAATTGTAATAGATGCAATTCACCATATGTGGAACTGTATATATATTCAAATATGTAACTACAATGCAACTAGCATTGTAATGTCATGTTGATATTGTTTTTAATCAATCCATTCATCAATATGAATTTTGTTGATTTTTGTTGCAACTCCTTTATAATTGTGGGTGTGATGGAAACACATTAATGGATGCAACTAATGGGCAACTATGTGACAACTCACATTGGCACAAGGTAGTACTTGTGTGTAACTACAATGCACCAATTTGCAAATGACAACTAGATGATTACTATGGAATAACTACTAAGCAAGTTCATCTATTGATGAACCTAATGTTTGTGTGATTTTTCATTCATCCATCAACAAACCTAATGGATGAATGAAATAATGTTTGCATGACATTTCATTCATCCATTAACAAATGAAGTATGTTGATGTCCTTTGCAACTAGGTGTTCAGTTATGGATTTTAATGTAATTATATGGTGGTTGATTTTAGTAAAACTAAACAACATAAATTATAATTTATAGTGCAAATGTGCAAACCTTGCACACACATTATCATTGTCCAAATTAAAACACATAATGATGAATTGCATTCCATCATTATTTATAAACATGAAATGGATTTGAAATTGTATGCATTGACATTCAAGGTTGGAAAATGCATTACAAAATCATTCTTAATTTTTTTAAAAATTGAAATACAATTTGACTATAAATATATGGCCCAAGTTATTTATAACAAAAGTTTTCTTCCACTTAAACAAAAGGTCATTACAAAGATAATGAATCATAACAATCAAATACTATCATTTAAAACATTATGTTTATATAAATTAATGTTTTCTTTTGTTTTTGTTGAAATGATTTGCTTGAACCATAATTTTTTCATTCCACCTTGTCTACTTGAAATCTACCATATTATGATATTCAATGTTACACATGAAATGAAATCAATAACATATATATAACATATAATGTAAAAAAAATCTAGATGTTCATACTTTCACCTTAAATGAAATTGGTTTACAATTGCAGTGCCACTAATAAACTTATTTATCATTAAGATTCAACATACATAACATTAATACAAATTAAATTGCAACTAATTAAACTTTTATACAAGTGTGGTTTTCAAAATAAAATGTATCAGATGGAGTATTAAGGTTATAATTCACCATACCTTTATTATTTTGGAAATATTCTTTTTACATGTATTAGTTTGAATTATTACACAACAAAAAATAACACATTCAATGACATAGTTATTAACAACCAAACCAATTTATACAACATCACATGTGCATGCTCTTCTTCTTATTGTATTTTTCAAAAAAAACAACCATTTTATATTTGAAAAAACCCTTCAACCTCCAATACATGTTCAACCTCCAAGAACAAAAATGAGAACCTTCAACCTCCAACAACAACAAAAAACTTTCAACATTTAAGAACACAAACAAGAACCTTCAAGTTCCAAGTTTTTAAAATAAACAAACAAACTTGTGACAACCTTTCAACTCTATTTCTAGATTGGGAAAAAAAATCTTAATTATTTAGCACATGATATGATAATTACATCGCCAAAATGCTAAGAAATGCACAAAATGTTTAGAAAATAAGACCTCCTTTTAAATTCATCTTGAGTTTCTTAACATTAGGCATAGGTGCATGAGGTTTGTTGATGTAATGGGGATATTTGTTGATAAACTACCATGTGCCATTTACTCAAAGGTTTCTTGCCCAAATTTCATATTTTCAAATTTCAAGTTAAAATCTAGTTGCATACTAATTGTCCACAGGTTGGTTTGGCTGATTTCGTTACTTTAGCTTACATGTTTACTAAATGTTAGTTGTTAAGAGGAAAAAAATTATCCTTTGTAATTCATTTCCAATTTCTTTACCATACGCATAGGCCAATGTTAATTTGAAGGAATTGACCTTTGTTAATGAAGCAATTAAATTCTAAGGTATAAAAATTTGAGGAATATAAAGGTAGATCCATATGTACACCTTAATTGAATTAGTAATACAATATACACATTACTTTTAATTTTGTTTCAAAAGCAAGCTTTAACCTTCAAATTTCAATGAATTTGTTGGTTTGACAAGTTTGTAAGGCAACATGATGTTGTGAGTTGTAATGTAATGAAAAACTAGTAATAAAAAAATTGAAAAATATTCCCACAATAATGAAAAAATAGTACTTATATAGTGACAACCTAGTGGCACAATTAATTATATCAACGGGAATCATAGTGGATAACTAGTTGTAAACAAGTTGAAAATAACATATGTAATGGCATTTAAAATGCATACATGTGATATGATCATATGTTTGAAGATCATACAATAGTTGCAAAACAATTGTTGATTGGATGTTACATTTACTCTAGTTGTAATGTAGTTGTCACATGTTACTAAAATGCAACTTGTTAACAAAATCAAACATGGTTGGTTATAACCGTATATGCGGTGTGTGCAATTTATGTATAAATCTCTATCTTGCAACTAACTTCCAACTATAGTAAAACTTTTGATTTTTTTGATGTAACATTTTATTTATTAATTCCATGTATTTCCATTAGTTAATTATAAAATAGTTGTATATTAGTTGTTTTGAAGCTCTAGTTGCAAGATAATCGAGTTATTGTGGACATGATTTATTATAGTGTAGATTCTTGAATTCCATCATGTGATTATTTCCTTGTTCTTTTATTGCAACACATCATGACCACAACTAGCCATATTGAATGTTATAATGATTTGTTGATTACATTTTTCACATTGTTTTCATTATTGGCAACCATTATGGAGATAACATGATTAAATTAAATTAGATTTTAGCTCAAGGAGAGGTTGGGACAACCTTGTTGTTGAGTTAGGGAAAGGTTGGGCCAAGTTGTTCAACTAGGAAAAGGGCTATCTAGCTTCAAAAGGGTTGAAGCAAATAGTTTGGTTAAAGAAGGATGTGAGACCAAGTTGCCCAATTAGGGAAGGGTAATTGGGGCTATGCTTTTGCCCAACAATTTAATTGAAGAAATCATCTCTTCCACAAGCAACTTAGATATCAAGTTATTATTTCAAAAAATCTTACCAACAATCACTTCATGTGAAATGTTTCAAATTTTGTTAAAAGATTGCAAAATGGATGAAAAGATGTGGAGCTTTGCTTGGAAGGTTACCCCATGGGTGAAAAGTTGAAGAATTGAAATTGCACAATGGTTGAAAAGTTGACCAAGATTAAAGTTACATATTCATCCATCATGTAATTTTTCAAAAAATTATATGAACGTGAACAAGTTGGTGAAAAAAAACATAAATTAAAATGTTATACATGTTCCATGAGGAATAGATGTCTTCCCAAAGGATATAAGGTTGAATACCTTATGGAAGGCATGACCTCATTTCTTCTTCTCCCTTGGGCGACTTGACTTAGAAAGTGGGGCCAAGTTGCATAGGAAAACACCTCAACGTTCACTTTTTCCATATAAGGAGAAAAATGATCATTGAAAATAAAAATTTAAAACCAAGACTCTTGCATTGAAAGAATTAATCCTTGACCACTTCACCATATTTTTTATATAATAAAAACATTGAAATAATATTTCATGTTGGGCACTTGTCCTAACACACCCCTAGGTTTGTCAAGTGATATTGAAGGTCAAAAACCTTTTTGATTCTTGGTTTTGTAGCATAATACAAACCTAGGGTGTGATCCTTAATTTTCATAAAAACAAACATGGGAACTTCAAAATGGGACTATGACAAGTTCACAAAGTGAAATTCAAAGTGAAATTAGTTTGCACAAACTATAAAAAAATGGCAATTAATGCAAATTGAAACCAAAATGGTGCACAAACAAAACTTTCATTAGAGACACATTCAAATGGCTCACCATAGCTTACATTTGGAAGGAATCACCACCCTCCTTCCTATATCATATTTTATAAATGGTTATAAGGACTACATTGAAGTGACAAATCCCTAAGATTTCAAGTGATCATCCAAGTTATGAGTTTTGTTACTTTGTGGGATCATAATTTTTGCATATAAACTTCAATTTGGGATTTCTAAAAAGCAAAGTTGTAACTTTTGAAAAGAGTTTATAAGAACCATGTCACATATTTCAATTAGAGATCTTTTGACCCTTTTGGTTGGATGTTCTAATGGTTGATAATCAAATTGTTAATTTGACCTTCAACCATTCAATTAGCCATATTAAATGTTTCAAACTTTCAAATGGGGAATGTGACCCCACTTTGGAATTTTTTTGGGGAACCTTTTCAAAAGTTTAAAGAGGGCCCACTTTGGACAAGGTTTGGTTCTCCAAAATGTTTTTCAAATTTTTGAAACATAGGAGATTCTAATTCTCAAAGTGGCACTCCACTTTAGAATGTCATTTAGATTCATGTTCTTTTGAACTTTCCACACTTGTGAGAGTATGTTTAAGTCCCAATACAATTGCTTTACTCGTTTCCCTTGTCATTAATTAGATTTGATCGTGAGCCCAAGGTTGAGGTTGTGACATATTTTAATATCATCATGCCTAATGTGACATTTAATTTATTGCACCTATTTCATTTTTGGCCTACAAATCCCATTACAATGTTAAAAATTTAAAAATTTGTCATCTAACCTTGTTGAATTTATCGAAAATCAAACATTGCGCCTTTGGAACATTTGGAAAGTCCACTCCATTAGGTCACCAATGTAGATCAAAACAATGAAGAGGCCTTGCATACTTCAATATGATTATCAAAACCTTGACATATTCAAATTGAGGTTGTAGGACCTTTTTTTTAATAATTAAATATTTTAACAAATTTTGCGGATTATTAGTCATAAGTACAATACCACGAACCACAAGCCCTAAAAATTAGAACTATGTAAAGTAAGTTCATTTTACAACAAGTTAATATATAAACCATGAATTGAAAGATGATAAAAGAACCTCAAAATTTGAACAAACCAAAAACCTACTAAGTTTACTCACAACTACATTTTCATATATTAAATTTTTAACACATAAAAATCATATATGTTTTTATTAAATCCATTTATGTTTCAACACCACAAGTTTTTATCATCAAGGCTTTCACAAATGCAAATGGAAGACATAAAAAAGGGGAAATTTGAAGTAAATAATTCTATGATTTTATTCAATATTATTTCGTGGGAACTATGTTATTAATAACAAGAGAACTTGTTTGGCATACAATTAGGGTTTAGTGTTTTTAGTCAAGAATGTGCAACTAGAAATTCTAGTGAGACATTTGAATGTTGCTTTAGTACATATTAGTGATGAAATCCTTTAATCACTTGCTATGGAAGCATGTGAAATAATTTATTAAAGATTAAACTATATTTTCTTTTGCACCAAAATCTTTTAGGTTTTTTGGATTTATTAACAATTTGTCCAAATCCTATGATTATAATGTTTGAGCAAATAATTAAGCTTAAATACTTTGAATATTCTAATGTATTTAAAGTCTTTTGGGTCCATTATCCTTCACTAAATTGTTCAAAAATGTTATTCAGTTGTGAATATTTTGCCCCTCTTTCTTTTTATTATTGAACAATTGCTAAGACATGTGATATGTTATTCAATAAAACATTAAATATCAAGTATTTTTTTCTTTCCTTTCCTTCTCCTTCCCCCCTTCCCTTTTCGTAGCTAATGTTTTTCAACCAATTTTCCTGGAACAAAACACATATTTGGATTATGCTCCTAGTTCAACTAATTTAGATTAAATAGTTTCTTCTAGAATAATAAAATCCTTGACCTTTTCTTACTACCCAAATGAAAACAACCACCTTCATAAACTTGTTTTTATTCACCATCCTAAACACATCATTAAACAAGGTTCAATTTAGATTAAAACAACAAGAAGTTTCCACAAATTCATACAACAAAATGACACATAAGTATTCAATTCTAATACTTATCAATATAACATAATCACAACCTCCCTCTCCTATTTTTTACTTTTTTGGGGTTAAAGTCTAGAATTTCAAGCAATGTGAAGTTTTGAAGTTGATGACAAAGTTCACCTCCTCTTCTATTCCCAAAATTGCCTAGTTCATTTGCATGTCCTCCCCTCCATTCTCCCTCCCCTATTTTGTAACCCTTTTCCTTCCATGTTTTCTCTTCATTGTCCTTGATATTTATAGTCACCATGTTGCCTTCATTTTTCCGAAGCATTGATAACTTTATTTTCCATTAACCCTTTCTCTTACAAAGCTTCTTCCCCTTACTTCCTCATGATAAGGTTGTTTTCTTGAAGCTAAAAACATCACATCACCGACATCATTTCCTCCCAACCACCTTCCAACCCTAGGTTTCTTTCAAGCTTTTAAAGAGAAAAAGGAAAGAACTCCACCTCCCCTTTCGTTTCAACAACAAAAAATAATCTATCTACCTAGCTTCTTAACGAAATTACCCAACACCACCCTATCGCATGTTAAAATTATAATTTATTTTTTTGCTTTGCAAGTTTAGGCCATATTGTTCCCCCTTGCCTTTGGTTGGGAATAAAAATTGGACATTAACCCATTTTTCTCCCCAGTTACCAAAAACAAACCCCTTACATGATTTGATTTTAAAGATCTTATGTATATTTTTTTGAAAAGTGTTTGTTATTGCTCAAACAATACATTCATTCATGTCACCATTTATACCATTTTTGGTAGTTATGTGATATTTTTAGATTGTGTGTAAGGGCAATTGTTTTTTTTTAACAAGAAGAAAACAAATGCAAATATTTTTGGTAGGACCAAAGTTAAAGTGGTTGAAGATGCTATCTCCTAAGCCATTTTTTTTGTATTGCAATTCTAAAAAGAAGGTGTGTGTTCTTAGACTTCAATTATTTTATTGAAATCATTGACTTGGCATAAACTATTTAGTTGTCACCTATAATCTTTTAAATTAAGTGATAATCCCAAAAGTCTATGAACATGCCATTTTTGAAAAGTGTTATCAACTAGGACATGACAACAATAAAGTGATTCATGTGCATTGTGTGCATTCCAATATTATGTGCAATTTGAAATACTATTAATAGTCACATTTATAGGTTCTTAAAGCTTCACAGCTCAAAGCTGAAACGACAAGCTTAATTAATCTCTTGAAAAGAAAAGATTAAGTCTTCGAAGTTTAAACTAAATCAATCTAGAGGTTTGCTTAACAAAATGACATTTAAATATTTATTGTTTTTGTTTAATCTTTGTTCAAGTTTTCATTAACACCATCAACCTCATTTGTTATGTGGAGCTTTGAAGGTTGTTGTGGGTCAATGGAGGTGACTTTTTCTTTTCAATTTCATTCATTTGTTTGCAAGTTCCATCTTATGTTTTATAGTCTAACTTCAATGGATACACACCACATTAAATTCTTCCTGTTATGTTATTTGTTTTACATTTGGTGAATTCTTGTGGTAAATTCACATTAATTGCTTAGAGTTATCAAAACAATTGTAGCCATTACATTCTCAAGATACAACATTTTAAACAAAATAACATTGTAACATGTCATTAAGGAATCCTTTGTCTAAGAGTGGAAAGCAAAGAGGGCTTGTGTGACAAGATTCATATGTTTGTTTTGATAATTATGGTGGCAATATGATGACTCATTGCATTGAAATGTGATGCCAACAAAATTTATTTATTTAGAAGAAATAGTTATTTTCTTATTTCTTATGTGGTGTGCACCAATTCTTAAAATGATATATTGACAATACTTGAACAAGGTTTGAAGGAGCAAAGGATCATATTTCCTATGCTTTTGACGAATCGTGGTTGGTTGAGGACATGTTTCACATGCAAGTAATTTGCCTAATGATTGATTCAATTGGTTGAAAACAAGGAGCAACATGTTCATATCTTGCAAAAAGGGCTTTGTTCATGACATTAGAATTTGTTTCAAAAAGTAATTTACATTAATACTCACAGTGCATAACATAGGTGGAACAAGGTTTTTTTTGGCTCTTGATTAAAAACTACAATACTTGTAGGTGACAAACTTTTGCATTGCAAGTGTGACACGCAAAATCCATTTGAATTTTATGCATACAAATTTGAAAGGTTGAAGACATGCATAAAATATAAGTTGGTTTCAATTAGTTGGGAGTTGGTGGCCAAGTTTTGAAGGAGTATTCTCATTTCTTGGGAGCATGACATTCATGCACCTTATTTGACCATACTACAAGTAAGGAGACTCAAGAGTTTAAAGGAGATGACCTTATGTTGGTAAAACTAAAACAAAAGACAACTTGGATGATGAGGTTGGTACTTGGTACAACAACAAACAATTGAGTCTATGTTACAACCCAAACTTTGCATTTATAAAATTCAATTTTAACTAAGTGATGTTTCAAGAACAACATTCAAATGGAATTTTCAATTTTGTTTTCATATTTTGTTGAGATGATGTAAAGAAAATGGATTTTATTTTTGATTAGGTTTTTTTTTAGGAAGATACAAATTTGTCTACCAATTGATGATTTAAAAGAAGATTTTTAGTTCAATTTCAAGTAAGTTGTGCTTGTTTGATGATTGAGTGAAAATGAGAACCAAGTTACAAGTAAAATTTCATACTTTGTGAGCATTTGTTTAACTTTTTATGCCAAATGTTCCAAAGAGTGAAATTGATGATCCATTTGTATACATAATTATGAAATGTATAGACCTCTTCAATTAGTCTTTGGACTTTCAATTAAGTTATTTATTCCTATTGACCTAGAATTGCCTCATACCTTTCTAACTTTTAAAGATTCTTGCTTCATTTTTTAGCAACAAGCAAATGATTTATGATATAATTCAATTTGATTCCAATATTAAACCCTAAACATATATAAATTGTTGAGTAGAATTTGCAACACTTTTTGTAGGCATGTATCTTCAATTTTAAAAAAGGAGTGTATTTTTACGATATACATTATACACACAACATATCAAAACACCAGCACAACATGGAACAAGTTCTAGCTAATGGAATCCATTGAACTTGTATGCCAATTAAAGACAAGTATTGATCAAAAGGGTTCCTTTCAAAGTACAACAACAAATTCTAATGATGATGGTTTTAGTGAAAGGGCCAAAGGTTTTTTTGAGAATCTTTTGAACTCAAGTTGTTCAAAAAAGTTTAAATCAAATTGTATGCCAACCAAGGACAAGTTTGGTCCTAGATTTCATTGATTTGGTCTCACATTTTGAGGAATGTTCACCAAAGGTCATTGTGAAGTATATGTTTCATTTTAAAAATTCATGGACCCTTTTTAATTTATATCTATTTTTGTTTGAATATCTATTGGCAAGTTTTTTGGTTTGTAGGGTTAAACCTAGTTTTCAGGTTAAGTTTTTTTGACCTAGACCCAAGTCGGCACCTCTTTGTTGGAATTGACACAAGAACTAGACCATGGAATCAGTTTGTTTTGCTAGATGTCAAATTGAAACCAAAATAATAATAATAATAAAAAATTAAACTTTATTTTAGGTTCTTTAGGCAAGCAAGTTAAACTTTTTTGAAAAATTTGGTAAGTAGGTTTTAATTTAAATAAGTAAATAATTAATTTTAAGTAGTTGTAAAATCTCATATGTGTACAATCCCCAATTTTTAATTTGTTGTAAAACTTGGTATGTATACAATCTCTGGTGTTGTAGAGTGTTTAGATGGAATCCAACCTAGTTTTCAGACTGGGCCCTAAGGTTCTTGAATCTGAAAAAATGTGCGAAAATTGGGAGTAAATGGGTTGGAGATTTGAAAACCTGGACTCAAACCCAAGATTATAGGTTCTCTTAATTATAAAGAACTTCAAACTTGCGATAAGGGGACAGAGCCATTTTGTGGAATGTTCATCAGACGTCACTCCGAACCATTTTATATATGAGTTCAGTTTTTGGGAATTTCACAGAAAAAATTCTATTTTACCTGTTGTTGGTTTGAACTTGCCACAAGGGGAAGAGCCATTACATAATAATATTAAGCACAGTTTTTACATTCAATACTGGATTATGTATTATTTACAGCACCAACACCTTATTTTATTTTGTTGTGTATTAGACTTATCCGTAAACTCACCCTGCCTTCACCCTGTCTTTGGGCTTGCTTTCACCCCCTATCCCTCTCTCAGTGGTATCTGCAAAGTAATGAAATTTTATTAAATCTCAGTATGAAATGCTGAAACTTGGCATTCGATGTACAAGGTTTGAGACTAATTATAGTAGTTGTACAGGGAGGAGCAGTGAAAATATATGTAGCATCAGTGGAGGAGGCGCTCATGAAAAAAGAAAGACAGGATGAAACTCAGTTTACCACCAAAATTGGTGGATCTCAATTATTTCACTTTGTAAAATTTTCATTCCCAGTTATGTGTTTGATGGCCTATTATGCGGAAACTGACTGTTCTCGCCCCCTAATCGTGAGACTTTAGGGATAACTCTATTATGCTAAGTACAATGCACAATTCAGTCTCTTCAAAGATACACAATTTTGCTGCTGGGTCATGCACATTATGGCCAGTGTCGGGTGGGCATTTGATTTTGTTAATAATAACCATCCTCCAAACTCATCAAGCAAAGGTGCAGCAAATACAAGAACAAGCTTCTTGTTGTTGTTGTTGTAGTTGGTGTTTTGTCAGAAACCTTGAGCAAGGGAGGTCTTGTATTTGGGATTTTTGGGGACCTCCCTAAAATGCAAAACATCTTGTAGGTAGGTATGTATCATCATTGGGTGCACATATTTTGAACTAGATAGAGCTTCTCATCTGTCTAGACTCTAGAAAAAAGCATCAATCACCTTGTTGGTGCTCCATTATTGTGAGAGCACATGAAGATAAGTAAGCAAGCTATCTACACCCATTAGTTGGGTTGGCCATCAGTTATTGTAGCAAGTCACTAGATTAGAATCTAGAGGACCGACTCTTCTTGGATGAAAACTTATTCCAATCTCTAGTAAATCATCCGAGAAGCCCACATTTGGATATATATATATATCTTTCCCTTTGATTCGATTCAACATCAATTTGATTGGATTTGGTTTGGTTCATTTCCTTTTCTTTCCTTTCCTTTCAAAGAGCTATATATTCAAGTTTGTATTGCATTCATGATTCTTCTTGGGTTTCATCATTTTTTTCTCAATTGATGATGTAACTTTGACCACTAGATTTGGTTTTCACTTGGGCCGTATTTTGGAGCCCTTTTGTTCTATGAGTGAAAGTGGAAGAAAGCTCAAAGTGAAACCACAAGCAGTTAAAATGCAGAACATGACCATGATGGTATGGAAACTTTGGCTCTGCTATTCCTGACATTTGCTTCCGACATGACATGGCATCAAGTACATGTAACATGTGATGTAGAGGGTACTCTGTAAATAACTCTTCACTATTTCCATTTGGGCTCCACACTACTTTGCACTACCAGTGACAATGGTTAAATTAATTTTTTGTGGACATAATAATTTTTTTGTAATCAATTTTGTTTTTTCAAAAAGATAAAATTTTATAAAATTTTCTATAAATTTCACTATATGTCTTTTTTTATTAATATTTTTTTCATTCTTGTCAATGGAAGTCTGATTCATTAAATAAGTTCACAACAAGATACAAATAGATCCCTTAAAAAAAAAAAACATTGAAAAGGTGTAAGAAAAGTAACAAGATACAAATAGACAAAAACATTGAAAAGATGCAAGACAAACAACAAAAAAAAATGATTCTAAAATGAAATTTGATCTATGACGAATTATAATTCAAGATGACTCTTGGAATTGTCACAGTGATGATCACCAAAACCCAATCCTACATAAACCAATTCCAATGAAACACTAAATAGCATGCTATCCAATTACACTAAAAAAATTGGAGCATGTCTTTTATGTGTAGGGTAACTCTCGAGGAGCAAGAAGTTCCCCAAATATTCATACCCGAGGGTGGTTATCTTGCCTTGGGTGGTTATTTTGAGGACTCCTTTGCTCTGAGGGAGTTACCGCCACCATAAAGCTTGGGTACCCATGAAATAATCACTCCACAATGAAAAACTCCCAATGCCCTATGAAGGACTCGAATTCTCAATGAAGAAACACAACACCTAACAACAAAATTGAAATTCACTTCCACCTTCCAAGAGGGAAATTATGCTTTTTAAAATCCGGTTTGTCCTAGTCTATAAGATGTGGCCATATATTTCTTTTAGGGACCTATAGAACTATGGGTTATATATAACCGCACACATTAGTTATGTACTAACCATTTTACATGTATCTAACCAAGTGCCTTACCTACTTACCTAACCAATACAGTTCTCACTAGGCTCTCAAAAAGGTTACAAAGTTACAACCTTATAACTAGGCCTAGTTATTATTGTACACTAAACCCTAAACCTTTTTTTGAAGCAAGGAGAGAGCTTCTGATTCCTCTCTAGGCTATTCATTCCAATTTCCAACTTCCTAGTATGGGAAAAAACCCAAAACCCACCAGATATAAGTGTACTTTGCCTTCGGTGTTGATTGTTGGTGTGCTCTCAAAAGATTGAGTGAGTGAGAGAGAGGTGTTGGGTTTGAATTTGTGCTAGATTTGAATTTGGGCTGGGGCAGCAAAACAAGCAGAACAAAGTAAATTAAGTTCTGTTTGCAGAACATGTAGAGCATGAAAAATCAAATAGCACACTTTGATGCAGAACCACAGGGCACAAAAAATCCTAACCCTAAATCCTAAACCTTGAAAGTGAAAAAGCTTGAAAGTGCGCCAAATAAAACTTGTTAGAGGCCATTTGGCATCTTGTGTCCAGGCTTTAGTTACATGAAAAGAACCAAAAAAAATCCCCAATCACAACAAGCCATGTAGGCAATGGGCAAGTGGCTGCTTAGTTATAAAAATGGCCTAGGTAGAGGGGATGTGTAGCCATTACCATTTTTTTTTATAATCAGTAAGCTTTGAGACAGATTACCAAACATAACTAGTTACGGGATACCAAAAGGGTTAGATTGAAATCAAAGTAAAACCATAGGTTATATCATGTTGAGTGTGAACCAAAATCCTTATACTACAAGCCAAAATGCTCAAACCATCACCCCAAGTGTGTAAGAATATTATAACCTGAGATCAAAATGCACAAACAAAAATTTGATATCAGAGTTACTGTAAAGTCACCCTGTCTTTCACCCCCTATCCCCTCTTTCAGTGATATCCGCAAAGTAAGGAAATTTTATTAAATCTCAGTATGAAATGCCGAAACTCAACATTTAAATGCGCAAGGTTCCAGTGTAATTATAGTAGTTGTACATGTCGGAGCAGTGAAAGTATATATATGTAGCAGTAGTGGAGGAGCTTAAGAAAAAGGAAAGACAGGATGAAACTCCGTTTACTAGATTGGGTCCCAGTTATTTGGTTTTGTAAAATTTTCATTCCCAGCTATGGATTTGATGCCCTATTGTGCTGAAACTGGCTGTTCTCGCCCCTAATCACGTGACTTTACAGATAACTCTGTTGTCTTTAGATTAAAAAATTAGCTAAGGTTGGAACATCGAGGGAGAAAAAGTATTTCTATTTCACGGTCTTAAAATTAAATTTATGTTGCAAGGATTTAACGTGTTTGGCCTATGCTTGTTGTGTACAGGACTGGAGAACATTCTTTATGAGGATCAAAACATTTGTCTTGTTGTGTAAGATATGGATGTGTGGTGCAAACCAGAAAGCCATAAGGCTCAAGCATTTTGGCCTAAGATTGCAAGAAAAAAAAAGACAAATCCAGTGATTTTAAGAAAGAGCTCTCCAACTCTAAAAATTGAGCACATTGCGATCCCCCATAAGAGTAGGGTAAAGCCTGAGGCTGAGGACGGTAAGGGTGCACATGGTGAGAGCCAAGCGCAAGCCCAATTTTAGTAATGCTCTCACCCATGGGCTTCAAATGAAAATATAGGTGGCATCCTAGGTGGCACCCAATGTTAAACGGATGATATCTTAATGTTAATTGAATGTTAGTTTAACAAAAAAATTTGCTTGATAACTAGATTTATAATCCAAAATGGCTAGAATGGTGTTAGGGGACTCAACATTAGAGTCACTAACATCAAGTGTGAATGCAACTTAAGAGGCATTTTCCAAGCCTCTTACACCTCCTACTTATGTGGCCCAATACAAATAAGGTGCCCTTTCAAAATATAAGTTTAAAAACTTTTCTCAAGTAGATAAAACCTTTCTCAAGTGCTGGAAAGCAATGTCATCAATGCACTATAATATAGCACTTTGGGAATGGGTAAGATGGAATATAATAGAGGGATGGATATGCACATGGCTTTTTGACCAAAAGGGAGTGGATTGATTGAGATTCCTCAATCAAAGTGCTTGGAATATTGTATAGGTACAATAGCCTATCATAGCGTTTGAGAGGTCAATCTAGTGATCCACCATACTTAAGTACCTAAAGGCTAATATCCCTCTTCCACCTTTTGAGAAATAGGGTAGGGGGATTCCTTCCTTTTTTGTGGGGGTTTCACACACACCTTTCCTAACAACCACAATAGCCTAGGTAGTGGACAAGTTGTGTTCCCCCTTTTCTCTCACCCAAAGGACATTTTGGATGATTGACCTTTTGGGGGAGGGGGAGGGGGAGGGGAGGGAGAAAAACTAGTCCACCCACACATCCCATACCTCACAACATGGACCAATGGAAGCTTGACCACTTGCAACCTCACAAAGGCCACCAAGCCCATACCACCAGCTCCATAGAATCATGCTCACAACACACCACTTCTATCTTACATAAAGCACTTGGAGAACATTTCCTAGTTTATTTGGAAAGCACCTTGTCTTCAAGAATATCCCTAAAAGAGGAAAGATATTACACCTACTACTCCTTAAGAGGGAGGGATCTTATCCCTACCTTGTATTCAAGACTATCGCTTGTAAAAAAGAAAACACAAGGAAGGATCTTACACCTACTCCTTAAGACTGGAAGGGATGTTACCTCTACTATTCTTTAAGAGTGGGAGGGATCTTACCCCTACCTTGTATTCAAGACTATTGCTTGTAGAAAAGAAAACAAAAGGAAGGATCTTACACTTACTCCTTAAGACGGGAAGAGATCTTACCTCTACTATTCCTTAAGAGTAGAATGGATCTTACCCCTATTATTCTACTTATAGCGGTAAGATCCCTCCCATCTCTTAAGGAGTAGATGAAAGAAACCTCCAACTCCTATGCCCTATCATCTACCTATCTTTAGGTTTGATAACAGTGCCTTCTTGAGTGAGGCCACTTAGAGGCTATTTTAAACCATGGGAATATTAAATTTGGAGACACATACCTTAATTTGTTTATTGATGAGAGACATATTTAAAATCTTTGAAAGCAAAACATTTGGTTTTTTTTGCCTAGTGTTGGGTGGTTCTTTGATTTTGTTATAACCTCTAGTTTTGGATAGATTCTTTGACCAAGACTTGGATTTCTTGAAAAATAAAAGGACCAAGACTTGAGAAACAAAGGCTTGCTTCTCTAATTTCAACTCATTAAGCAAAGGTGGGATGCAGACTTGGTTGACCCCAATCTAATTCTTGTGACAATAATGGGTTTTCAAAATGTTAAGTTATGTCAAGAATATGTGTTACGCTTTATGCTTGAACCCAAAAATAAGGATAACTAATGTTGGTGGCATTGAAAATCTCTGGTAAAGGAACCTCCATTACAAATTTTCAATTAATCCCTGAAAAGCACATGTGTGTTATTTTTTCAAAGTTCACATCCTACATTCCCATGAACCAATCAATCTTGGAACCTAGCTCAAAGCACTTGTTATCATGCATCTTTTATACTACATTATAGATACGTCCATAAAAATGGAAAGTTATGTATTCAAACTCACTTATCAAGTCAATAAACCAAGTATGATGCTTTGCATCATTGGAATGTTCCACAATGTCTCGAAACTACCCAAAGTCTTTCAACCCATACATGGATTGTTCATCACAATACATTTGATACATCACGATTTTTCATGGCAACAACAAAATCACATATGAAAATGTCTTGGTTTTGAACAAACTTTGATAAGTGTTGAACAATTTCTAAGAAAAGAATGATGTAGGTAAGATTCAAGAAAATATTAATGTCACAATAACTTAAGATTTGCTTAATTAGTTGTGTCATGCACTACATGTTCATCAAACATTTAAATCATCAATGAATTGTGTTTCATCAAAATCCATTTTGCAAGTGAAAACATTGAGATCCAGCATGTCTTCACATTGTGAACATTTTTTAAGGCTTGAATTGTTCCAAAAATTCCCCAAACTTGCATTTGTGCACATGTTATTGAAAGGATAAAGAATAACAACTATATACAAAATGTAGCAACACCTCATTCTTAAACACCAAAGGTAGTTTTGAAAAAGTTTACATTGGCAATTTGTCATGTGTGCAACATAATGGGTGGTCATGATTACACCTTATTGAAAAAAGGTGAAACATGAGGGCCAAGAAGGTAGTGGTGTTGTGCAAAAAACTTGTGAACATGGAAAAGCTTGTAATGAAGTAATGGTGGCTTGTGAGACAATTCCTTCAAAAGCAAACATCCTATGGCCCTTGTGTGTGAAATAGACTAGCAAGCATTTTCAACCTTTCATCAAACATGTGGCTTCATATTTCAAACAAAACATCAAATGGTGTAATTTTTGGTAATATCAATCACACTAAATTTTAAAAAGGAAGTATAATTTGATTTTGTTTGAATTTATGTGAAATTTCACCATTTAAAAAAAAACCATATGGTCATATAATTTTGTTGAGAGCAAGTTCTTAAAACACCACCACAAATGCATTACACAAGAAGTTTTGCATGAAGAACAATAAATATTATGCTACTATGGGGTATTAATATGTCTTTAGCACAACATTTGTGCACAAGATGTTGTAGTAGGCAAAAGGCATTAAACAATTTAGCACCTCTTCTATTGATTGGTCACATTGATTGACTGGTTTATGGTTTGCCATTAATAGTCTCCCACCTTTTACAATCCAAGTTTCATGTTCATGGTGTGTCATGGGTAAACAATAAACGAGTCATATTGGACATGTGGAATTTACTATGGGAGGCCCAAATATTGGATATGGGTGGGGATATTCTTATTAAGTTGTAAAACACAAGGTGGTCATTATCATAAACCTAAACATATGTAAACTGCAATGTAGTAGGAGTAATCAGTCCCTTGTAGGCATAGGGTACCTCTCACTTTTACTACCTCGTGATTTATGTATAGATAAAATATTTGGAAAAAATATAAGTTGTATTTGAAAGGCACCTTACATCCATGAATATCCTAAAGAAAAGGAATTTTATGGTTATTCCTTAAGAGTGGAAGGAATCTATGTTTATTTTATAAGTGTAAGATCTTTCCCAATCTAAAGGAGTAGGTGTGGAAACCCTCCATTCCTACATCTCACGTTTTATATCTAGTTTTAAATGTAGGGTAAAGTTTGAAGTGTAACGCTATGTAAAAATATGGGACCTACATCATGCCTAAACTAAGGCAAGGTCTTTTATTTTTGCTCAACCTTGTATTAAGGGATTTACCCAACATAACAAAAAAAAATTATGCCAAAAGAATGTAGATATACCTAGCCACATGTGAAATATGAACCATGGTAAGCATGACGAAGGGAAAAAAAAGGGGCAAAGAAGGACATGAAACATAATGATGATTTTTAGTGTTGGCTATTGATTGAAAATCAAACCAGTTATCAACCTATGTTTCATTCTAGTTATGAAATAACCTATCTACTAGATTTGGGTATTGTTAATACTTAAGCATGAACCTACTTGGCATAATATTAAAAATTTTGATAGTTAAAAATATCTTATTAGACATGTATTATTTGGACAAATTTTTTTTTATACATATATCCTAGGTGGGATAACTAAATTTTACTCAGGTCGACTATTCATAAAACTTTCATCCTTATTTTCATTGAAAATGTTCATTCATTTAAGTATCCTAATATTTAGAACCTAAAACCCTATTTCAATTTCACACAAATGTGATCAAGTGTTCTTTCATAACTTTTGGTACCCTTTCCTATTTAACTTTTGACGATGGGTTTGTCAATGAATTGAGATAGATCAACATACTATTTCAATATGTGGTGGTTCTTTAATGGACATTGTCTTCACCTTTGAATGCCATTGTGAATGTCAATTGAAAGAGCATATGGAGAAAAGATGAATTTGAAACTAGTTTTTGAATATTTGTGTGAGGATTGTTGACCTTGATTACATTTTCAACCATTTATTTTCAACGATTGAATTGATTATGCATGAAAGTGAGGTGCTTTCTTTTGTTGGAATTATATGTGCACATCTAATTGCTTGTTGCTTATGTCTTGAATCTTGAGGTGACTATTTTTTACACCAAAATATTGTTGAGTCATAAAATCCTTAAATTGCATGAACATAACAAGCTTATGCTTCAAAATGCATGTTTGTCCCTTCCATTGAGTGTTTCAATTTTTGTGTCAAGTGAATGACCTTGAAGTGACTTTTTTACATTAAAATGTTCAAAATCCTTGAGCATATCAAGTTTTCTTAATATCCCAATTAGGGTTTCATTGGTGCTTGTAATCAACAACCTCCTAAAAACCCAAAATCCATATTATGTTTTAGTCTTCAAAGTGCATTTGTCTCCCTTCCATTGAGTGTTTTAATCCTTGCTTCAAGTAAATGACTTCGAAGTGACTATTTTCTACCTATAATGTTATAAAATCCTAGTTGAATGTGTCAAGTTGTCCTAATATCCCAATTAGTGCTTGCAAGATAAAATGTCCATTTTTGGGCATCATTACATCATTTTTTTTCACCTTTATGGATTGAAATTTGTTTCATGTCAAATGATTTCTTAATTTTATGAAAAGGGACTCATTCATATGATTTTTATATAATTTAATGTGATACAAAAGTGAAAGCATTTGAAACAAAAAAAATTACATTACATGGGGGACTTTTAATCACAAATAAGTTATAGTGGCACAATCCTTTTAAAAGTTGCAAATGGATTGGCTATAATCATGGTTTGTAATGAAATGACACCATTTTTTTCCTAAAAATCTAAGCCTAGGTTGCAATCACTACTACAAAATGTGGGTGCAGTTCACTAGTCCTTGTTCACTAAACTAGTGAATTCACTCAAAATTCACTCAAAATCTAGTGAGATCATTTAGCATACATGGACACCTCTTGTTGTAGTAAATTTAAAATGGAGTTTCCCAAACCATTTTGACATCATATAAAAATTTTACATGGACTTTTAATGACACTAAAAATCAACCAAAAATGCAAAGTTTATCATGTCACGGTTTTCTAGAATTGAGATAAATTTTTTACAAAAAGTGTAGCCTAGACTATAATAGATTGACATGTGGCATTGATTTTATGAAAAAATGAATATATTTGCAAAATTTCAAATTTACATTTTTGGTTTGTAAAAAATACACTATGAAAAGTATTATTAAGGATTTTAAAATGTGGTAAAAAGTGGTTCACTCTAGCTTGGAAATACCCAATTAAGGTTTTGTTTATGTTTACAATCAATAAAAAGGTCCCAAAAAACATAATCTAGTTTTAATTTTGCAATGTAATCATGTGTTTGAGTTCATTTGAATTTTAAAATTCTGATTTATTTCTTCATATGGTCATAGTGCAAATGGTAAAAATTTAATTTAAATGGTGACCTTATGAAATATTATGATCATGATGGTGTTGATGATTTTGGAAATGGGGTTAGATGAGGATTTGAGGTTAATGGTTAACTCAATTTCAACATAATGTGAATGCAAGTTATAATGGCTCATTAAGCAGATGTAAGATTCCCAAGAGTCCTTAGCATGTTTTTATGTATTATCCATATGGATGTGGTTTTAAATTCCAAGATTTCATTAACGTAATCTTTGACTACTATAATTTCACTCATTTATGAAACTTTTAAATACTAGGTGAAAACCCATATTGAAAAATGTTGTTGGTTGGTATGGTGAAATCACATTGGAAATCTTTTTTTAAAAACCCATAAAATCCATAAGAATAAAAGCCCACTTGAATATTTCTATTGTGGACCCATTGGGCATAATTCTTTTGACAAACACAAAAAAATTATTTCAAAAGGACTTTTGAAAATAAGGTCCAATTATGACCCTTCAAAAGTTCATAACTACCATTTGCTTAAGGTTTCACACAAATAAATTTCACATTTAACTTTATCATTTCATTCTTCAACCCATTTTTAGTGCCTATAAAATTTTTGAAGTGAAACTCAATATGAATTCTTGAATTTCTTAACAATCTAGCCTATTGACTAGTCGTATTTTTTATTTCAAAAGTCCACTATTGATAATGAACACATTATTTTCACAAAATAATTTTGCAAATGTCTTCATAATCAAGTTGTTAGTTTAGGATGAATCATCATTCATGTATTTAAGATTAAATTATTCACTGTAAGCATATAAACACAAAACACCTTATAGAAATTGCCACTATGATACCAAAAGTGAACCGCTATGGCTTGCATTCACCCCATAGATCACATTGTCTACTTTTAAAAACATTGCAACCTCAAGCAATGGGGACCTATAAGCAAACTTTGCATGGGAGTTACTAAAAATTCAATTGGCATTTGATAAAAATCCCAAATCCTTCATCACAAGTTTTCTCCACCTTGGCATTCTTTTGTGGTCAATGACAATAATAAGCCAGATCTTGTTACTATTCAAACCATGTGTTGTGTGATTTGCCATTTTGTTTCCAAGATGTGTGATTCTAACAATAACATTAAAAAGCAAAAAAATGTGATCACATATAACCATAAACAAGGGACTAATTTTATGGAGAAACATATTTTGTCTAAGGCTCTAAACATCCAACTGCTTGGTGGAGGTGGATGAGTGCCAATTTAATTACTACTATATAAGAACAATGTTGAGAAAAGTCCAAGTAGAAAACATGTGTTGGGTATGGGACCATCATAGATCATTTTGGGAATATCAATCTTTATAATGAAGAGGATGCATAACAAAAGAAACTCATGGAGGACTTGCTATTGTTTGCTGCCAAAAGTTATATGTTTATTTCTATTATGGAAAGTCAATGGTTGAGGTGCTTGGTCATGCATCAAAATCCCCAAGTTATGTTTCGAAACCAAAAGTAAATGGTTCAACATCCATCCCTTCATTGGTGGTCAAAACTATGGAATGATATGTTATGCCAACTTTGGATTCTTGTGTTATAACAATTGTTTCTTTTGATTTCTAAATGTCCATATTTAGACTTGACACATTTGTTCTTGTGATTAATTTCATCAATTCACACTGAATAGCTTGCCATGTGACAATGGGAACATTTGAAGCCACTAATATGGTTGGAGTTACAATGCTAGCATTGTTGAAAAGATCTATTGTCACCTTACAATTCTTTCGACAAATTAATTGCCTACGTGAAATATGAGGATGGCAATGAGTTCATGTTTGCATAAGCTTTCAATTCTATGGTTAGATGTATTTTTCTAGGACTTGTAGCTCTTTAGCAAGGGTCTTGCTTTGGCCACACTTTTAATAAAACATCCTAATATGCTTGCAATTTAATATACAAATGTATTCCTTGGCTTTTGGGAGGTCAGTTTGAAGGCCACCAAATTGCCTTGTAGAAAATAATTACCTAAATAAGAAATGCGGCAAAGGATGTAATGAATGGAAAAGGGTGTGATTTGATGTAGATATATGTCATCGAAAACTAAAAACCCTTGTGAAGATTAGGTCTGGTAGCAAGGTGATTATTTTCCAAGATACCTTGCAACATCAAGATGCCATCAATTTTGGTTATGGGAAGCAAAAAAATTTGGAGTTACAAGGTTGTATGCTAGATGCATATGGGTATTTTGCAAAACAACTTGTGAAATGATTTTTTTAATTGTGAAACAATGTATCCTCCTTTAAACCCAAGGTTATTGGATATTCTTGGATGCTTAAAATGCTACATTTTCAATAAATGTGTGTATGCAAATTGAAATTTAGCAATATGAAACCAATTCCACCAACTTTGTTAGGGGGGATTTTGAGTTTAAATTGCATGCAATATGAATGTGTATGATGGTGAAGTCTTGGAGTCTTAGTTCGATTTTTTGCATTTTCATTTATTTACAATGTTAACAAGGCTCACAAGATTCTAGCATTGATGTTGGACCCATGCTTTAAATCTTTTGATGTGGTGAAAACATTCGTAATAATGGAAAAAATGATATAAATGGTGGTAGAGTATGATAACAAGACTTTGATGCCATCGATAGTGGTTGCTTTTAAAATTCCAAATCCTAGCATTGTTGGTTGTACTAAACCGCCAACATTTTTTGATGATGAATCCATTTTGGGGGGAATGACCCCAAATGAAACTACTTTGCATGGGTTGTTAAAATATGAATTTTAAAAATTCAACCATTTATGTGTGAAGCCCAAAGATTGTTTACTACCATGACTAAGTGGAAATCCCATCAAATACAATTTCCAAACATTTCTTTTGTTGCATGGAAAATATTTGGGATTCATGTGTCCCAAATTGAGATTGATACTTGTGACAAGTATTTATGTGGCATTGCATTTGTGGCAAGTATGTGTTATGTGTGATGAAATAAAATTTAGTAGGAGTTGTGTTTGAGTTCAAGTTACCTTTGTGATGCAAGGAATGTGAATATTGGCATCTAGAAAATTCAACTAAACATTAGAAAATTGTTCCATGATCTAAATTGAATCTTGTAGTTGCACATTTTGTTTGTGAATTTTGTGAGTTGATCTTTTCTTGGCAAGGAATTTATTTTCTAATTTTTTTGGGGTTTAATAATTGACCTAAACATTATATTGGACAGTTCTCAATCGGTTCTTACAAAAACCAGCCCTTATGCATACCGGGCAATTTGCTGCTGAAATTAGAGGGGGCAGGCCTGAAGAAAGTATTAGATGGCATGATTTAAATTGTTATGTTCATTCCATTCACACCATGGTTTTTTTAATATAAAAGAAATTGATATAGAAAATTTGGTGAATTTTTTTATTTCACTAAAATAAGATTTCCTTGAATTTGCACTAGAAAGACAAAAATTTCCAGAAATTCCCCAATTTTTCTGTTTAAAAAAAATCAGAATTTGTCAAAAATAAATTCATTCATTCACACATGGTCTTTTACTTGCCAAGCCAGTTTGTTCACTACCCAGGTCTTGGGGAGGTACCTATTCAAATCATGTAAAAAAATAAAATAAAAAATAAAAAATAAAAAATAGAAATAATAGTGATGGAAAACAAATTAAGTCCATTGGAAATGTCTATGTGGCAAATGCTGGATGCACACAAAGGTGGTAAAGTGGATAAACTAAAAGAATAAACTAACCCTAATGCTATCCCATTCACACACAAAGGGTAAAAAGCTGACTTGGCAAATGACATGGCATTGGGGTTAAGAGGGGGATGAATGTGTTGAGATGTCTTAACCCCAGGAATAAATATCTTTTAAGATTTGGGATGAGTTAGGGTAGGAATAAGGAGGTTAATTTGACCCCCTTGATTTCAAAGGATTCAAATACCCCCCCTCATGTTCACAAGAGCTTCTAAAGTTGTTCTCGCCCTCTTTCATGTGAGAGAGCACCTGGAGAGGCTCTATACAAATTACCAAAAGCAAGATATGATTAATTACTTTTTAGAATGATTGAAAATCCTGAAAAATACCTACTTGCCATGCAAAACATCCAAAAGAAACTAGCTTCATTAAATTGTAAAATATATTATTATTATTATTATTATTATTACATATAACCAACCCCAAAGACATATAGGGACATTTACGGTTTTTTTTTTTTTTTTTTCCATTTTTTTACTGTGCCTTTTTTCTTCATTTTTTTTTAAAATTTAAAAAAAATTATGGCTTTTTTAATAAAATAATAATAAACAACCAATTATTT
>Ga0116231_10003196_pt1 | contig 34226 bp, 26 predicted proteins | sample S1TSphgellanicum_2_FD_89695 | JGI IMG/M metagenome (GOLD analysis project Ga0116231, IMG submission 89695) | Host-associated microbial communities from peat moss isolated from Minnesota, USA - S1T2_Fd - Sphagnum magellanicum MG | ecosystem: Host-associated > Plants > Peat moss > Unclassified... | reverse complement strand
TTTTTTTTTAAGGTTTTTTGTTTTGGAGCCAAAGTAGTGATCATCAAAAAAAAAATTTAAGCAAAATTGGGAAAAATACAAAATATGATAGAAGACAGGAAAAAAAAAAAAAAAAAAATCCTTCTATATTCTTGGCTACCTACCTACTGGAACTTATCATAAAAATCTGGGGATTTGGAAATTTTTCAGTTTTTCTTTGAACTTTGGCGAATTTGAGTCCAATTTTTCAATGAAAAATCATTGAAGTCCTGAAACAATAGCTGCTACTAAATTTGAGGTCCTGAAAACAATAGCGGCTAGTAATTTGAGGTCCTGAAACAACAGGCTGCTACTCATTTGAGGTCCTGAAACAACAGCTGTTCCTCATTTGAGGTCCTGAAAACAACAGCTGCTACTCATTTGAGATCCTGAAAACAATAACTTCCACTAATTTGAGGTCCTGAAACAACAGCTGCTACTCATTTGAGGTCCTGAAAACAATTGCTCCTACTCCTTTGAGGTCCTGAAAACAATTGCTGCCACTCATTTGAGGTCCCGAAACAGTTGCTGCTACTAATTTGAGATCCCGAAAACAATTTAAACCAACATCGACTAGAGTTTAACAAAGAGATTGATGACTATACTCTGACTGACCCACCTTGGGTTAAAAATGACACAGTCAGTGGCGCCGTGTTGCGTCGCCAGCGCAACAAGCTCTCTCTCTCGCACAGAAAAAATCTCTTGTTGCCATTTCACCCATCTCTCCATCTTCTTCTTCTTCTTCTTCTTCTTCGTTTTTGCTGTTGTTGCAGAAGCAGCAAAACATTTTGAATTTTCTTCCATTTCTAAGAAAAAAAATTATTAATTTTTTTTCGGGAGATTCTTCTGTAAGGAACTTCTCTGTAAATTGAGAGATTTCAGTGCATCAGAGAAGAAGCTCAAGAATCTTCTTCTTCATCAAATTCTTCCTCTTCTTCCTCTTCTGCTTCTTCTTCTTTTTTTTTTATTTTGGTGTCTTTTGTGTGTGGATCATTTCACATTTCTTGTTACAATTTTTTTTTGGTCGGGTGTTGTGTTTGAAGGTTTTGGTGGAACAACAATAACAACAACAACACCCATCTTCTCTTTGTTTTTTTTTTTTTCCGTTTCTTTTTTCTGTAGATTCTTCCCTATCTCCACTTTGTTTGGGTTTTTGGGTTTGTTTTCCAAGCCCAAATTGGGAGTGTGTGTGGGAGTAATGGGATGTATACAGTCATCAGATGCTATAGAAGATTGGGAATCGTCGACATACGGACGAGGAGGAGGAGGAGGAGGTTCAGCACCAAATGGTGAGGTTTATGTATTTGTGCCTGGTTTTAGAGCACCCAAAAACGTGGAGCTTACTGCTCATCTTCTTCTTCAACAACAAGCTTCTTCCTCTTCTATATCACCAGAGCTTGCTACTCGCCTGGTCTCTTTGAGATCCAGAATTTCCTATCTTGCAGCAAAGCCCGATCGATCTTCTTCACACAAATCGAGACATGCTGATGATGAGCAAGGTAACAGATTTATTATTAATTCAAGCTCTGATCCTCCTTCAAACTCTGATTTTTCTTGGGAATTTTCACATGGATTTTTTCTGTTGGATAATTTGCACTGTTTTTTTTTGCTGAACTCGAAGAAGATTCATGACTGAAAAAAGAAGAAGAAAAAAACTCATACACCCACAACAATAAACACAAATACACAACACAATTGTTGTTCAAACTTTGATTCTCCTTCACTTTTCATGGGGATTTTCACATGGCTTTTTGTTGTTGGATTTGCACTCTTTTTAGCTGAACTCTAAAGAGATTCATGACTGAAAAAAAGTTTTAAAAAAACACACACCCCCAACACCAAACATAAAAACACAACACAAAACAAAACAAGGTTGAACTCATGATCATCTTGTGTTGTTGCAGGTGTTGTTGATCTTGCTAAAGCCTTGGAAGATTATCTGCCGCTTCTTATGGGTTTAACAACTGGAGGTAGGTGGTGGTGATCGCCCATTTACCTTCCTTCAAACTTTGTCTCTCTTTCAAGTTTTCTCTCTCTACCTCTCTCTCATTTAGGTTTTTCTTCACTTGTGCACTTACTTGTCTGACACTGGACCTGGGACTGATGTTTGGTGTTAAATAATTCTCAAAAAGGTTTGGCTGGAAAAAACTGGAAAAGAAATTTAGTGGTATTTGTTGAAATCTTTGAGAATTGGACTTGCAACCTATGGGGAACTTCTCTGATCGGAGCTTCTTTTACTTGCACATAAAATTAGGGGTGTGTGTGGAACATAAATCTCTGATGTAAAACTTAGTAGGTGAAGGAAGAGTCTTAATGGTTTTTCAAATATGTTGATAAAATGATGATGGGGTTTCTCCAATGTGATGATCAGTATCACCATTGCAGTGCTCTTCATTGTGGATCTATATCTCTGTTTTTTGATTTCCTTGTTTTGAACTATGGAATTGGTCAACCTCCTGCCTGTTCTGTTGGGTGAGGTGCCAGGTGAGGCAAGCCCTTTAGGGTGAGCCATGCAGCAACATACTCAACATGATGGGTAAGGGTGTGGCCATTCCATGACATTAAAGTCTGGGGTGGCAGATTCAATGATTTGAAAAAGAATAAAGTCATGTTCAACACACACATTTTGGTCCCTATTACAAACGAGTGTATGATCATCACTGGAAAATTATGTCATATAATAATGTTGTCAAGAAACAAAATGACATAATCTGCCACTCAAGACCTTATTAATGTCTCAATTGAAAGTTGCTGAGTTTCTAGACTAATTATGTTGAGAAACATGATTCTTTTGTGACAGGGGAAAAGCTGAGCTCAGGTTTCAGGTTTGAATGGACTAATGTGGAAGATGAGAAAAAGGTCAGTTATTTGTTCACAATCCTCACATTTTTTGGGTCAGAAGGGATGATCCTCATGGTTTTACTATGCTCACCAATTGGCAAAAGCACAACGAGTTGTGAGAGTTCTTCAATCTGCATCTTTTGGTCTCTAAATCTCTTCACTACATTGGAAACAAGCACAAAAGAACTGCATAGAGGTATTGGATGCAAAGTTCCTTGAGAAAACTGGCCTTAAAACCATCACCCACTGTAATCTGGGTGTTAATCATGTTGTGAATGATGGATTGGGTGGATGCAGGAAACAGCTCTGTCAAGTGCATATTATGAGCTTCTGTCGGTGCTTCATTTGTTAGGCATGCTGGCAATGCAAGATGCTAATCTTATGCTCATGCCTACATTGGAGATTGATGACTACAACAGCAAAATTTTTGAAGCGATGTTTTCTTGCTACGCCTTGCATCCAATATTTGCATTTGGGCGATATGTGGCCACATCTTGCTCTTGGAATACAGTAACAAACGGTAACTTCTTCCAGCTTCTCTTCCTCTCTCCTCATTCTTGAAGGTTGGGTAGGGTTGGGTTGGATTGGGTTTTTTTCTCAATGGCACATTTTAAGTGGTCTACCCATGTCATGGGTGGTTGAATTCAGCTCATGAGATTTTGATGTTTTTACTAGTCATGCCATTATGCTTTGTGAATTGAAAAGTTTACAACAAAGTTTTAACATGTGACGATGAATAACCAGAAAGCAAGAGGATGGCAATTGAAACATTATTGAAAGCAGTGTCATATTTTGAGTGTGCCATCAGTGCAGTGATACCAAATGTGCCAGATCACATAAAGTAAGACACTTCTTCTTTCACCATTATTGATGAAGAATACTGTCCCTCCACTCCCTCCTAGTATGGGTGCATCATGCTTGATGAGGGAGAGATAGCAATAATGCCATGCTTGAACTTGGAAATGTTCTGTTCATACTCTGATGGCACATTCTGTGGGGTGGCCTGGTGTTGTTGGGTAGGGCTAAGCTACCTGCAGATTTGATGGAAGGAATGTTCATTGCATTGCAACATCAAGCATTAGGCCAGGTTAATATTCCCTGGCCAAATTATTAAACATGCACATTACTGGAGCTTCATGAACCAGTTTTTCAAGACATTAGGGATTATTGTATTTTTCTGGAGTTTATACATTTCAGTAAATTTTCTAGCAACTTGATATTTGGTTGTTTGTGTAATACAGGCAGTGGAACTACAGTTAGGATTTGCAGTTGAAAATGTAACAGCGTCACTAGCAGTAAAACGAAGGTTAGCATGTGAGCAAGTCAAGTGTTGGGAACAGGTTTGTTCTTTCAGCTTTTCGACTTTTTTCTTTAGTCATCTAAATCATCATTTTCCCCCTCACTTTGAAAATAGTATATAACTCTGACTCCCTCAAGTTCTTATCTTTTCACTTCCATTATAAAACTACTTCCTATCTCTCTCACTTTAAAAACATTGGTGATTTTTTTGTGTTGGGCATGATGGGTTCCTTCCTTTATTTTATCAGGCACAAGAGAAGCTTGCATGTATGCCATTGGCAGAAGGGTGGGGAGCAAAACACATTCTTTTTGCAAAGTGGAAGCTTTTGGAGGCAAAGGTAAAAAACTTGTTCCAAAAACCCATAACATGTATTTCTAGAAGCATCTAAACCCATCAGAAGGGTGGAGAGCAAAATACATTCTTTTTGCAAACTGGAAGCTTGCAGAGGCTAAGGTAAAAACCTCCTTCCAGAAACCCAATATTTATATTTCTAGAAGCATCTAAACCCAGTGGAAGAGTGGGGAGTTAAACATATTCTTCTGTGCAAAGTGGAAGCTTGTGGAGGCAAAGGTAAGAGCTCCTTCCAGAAACCCATTACTTGTGTTTCCAGAAACAACACACTCCCACCACTCCTGTGACAAGAAGGTCAAAAAGTCATAGTAGGAGTAGGCTTGAAATCATCATCATCATCATTGTGGGTGTTCTATGATTTGGAGATGGGTCTTTTTTCTTCTTAATTTCAAGGATTTGGGTGCAACTGATAACTGCAGTTTTGTTTTGGTGTGCAGGCAATGGCATATTACTTTCATGCTCAGGTACTGGAGGAAGGCTTTGAGGTTGACACACATGCGCATGCTCTCGCATGTTTTAGAGAGTCTGTCAGCTATTTGAAAGAGGGACAAAGACATCGCTTGTATTTTAACAACACTCACCCTTCTTCAAGGTTTGTCAGAGATGCCACTAGAGAAACCCAATATCATAGCATTGGCACTAAATCCTGCACTGTAGGAAATCCCCAGTGCAAAAAGTTTAAATCATCAGAAGTTGCTGATGATTATTACAGACCCATCTCCCTTTTTCAATTTGACACTCACATGGTTATATTCAACTCAACCAATGCTCACACATGTTGCATTGTGTACAACATACCAAATGGCCTCAAACTCTAAAACCCTAAACCCTAAACCCTGCCTTGATTGCAAATTCTTTGCCTTCCTTTCAGTCATGCGCGAGTTTTTTTGCCTCACTCTAACTTTAAAAACCGGGGTGGTGGGTGCATGTGTGGGTGGGTGGGTGACAGACTGCTTCCTCCAATCTGGGGTCCAATGAAACACTTGTCAGAGAGAATACCAAGAGAGGCTTTGAACAAGGCTCGTATTTTCAGGGACAATTACAATGAAGAGAAGTAAGCCACTTGAATCCCACCAATCTTTTTCTTTTGTGTGTTTCTCTATAGTGTTGAACTTCGTCATAAAACACTCTTCAAAACTGTAATTCTGAAAGTGGCAATTCCCAGTTGCACTGAACAGATTGGTAATATGGCATCATGCTGTAACAGTATAAACGATTTCAATTTGTTATCAGAAATGCATGTATGGCTTTTACTTATTTGTTTTTGGGTTCTTAATCTATAAAAAAAAAGCATGATTGATTTTGTTTTTAGGTGGTTCATCTATAAAGAAAACATGCCATGAATTTTTTATTATTTTTGGGTTGTTGATCTGTACAGGTCTCCTGAGACTACTCCCAAATTGCCAGACTTCCCAATTGCACTGACTGCAGAGCTCTATGTTCTACCGCCTGTTGACCCAGCATGGGAGTCCGAACGTGGGTATGAGGCAAGGACTTCTTCGCTCACTGTGGATGTGCCATCTCTTCTTGCTAAGCCCAATCAAGACCAAAAGTTATTAACTTCTGTGAATTTACATAGGCAGCAGCCTGTGTCACTGCCACCACCACTTTCACTAGTTGCTCCTGAACCAGTTCAAGCATGATAACCAGCAGCAATTCCCTTAGGAAATTTGGTGCCATCAAAAGCTACCTCCCTTTTCATTCTTTAAAAATGCAAAATACAGGTATAATAGAAATTTTGTACATTGGCTCCCTGAAGCTCTGAAGTTTAGGGTTTTTATCTGACATAGAAGGTAAATTGGGTAGTAGGAGACTAAGGTTTCTGCTTTGTACATTACCATGTTTTCTTGCAGTTTTGGACTCCAATCTCCCTCCCTCTGTACACCACCCCATCTGCTTTGAAACTCACTAGAAAGTTTCCATAGAAGTGAAATGCGCTTCCAGCCAAGTTCAGTTTTTCCAAATGTATTGCATTGTAGGACATGAATTTCTCATTCTAGCTAGCTTCACAATCTGAGATCTCTGCAAATTTCAATCAAAGATGATGCTAAAATGCACAATTCCCAAGGATGGGTTTTGCCTTTAGAAAACAAATTTGTAGCACATAGTGAGCCCATATGATTTCTAATGACCTTTTTGTAATCAAACTAGCATCCTCTCTCTCTGTGTGGGTTCTTGATTATGGTTATTATCAATGCAGGAAAAATAAGTAACCTTTCCAAAAGAAAGGCACAATAGCACCTTACTACAGGACAGAACATGCAAAACTAAGGTCAGGACCTGAAGGTTGATTTTATTACACTCAGACACAGGATTTTACAGACATCCACAAGCACAAATTCAACAAAGCACAACTGAGTTGGTGAAGAACACTGAAAAAGGCAGCATAGTAGTTCAGGATAATCAGTACATCTGTGACATTGAATTAATTACATAACAAATCCTCTTCCCATCTGACCAACTGGTGTAAACATACAGTTGCAGTGATATAATTTTTAGAAGTCTGGTGCTAGACCCTAACTGTTACTATCTTACCATCACCTCTCTGTGATGTGAGGCTCTACTGGAACTGGTAACTCAGAATCCTGGTGTGCAATTCTGGCCAAAGTCGGATTACACAGGAGGAACAGTTGAATTCTGTTTTGTGGTACTCAAAAAGCAAGCGGACCACAACAAACACTACTAGCCAGCAGACCAGAAGTTGCCTAAAAACCCAATGTGACCCCTTGAAATTTCAAACAAGAAAAAAGTCTGCCATCCAAATGTTAGGTGCCTAATTTATTTACAAAACAGCAAGTCGGCATTATATTGTACAAACCCTCAAACCTAATTAGAAGACAACAGTACCCAAAAGCTTCTAACAAGATTACACCCCGTTGCCTTGCTGACACGAGACAGAAACATTTCAGCTGATCAAAATCAAACAGCTGCGAACTAGCTACTATAACACATTGTGCCTGCTGCCCATAAGGTGAAGGATGTGACACCCTAGGGTGGATCATTCAGATGCATGAAACTCAAATGATCAGGATGGATGGATCCTTCAGAGATGGATGCACCCAAAAGATACACAATCTAGGGTAGGGTGTCTCCTTCTTCAGAGTTGGATGTGCCCGAATGATACACTGGCGAGTCAAAAGCAACAGTGGGGCAAGGTGCACAAGTTTGTTTCAATTAGCCTCCTGTTTTGTTCGTCAAATTTGCAAGTGTCAAGGAACTAGCTCCATACTGCAGATAAATATCTGGGCAGAGGTGGCAGGTGACATCCATGGCATTTTGTCAGAATACTCAGAAACTCCTGGTGGTCCCAACAGGATCATAGTCATAAGCCTGACCTGCCTTCACAAACCTCCCTTTCACCCTCTTGCGTATATCCGCTCGTGCTTTTCGAGATTCGTATCGTATCTTCTTGTCAAACCTTTCACAAAAGTTGAATGAAAAAAAATAGCATATGATCATGTCAGTATAATAAGGCTGAAAGCTCAGGAAACAGACCTTGCTGCCACCAGTTCAGAGAGCAGAAATGACATAACAGAACTTTATACAAAGGTTCCCTGATATACAAAAGGTCATGATATGTAAAGGAGGCCAAATGAATGATTTATGTTTTGGTTGCATACTTGCGGATTTTCTTCTTCTCCTTGTATCGAAGCATTGCTGAGTTGCGTGCTTGGGTGACTGCTCCACTATCAGGACTTGTAGGCCCCCAGGAGTGTGGATCAGCATTCAAAAACATAGATGAAGCTGCAGTGCACTCATGGTAATCACTACTGTCACCACTCAGTCCAGAAAGTGGAAGTGACAAGCTCGACCCTGTTGGCTGGCTCACTAGTTGCAAGCTCTCCATGTTAGAACTGCTTAGTCCTGCTGCACCCATCACCATCCCGACTTCACTCATCTCTGGAGATGGAGGTGGACCAGGCCCCTGTCCAGCTGACTCCCCTTTGTATCCCTGAGTTTGAGGGCCACCACTGCCACCAGTCATGGCACCCTGCAAGAACCCGGAAAACATGCCTCCAAAATTGGTAACCAGAAATGTGTCCGTAAAAGCATTTGGTTCAATATCTCTCTTGGTGCTACACATTAACCTAAAAAATGAAACAGAAATGCAACACAAACAAATTGATTCAACGGTAAGACAGGAGAACCTTACATTGTTCACTTCAAGAAGCTCCAACTCTGGGATGCTTTGCATATGTTCACACTGGTTCTCGCCAACAGTGTCTTGGCCCATGGGTGTGCAGCTGGCAGCAGCCTCTATGTCATTGGAGGACCAAGATGAAAGACCTTGTGTGCTTGAGAAAATGTCCTTGTAGTTATCGAATGAAAGATCAATGTCTGCCATGCTGAAACCCTCACATGGATCCCCTTCTCCTCCACAAATTCCAAGATCCTGCATATTTTGTCCCCATAGCTGTCCACCACAAGCACGCACAATAACATCAGATACGAATGCTCATGAGCCACATTGCATAAGCTTTCCTTCAATTCACAAATCTGCAACAACATGATGATAACTGTATATGTTTCATGGTTCTACTGAAACACTAGATCTACCATATGTCCTGCTACTGGTATTGAAGATGCAATGCTCCTGAATCTTGAAGAAGAAATTTTTTGAACGTCCAGAAGAATTGCACCTGACAGGAGCTGGAATGCCAGAGAGCATCACCTCCTTGCATGAGACCATCACTGCAAACTTCAGTTTTCAGCTGCAGTGTTTCAGACACAGCTAATATCTGAGAGTCCAAAGATCGTGAATTCTGCAGATTTGCTGCCTGTTGTTGTTGTTGTTGTTGATGATGATTTGAGTGTGGCTGTTGATTTGTACATGCCTTTGGCTGTTGCTCTTGCTCCTGTATCTGAGATACACATGATGCTCTTGTCAAAGGCTCTGAAGCAGAAGACTGCAAAGAGCTTGGAGGTTTCTTTGATAAGTGCAACGACAATGACATAGGCACCTCCTGCATCTGCACCTGTGGGTCTAGAACTTGCAGTTTGTGAAGCTGCTGTACTACTGCTTCTTTGGATTGTTGTTTACTTCCTTGTCCTCCTCCTCCTTCTTTCCCCATCATCACTGGGCCTGTTGTCGGCACAGGACTCTGTGGCCCCACACCACCACCACGCCTCCCCATCACTAAACAGAAAGGCCTCTTGCCACAAAAAAGGAAATGGAAAGAAACCAAACGGCCACCAAAATTCTCTCTGTGCAAACTTCCCATTATCTGGAAGAGAGGATGATGCTCTTGAGCAAGGACCTGCCTTGAAGAGAGGATGATGCTCTTGTGCAAGGAACCCTAGTTGACACTGAAAATCTTGTGCAAGAGAGGATGGATGATTTTTTTTGGGGGGGTGGGGGGAGCTTCAGTATTAGTAAAACATTACACACTACTGGATGCTGCAGAAACAAACAACAGATCTTGAGATTTTTTCAAAGATTTCTGAACAGCAAAAATTAATACAGCAAAAACTCTCCAGGTTGAGAATTGAAAGAAGAAGGATTTCTGTGATTCTAGGTTAGTCTCTCCTCAGATGTGACAACCCAACTGAACATTTCTGAACATCTATCTCACTTTGATAACAAGGACACTCTGTGGAGCTTATCAAACCCTCTGCTGTGCTAGGGTTTGTGAAGCATGTCTCTCTTGCTTTTGCTGGTCATCTGAAGGTTGTTATGATGAGGGGCTTAATACAGCAAGTTCTCCAGGTTGAGAAGTGGAAGAAGAAAGACTTCTGTGATTGTAGGTTAGTCTCTCCTCAGATGTGACAACCCAAATGAAAGTTTCTGAACATCTATCTCCCTTTGATAATGAGGACACTCTCTGGAGCTGATAAAACCTTAGACAGTGTTAGGGTTTGTGCAGCTTGTCTCTCTTGCTTGTGCTGGTCTATCTGAAGGTTGCTATGATGAGAGGCTTAGTACGGCAAGCTCTCCAGGTTGAGAATTGGAAGAAGGATTTCTGTGACTCTAGGTTAGTCTCTCCTCAGATGTGAGAACCCAAATGAAGGTTTCTGAATATCTATCTCCCTTTAATAGATAACAAGGACACTATGTGGAGCTGATCAAACCCTAGGCTGTGCTAGGGTTTGTGCAGCTCGTCTCTCTTGCTTGTGGTGGTCCATCTGAAGGTTGCTATGGTGAGAGACCTTACTACAGCAAGCTCTCCAGGTTGAGGATTGGAAGAAGAAGACGATGAAGGATTTCTGTGATTCTAAGTTAGTCTCTCCTCAGATGTGAAAACCCAAACGAAGGTGTCTGAACATCTACCTCCCTTTGATAGATAACAAGGACACTCCGAGGTGCTGATCAGACCCTAGACTGTGCTAGGGCTTGTCCAGCTTGCCTCTCTTGCTTGTGCTGGTCCATTGGAAGCTTGCTATAATGAGAGACCTTAACACAGCAAGCTCTCCAGGTTGAGAATTGGAAGAAGAAGAAGAGGGGTTTCTGTGATTCTAAGGTTAGTCTCTCCTCAGATGTAAAAACCCAAACGTGAGCCAGAAATGGGAGCTCCCAGGGTTTCTCCTGCAACAGAACACACTCCTGATCTGAAAGGACCATGGACTTTGAGAGCATAGAACAGACCTTGGCAAGGAGCGGAGGTCCTCCAGCAGCTGCAGCTGCAGACATGGATGCAAACGTTGCAACTTTTCCAGGACCTCCATAGCTACTGCCGTTGCTGTTGACGAATCCTTGGAGATTTCGAGGAGCTGCTGCTCTAGTGGCGGTGGAGACACCACGAGACTCGACACTAGTGGGCACCAAGTCACAACCCCAAAGGCTACCAAGCTCCGCCGCCGATGGACAGCCGGAGAAACAGTCAAACGCATGACGGCGATGCTGCGACGCGATGGGAGAGTTCCCATGACTATCCCAGTCACAGCTCTGGCAGAAGGCTAATTTTTCCACGGGACATCGAACCACTGCAGGTCGAAGATTGCATCCGTCGCAAAGAAGCGTTCTCACATGCCGTAACGAGAGCGCGTTGGCGCTGTGTACGTGACGGTCACAAGACAAACAAAGACGCGCCGAGTCTGCTCTACAATAGACTGTCGCTCGACCCTGTTCACAGTAATCACAAGCTGCGTCCATTTTCTACTAAGAATCAAAGCCGGGGAGACCCAACCAAAAAAAAAAACCTCAAATCCGCACTTACATCCTGCGCTCCACTACTCCAGACTCCCCAATCCGTTCACAAAAACTCAGCTCCGCCAACGAACTTCAATTCCAAGCTCGGAGGAGTTATGCAGCAAGCAAGCAGAACTTGGTACCCGACCTCCGGAGCCTCACCAGACCAGTACAGTTCCGTTCCTAAACCTCTTCTCCCGCTACAACTTCCAGAGTGTAGTCAGACTATTCTTCTTCTCCAAGCTGCATTCAAAATGCATTCTTGCATCCTGTTTCTTCTTCTTCTTCTTCTGCTTGCAATCCGTCCGTGTGTGTACTCTCCTCGTGGGCGCTGCAGTGGAGCTTCATCCTCCTCATCTTCTCCATCGCTACGGCTTAGGAACGACCGAACTCCAGGTCTCCAAAACTTCCAGGTCCCCAAATCTCCAGGTCTCCAAAACTCAGGTCCCGGAGCCTTGCCCCCTAGTAAGACTAGGTACCTACCTAGCACCTACTACTCTAGCCTTCCCTTCTTCCTCCTAACAAAATCCAGGTGATGGGGCCTACGGATCCAGGTCCCAAGCAGGGTTTTTTTTTTCCTTTTTTAAAAACAAAATTTTAATTAAAATTTTATCAAGTAGGTGGACTGGCCACCATCCAGAAGAGTACCTAATGACCTCAGCATCTGAATGTGGCGACTTCTAACTATTTTTTTTCAAAAAGTGCCAACTTTCGCCAAAAAAAAAATCCCAAGAAACCATTTGTACAGTTCACGAATTTTTGGCGAGTGCTTTTTTTTGGTCACCGCCAAAAAAAATTCGCCAGAAAAGAAAAAAACACTGGTCCCAATGTTTGCTCGGCTTTCGAGTTCGAGATCTGGATGAGGTTCCCCCACATGTCTCAAGGTCTCCAAAACTCAGGTCCCGAATCCCGGAGCCCCTCATAAGACTAGGTACCTACCTACCTACCTCGCGCCTACTAGTAGCCTTCCCTTTGTGCCCCCTAAACAAAATCCAGGTGATGGGACCTACGGATCCAGGTGCCAAGGGTTGGTTGGCTTCTGAGTTCGAAATCTGGATGAGGTCCCCAAACTCTCTCTCTCTCTCTGTGCTGCTGTGCTGGGGGCAGCCTGCACTGCAGACTAGATTCAAGGTTTCTCCTTCGCGGGAGGGAGAGATGGAGCCGTCAGCCCAGCGAAGAAATCGAATTCCTTGCACACATAGTTCACGATCAGAAGCTCCCAATAGATACCCACTCTCGGTACCTAATCGCAGCTTGAAGTTTCACATTTTCTGAATCTAGGAGGAACAACCCACACCCACCTGAGCTTTCTTCTTCAGTTTCTTTTTTTCAATACCGCTGCTGCAAACACTCGCGCTCTCTCTGTCTGTTTGTTTCTCTCTCAATTTTTTTTTTCTACGTAATGTTCTCTCTAGATTTCCATTTTCTAGCTCAATTGCTCAAGAAGAGACTCAAAAGCTTTTCATTTCAAGCTTTGAAACGGTCCAACTGAAATTAATACCAGCACCTTGATCGCAACCGTGGTAGTAAAAGCGCGATTCTTGCCATTTTTCCGCTCTGAGAGCACGGGAAAATCCGGCACTCTCAACACTTTGCGCGCTCTCTAGGGAGGACCGCACGCCGACTCGCGAGGAATGCGATGACGACCTCCGGCGTACTTTTTACCATGGTTAGTTAACCAAGCTGCAGTTAAGTACAGCTGATTAGTGTAGCTTAATCAAAATTTAGCAAGAGGATTATTACCAATCTATTTATGAAGGAAGGTGGGTTGTCTTTTTGTTGGAGGATTATTACAAATCTATTTATGAAGGAAGGTTGTTTGTTTGTTTGTTTGACACATTGAGGTCTCCGAAATCATGGGACCTTTTGTCATGCCCTCGGTAAGTTGGAAAGCCCTTGGGACCTCTTGTCATGCTCTTGGAACCATTGAAAAACCCACGATGAGGAAGCATGCACGGAGTTGGTTTCATAATGTTGCAACCTACAATGAAGAAGTTATTGAATATTTCACAAAAAAATTTAGTGAAAATTCATTTTAATCAAAACTAGAAAAAGTTGCGCTCTTGGTATTGTTGGAAAGCCCTTGATGAATGAGCATGCATTAATTTGGTTTCATAATTTTCAACCTACAGTGGAAAAATAATTGAATATTTAACATTTTTTTCATTGAAAATTCATTTAAATCAAAATTAGAAAAACATGTTCTTGGTAAGGTTGGAAAGCCCTCAATGAGGAAATGTGATTGAGTTGGTTTCATAATGTTTTGACCTACAATGAAAAAGTTGTTACACATAGTAGCAAGGATGCTAGTACATGAGCTTGTGAACATGAACATAAACAAGCGAGTATGAACGTATGAGCGCATGGGCAAGACTGAATCTTTTTTAAAATATTATGTCTATGTTGACAAAATATTAGAAGAATATTCTTTGACACATAAGAAAAAATATTTGTTGACATGGAAGAATATTTTACCACATGTCCATGGATGAATGATTTTTATGGATGAAAAAATGGATGTATTTTATTCTGAACGTTGGCACAAAACGCTATTTTTGCAAATTATTGAACAAAATAAACAAGGTGGAAACAATTTATGTTGGTGTCTTTCAAAAACAATTTGACACGTGAAATACTCAAATCACATTTCAAAGTCATATTTCATATTTCTTTGATATGAAATATATTCAAGTTTTGCAGCATCCAAACCATATAGAATGTTAAATTAAATCCAATTGACCCACCAAGAGGTATATGTCAATCCACACATTCCTTGTTCACCACCAATAGGCATGTGCCCATTAGGAAGAGAAACAATATGAGGTAGCCCATGATAGTTTACATTGTCTACACCATTTCAAGTTATTTTTTATTTTCATTCATTCTTTCAACCTCTTGCATCTAGCACCATTCTTGTTATTTATAGAATCAAATTGCATTTTTCTTCCTCTACTACTAATTTGCCAAATCTATACAACAATTTGCATTTTTTCCACTAATATTGCCTAGTTGCACCATTTTTACCTCTACATCATGCTTGCAATCCTGAAACCTTTATTTTACAATGGCAAGAGGAAAATTGACACCAATTTTCACACTAAACACCTTGGAATTGATGATTGAATATACATTAATCTCCAACATACTAGATAGAATATGTGAATGAAAGCAAAACCTTGGGAATATCCAAGATATGACATTTGGTTATTTCCCTTTCAACATTTGTTGGAAATCAGAAAATGGGGAACAAAATGGAAATTAGCAATTGACAAAGTAGTGGCAATTGAGAAAATAAATGAATGGGCGACATGGTGATGGGCAAATGCAAAGATAGATAGAAAAAATTTTGCATTACAAAAACAAATTGTAAATATTTCGAAGGAGGATATGGAAGATTGCAATTGGGTGATGTTTACACATGCCATGGATTTTTTCAAAGAACATGCAAGTTTGAAGAAGCTTATTCCAAAATATTTTTTCACAAGTTCATTCAACGATTTGTTGATAAAAGAATTGGCAACCAACTATCAACAAAATTTATGAAACCTCAAAAACAACTCTATGTAATTCTAGGTAGGCAAGCTTAGGTGCCACAAGAATTTAAGAACAAATTGTTAAAATATTTTGTGAATCGTCAAATGATGGGGCTAACCTTGAAACCGCTACATGTAAGAATTTATAATCAAAGTATATTTTAAACAAAAGGAAATATTTACAAATCTAAATATTTGGAAATGAAATGTATTTGGAAAAGAAAATTTATGAAGAGAAGAAAAAAATTCCTCATGCCCATTATCGAATTTCAACCCCAAAGTTTAAAATTTGAAGAAAGGTTGAAAGTAAGTTTCTTGCTTTTGGCCTCCAAATTTTAGAACCCAATGTTGAAGGTTGGGAACAAATTGTCTATTTTTGTATTGCCTTCCATCAATTTCAAAGCTCAAAGCAAGGAGCTTCACGCATGGCATAAAAAAAGAAGTTGATATTGCCTCTAACCTTTGGCACCAAAAGTTGAGGCTAGGGAGGAAAAAAATCTTTGAATTTTTTCATTTATTTTAATTAATTAATTTTTTGTCTTCGAGCTCCAACTTTCAATGTTGAAAGTTGCATGCCACCAAAAGCTGCAAGCTGGGGAGGAAAATAATTGATTTTTTTCCCCCTCCTTGACCTCCAACTTTTAGTGCCAAAAGTTGGAGGCCGTTGAAAGTTAAATGTTGAAGAGAAAAAAAGCTTTTAATTTTTTTTTCTTTTTTTCTTTTTTTTCTCCTTGACCTCCAACTTTTGGTGTCAAAAGTTAGATGTTGATTATAATTTTCTACTTGGAGCTCTAGGCATGTCCAAGAACAAATTTTTCTATTCTTGAACTTCTACTTTTGGTGAAAGTTAGATGCCGATTAGAATTTTCTACTTGGGGCTCTAGGCATGTCCGAGAGCAAATTTTTCTACTCTTGGCCTCCTACTTTTGGCATCAAATGTAGGAGGCCAAACACAAAAAAAATTACTCCAATTCTGTGCATGGAGATTTGGGCATGGTTCAAAGTAATTTATTTGCTTTTGGTTTCCTATTTTCAATGTTGAAAGTAGGAGGGTGAAAGCAAAAAAATTGCTTTGGCCACATTTCAAGTTTCTAAGTTTTATGCTTGGAGTTCTAGTCATGGCCGAGATTGAATTTTCTGCTTTTGACCTCCTACTTTTGGCACCAAAAGTAGGAGGTCGAACACAAAAAAATTGTTCCAATTTTGTGCATGGAGATTTGGGCATGGTTCAAAACAGTTTTTTTGCTCTTAATCTCTTATTCTTGATGCCAAAAGTGAAAGGTTGAAAGGAAAAAAAATTACCTTGGCCACATTTTGAGTTTCTAAGATTTGTGCTTGGAATTTTAAGCATGGCTAAGATTAAATTTTTTTACTCTTGGCCTCCTACTTTTGGCATCGAAAGTAGGAGGCTAAAAAAAAAAATTGCTCTAACTTTTCAATATCTTCTTGATTTTGCATGAGATGTAATTATCATGTTTTTCCACAATTCGTGGTGCATGGAGATCTGGGCATGGTTTAAAGCAATTTTTTTACTTTCGGTCTCCTATTTTTGACGTTAAAAGTATGAGGTTGAAAGCAAAAAAAAATTGCCTTGGCCACACTTTGAATTATTATACTTTGTGCTTGGAATTCTAAGCATGGCCAAAATATATTTCTTTTGGTCTTGGCCTCTTACTTTTGGAGGTGGAGTGCCAAAAAATGATTTCAGCCATGCTCAAAACTATAAACACAAAGCTTAGGAACTCAAAGTGTGGCCAAGGCAAAAAAATTTGCTTTCAACCTCTTACTTTCAATGTCAAAAATAGGAGGCCAAGACCAAAAAAAAAATCTCAGCCATGCCTAAAACTCTAAGCACAAAGCTTAAAAGCTCAAATTGTAGCCAAAACAATTTTTTTTGCTTTCAACCTCCTATTATTGGAGCCAAGAATAGAAGATTGAAAGCAAAAAAATTGTTTTGAATCATGCCCAGATCTCCATGCACAAAGTTGGAACAATTGTTTTTGTGTTTAGCCTCTTACTTTTGGCATTGAAAGTAGTAAGTGGAGTGCAAAAAACTTATTTCAGCCATGTTTTAAGGTTCCAAGTTCCATGCTTAAAGCCTTGGCATGGTTGAGACCAAAAACATTTGCTCTTGCCCTCCTACTTTCGACATCAAAAATAGGAGGGCAAGTGCGAAAAAAAATTGCTCGAATTTTTTCCATGGAGATCTGGACATGGTTGAAAATAATGTTTTTGTTCTTGGTCTCCTAGTTTCAATGTTGAAAGTAGGAGGCAAAAAACAAAAAATTGTCTTGGCCATGCTTTGAGTTTTTAAGCTTTATTCTTAGAGTTTTATGCATGGCCTAAATCAATTTTGTTTCATCTTGGCTTCCTACTTTTGGAACTAAAAATAGGAGGCTGAACACAAATTTTTTTGTTTCAACCATGTTTTGAGCTTCCAAGATTTGTCATTGGAGCTCTACGTATGGCCAAAAACGAAAAAAATTTGCTCTTAACATCCTACTCTCAGCTTTGAAAGTAGGAAGTTGACAACCAAAAAGTTTGCATGAGCCATGCTTTGAGCTTCCAAGCTTTACACTTGGAGTTCCATGCATGGCTAAAAGAAAAAAAATTGATTTTGGACTTTTACTTTTAGTGCCATAAGTAAGAGGTTAAACGCAAAATGTTTTGCCTTATCCATGCTTTGAACTTCCAAGCTTTGTTTTTAAACCCCTCAACATGGTTGAAATCTTTTTTTTGTGTTTTCAACCTCCTACTTTCAATGTTGAAACTAAGAGGTTGAGAGCAATTTTTTTTTCTCAATCTATTCATTCAAAAATGTTTTTTACACAGTTTAATGTTTCAAGCTCAAATAGAGCAATCTTGGATCAATGTTAGGTTTTGTGGCTTCTAATTTCATATCTAAATACATTTTGCAATCTCACATTGATGTTATTACTTGTATAATAGAAGAATGAAACAATAGTTGAAACCCTATTTGAAAAAATGGTCCTTCTTATAATTGTGAAGTCATAAAAATAGATTATGGATTTTTCAAAAAACAAGATCTTGCATTATTCAAGGACATTAGATTTATGATGACCAATCTAACACCCTCCAATATTGGTCGATAATAAATGGGTATTGTTTAGAATTCCACATGTAACTTAAAAATGCTTATGTGCAATGTTTGATTTCTAGCTTCAATTACTATTACACAAGGATTGCAATGGACTTTCAATACCAGGAAACTCAATATCATTAGCGAAAATCTCCCCAAAAATTCCCAAAACATGGTCTTAATGCTAGGCACTATTCCGTTTATTGCGAATGATTTTCAAGGCAACGACAAACTGATCGATGTTGCTCTAAATCATAAAATTGCATTCATAAACTTGTGTGATTTTTTCGACGAGGATGGAATGTTGCCAATCTTTGTACACTTGTTTAATTCTTCACTTTTGAATTTAACATGTTCTCTTCAAATCCTTTCCACATGTTGCCTCAAGTTCATCCTTTTGTTCTCAATGTCGTGGAATGCTTTAAGGCAATGTCTTTTGCCCTCCATGCCACCTTGGAGTCGAGATAATTACATTGTGATACATTTTGGATTGAAAATGCTCCTAACATTCCATCTACTTTTGATGGTGATGTTTTCTTTGAACTCCCCCTTGTTGATAATCCAAATGGCCATCTTGGCTAGATGACAACCATTTTTGGTGCAAGGTCAGGATGATAAACATCAAGAATGATTTCAATATACGGATGTTAATTGAAATATAATTAAAAGTGAAATATTGATCCCTAGATTCAAACAATTCAAAAAGTTATTTTGAAACATCATATCATTAATCATCTATTAACTCGATGAATGTACCTACATTTTTTTAATGAATTACCAAAGCAAATATAGAATCTTCAATAAATTGATGATTTTACGAAAACTTTCAATTTCCTTCTCATGTACTACAAGTCCACTGAACATATCAAGTTCTTCCTATCAATGGACATTTCTCCAAATTAACTACCATTTCTATATGCAATACACCATTGTTTCATAAACATCATAAAATTGTTCTATGTGTTTTCATATTTGAACCCTGCAATTGCATGTCGTGTGACTTATTTTTTAGAATCTTGCATAATACAAGTGCAACGTATCTAGCAATAGTCCCAAATGTTTCAACATATTTCCCGATTTGAATTATGTTTTATTCCCCAAGTTTCTAATTGTTCTCCCAGTTTCCAACAATCCCACATACTTATCAATGCATTTTTAATTTTCTATCATTATCACTTGTTGCTCACTTGAGTTTTATCTTGACTTCAATGGGCTTTCCCATTCAATTTCAGTGTCATCAAATACAATTCATTATAGAGCAGAACTTGAAATCAAGTGTTCCATATTCACCACATCAATCTTTTAAATATTTGGTCTATGTATTGTTCCAAGATATAATTGTTAAATATTTCGTATTTGTAGGTTTTCACATAGTGAAAAAATTCAAAGGAGATTTTATTGTTTTTTTGCACCCAATTCTTCTTATTATTTTATAAACCATACTAAGTTTTTCAAAAGTAATTAAATTTTTTCCTCAATTCTAGATGCCTAACTAACCTAATAATGGTGTTTTAAAAACATTTGTAATCATTTTTTTAATTGGTCAAAATGTTGATATGATCATTGCTTCTAAGCTCCTTTGTTTTTTTCATCTCCTTAACATTTTCATTTTATCCCACATACATAACACTCACTTATTTCATGCACTACATGTATTACTATAATTGAAATAAAATGCAAAATTTGGGTTATCATTTTTGTCAATAATCTTAGAATGTGATGCCCATTTTCAGACCAATATCCTTGTATTTCATAAAACCAATGAATTGTCCACTAGTTGTTTTCTCCACCTATATTATATTCACTTGATAATGAACACATTACTATTTTTATTCAAAAACGCATTGTCGTTCAATGAACATTTTCATGACACAATAATTATCTACATGGGCATCAAAGCCTTGAAATTTTTTGTTTACACAAAGTTGTTCACCCATATTTATTCCAAATTCTTCTCTTGTTAGGTTTTCCAGTTCTTTTAAATGATGTTGTGAAACTTTGTTTCAAATATATTAAGCCTAGTTGAGTGCCATTGGTGGGTTGTTCATTTCATTGGGACCCATTGTGGAGTTTGGTGTAGCCACGGATGTGGTGTCCTCCAAATCCATTGTTTCCTTCCAAATTCGTCATTATGTCTTTCGAGCATGGTGGGGAGCTCTCCTTTCCACCTTGCTTGTGGTAATACTATTAGCCAACACTAGTTGATCCATCTTTCTATTTTAAGCAAGTTTTGGAGTTTCATATGCATCATCTTCAACGTCAAAAGTGTTCTCTAGCCACTTTCATTACAAGATTGATTCAATTATTTTGTAATCAACCTGAAATTCAAGGAGGTAGTCACACTACTGATGAAACAATGTTCTATAATTTTGATTTGTTAAATGTGTTAGCCATGGATTCTTTTTAGGAGGTTGTCACAAGTTGTTTTGAAATTTTAGGAAAAACATTTTTATCACCATTTTGTATATCTTGTAATCTTACAAGTGGTTAGAAGATGCTTCGTACCCAACCACTGCTTGGAACTCTACATCTATAGTCTTGAGTTCTCTTATTTCTACAGATGGGTACAAGTCCAAGTTTCATGGTGTTTGGCAAGAATGTTTTAAATATGGATATTGTGACATGGTGCAAATGAACAATTCAACTCAGAATATGATTACTTTGATTGCTACCTAGATGTTCATTGAAAGAAATTAAACTCTATTCATTCAATCATACATAGTTATAAACATCTCCCAAAAAAGATAATTTTATAAGGTCATTATTTAATTTTTGCATTCAATGGCCTCTTGAAAGTTATTTAATTTCTATTGGATTGTTTGTACATGGGATTAAGGATTTTAGAATGTTTACAAATGGCAAAACAATTAGAAAATTTTTAAGAACCAAGAAATATGTTTCCAAATCCTATCATGAATTTTATGGGTAATCAAATAATTATGAGTGTTTTACAACCCCTTCAGTTTAATGTTGGTTAATGTCATTTTTGGTTGAGATTCTTATTTACATGCCATGTGTCCAATATATGGCCTCTAGCCAATAGGACTTTTATATTTCATTATATTCTTACTTCAACCCTCACATCAAGTTCCAAGTTTCACTTGATTTTAGGATGTCAAAAAGATCTTTAATTATGTAGTGAGAGCAGTTAAACCATCTTGTGAACAATTTAAATAGGTAAGTATTTAAACTTGTGTGTAATTTAAAGCTTGGAACTACATATTATACATATTGGAGGCATTTAATTTGTTGCAATTTTGGCCCTAGGAATGCCATGTGGCATGGTTGATGACATGGCATAATGGTTCCAAATGGCAAAACAATTACATGTGTCTAAATAACCACAAATCATGTATTTCATTGTTTGTTTATGATAATCATTTATTGCTTTGATATGATATTTTCAGTGATTGTTTGTTTCAAGAATCACAACAAATTTGTTCAACAAACAACTTTAATGTTCAAGTTAAACCTTTTTTTTTTTCATAATTGAATATCTCCTTCTAAAAGCACGTACTATGAACAAATATTCATGTTAACACGTCTATTGAACCACAATTTAATGTAAAGAATGTGATTTTGGGTCCTCCTTCATTTGTCAACACATCGTTGTTTTCAACTATCATACATGTTTTAATGTTTTAATCCATTTAATTTCTATCATTCAAAAATTGTTTTTGTTTTGATGTGGTTCAATTATTGTTTTTGTCACACATTTCATGAGGTTCATCATGAAATGTCCTTCTAGGGGACAAGTTATATTTGAATCCTTTAAACCTTGTGGACTTGGATGCAATATCTTTAAAGTAAAGCATTCCACAAGCTTAAATTGACAAAAAATTCAAAACAGTGGAGGTCATGGAAAAACACAAGATTCATCCCAAAGAGAAAGCTCTTATGAATATAGTTCTCTATATAATTATTTCAATGCCCATAATCCACTTCGCATTGAAGATCGATGTCATGATGCTTAAGATGGAACATGTGATGTGTTCTAAATTCCTACAACCTTCTCTTAAGGGAAACATTGGGTGGTTGGTTGTGACTGTTATCGCATTGTTGGCGATAACTTGATTCATGATTCACAAAAAACCATCTTCATGCTAGGACACATCAAATTGGCTCACAGGTCAAATGGCATTTCCAAGTTTCGTAGGTCAAATGACATTTACCTTATTGGCTTCTTTGCTTAGATGCAAATTTTTTCATGTTCCTCCTTTCTATGTCAGATATTATAATGGACGAATCTATTATGTTATGTTGTGCATAGACTCCAATCTATTTCATGAAAAATAGATTCATCTTGGGGTCCACAAACATCCTATTGGGGATGGAAAGTGTAAGTAGTCTATGGACGAAACTGAAGGTTGATCGCAAAGGAAGTGGATTGCATGTTTGATGTAAAAATATCAACAATTTCCTTAAGTGCTAACAAGACATTCTTGGTTAGGCATTTGTTTGATGATTATAGCAATGGCATAGTGGAGGTTTTCAATGGTGAGTAGCTAAAACACATCTAGGACAAGTTCTATGAACTAAATTTTCCTAACATTTATAACCTTGTTGTTTCTTTCAAGCATTGTTTAAGGGGTGGTTATATTGGGTGTTTGCACACTACGGTGACCTTATATGGATGTCATAATGATAGTTTGTCATGTATTCCCTAGATATAAAAAATAAAAAATAAAAAAAAATTCATTGAAATAATAAAAAAGGACCCACTTATCTAAATCTATCATAATCAACCTTCCAAAAATGAAAAAAATCAAATCAAAATTATGGATAACTAATAAATAATGGACTTTTGAATTCTACCTAGACTTTTTGTCATACTTGCAAAACGCATGGATATGGATTTTTATCTTACTATGTGTTAGTGTTATGTGTTTGAAACTTTGGGATACTAGATTTTAAAAAGTCCATAACATAATAAATTAAAATCACATTTCATTCATTCAATGGATCTTTAGTTTCTTAAACATGGGCTTGGGCAAAGATTTTGTAAAATTATCAACGTGAAATGAAATTCCAATTTTTTGAAATCAATTTTGTCTCACAAGAAGTGAGATATAACTCAATGTGCTTGGAATGCTCATGAAAATGAACCTTTTGAGTGAATTTTATGCAAGATTGATTATCACAATGAAGACATGTTGGACCATCTCGAGGAAAATTTAGGTCCTTAAGTATTTGCCACAACCATAAAGCTTCTTGGGCACAAGCGTTAGTAGTAATATATTTATATTTAGTAGAAGAGAGAGCCACAATAAGTTGTTTATGACTTTGCCATGAAATGACACCACCACCAATATGGAATACATAATTAAATTTAGACCATTGACCACCCAGTTTATATTTATTAGCTTTGAAGAAACAAAGGTTAAGATGAAATGGAGAATGTAGAATATTGAATGCCCATATGTTGTGTTGCTTGAAGATAACACAAAAGGCATTTTGCATTAGACCAATGCACTAAATTGATATTAGACATAAATTGAATCAAATTACTAATTAGAAAAGCAATGTTAGGCTTAGTTGAGTAGTAAGACACATTAAACTACCAATGCCATTAACATAGAAAATTGAAACCAATATCACTTGTTCTTAGTGGGTTGTGGGCATCATATTTTTAGTATAATAAGTGCCTACTTGAAGAAAAATGGCAATGTAGGTTTATAAATTTCCATGTGGAACTTATGCAAAATATGATAAATATATTTCTCTTGAGAAAAAAAAAAGATTTTGCTAGCTTGATCACATTTGATTTGAATACCCAAACAATATTTAATCTTGTCATTATCTGTCATAGCAAATTCTTGTACCACTCTTTTAGTATGGTAAGTCATTTGAGACAATAGCAAGATCATCAACATATATCCCAATGCCAATAAGAAACATGTGAACACATTTAACATAAATATTTGTGTTAGAGGAACATAAAATATATCCAATGTTCAAAAGATGACCATTGAAGTAAGCATACCACACATGAGGGGTTTATTTGAACCCATGAAATGATTTGAGCACGTGACATACTTTAAGTTCATCACATGGTGGGACATAACCTTCTAGTTGTTCAACTTTGGAAAAAAATGAAAGTTTTTTTATAATCAAAGTTGGGTTTTTGGATGAAACCATGTGCCATTAACTGAGTCTTGTATTGGGCAAAAATGTCATCTCTTCATTTGTGATTTTCCAAGTACAATCAAAGCAAAATAAATGAATGTTTTTTTGGTATTCATCCATGGTGGGATGTTATGGTTAAGAATGCACACATGCCATAAATGAGTAATTTGTGTTTTGATTGGAAAAAGGATTCCTATTGTTTGCACCAAACCTTAACCTCAAATGACAAGGCTCATTTTGGAAATTAGGCCATTTTCCTTCTATTTTTTGCTAAGCTTCTGAATCACATGGAGCCTTCATCATCCCATTTGAACTATGGTTCTTTTATGCAAATCCATCCAAACAACTAAACTTGAAGTTTAAAAAATATTCCTAATCCGTGGAACAAGTGGCAAGCGTTGTAAGATCTACAACTAAAATGCATATGCAAAAATTCAAAAAATTTGAGACTTTAGTCCTATGGTTTCGGAAACAAACAAATTGATGTGAAAACTTTGACCAATTTACATAAGTAGAAAAGATTCAAATTTTAAGGTTTTCAAAATAAAACTTCAAAATGAAAACGTGGAATTTATAATACCTACTATTTTGATTTTAGGGTTTGGAAAGTAAAGTAGAAAAATGAAGATTTGAAATTTATTTAATATTTTTTGGGGAATAGAAAATCCAATAAGATTTTGTCAATATCTTGTTTCTCCACACATAGGGCAATTATTTAATAATTCATACTTAAGTCACCATAAATAACATATTCGTTCACACATGCATAAATCCATTGTGACTTTTGGCTAATTTCAAAGATGAATTTTGTTACTTTTGATGAAATTTGGGTAAGAAGGTATTCGGGGGTAGCAAGTTATCTTTTAAAAGTCTGCAAAAAAATCAAATCTATGGTTCTCAAAACATGTTCATTGCATCCACATTTATAAGTTGATTTAACAAGGTTAGGGTTTAATTTATTTTTGTGGTAAAACATTCAAATTTCAAAATTTTCATCTTTTGAATTATACAAGATTATTAAATCTAAGAACAACATGTCAAATTTTTTTCCTTGGAAAATCCAATTTCTTAAGTACTAAAGTGTACAAACATTTATTGAAATAGGACAATAAAACTAATATTGTTCCACCCATGGATCATTTTCAAGTTTAAAATAAAAAAATAGCTAATAATATGGCAATACCACTTCCTTCATAAAATCTTGTTGTAGCAAGTTCACTTATTAGGGTCATGTTCAAGATTGTCATCACTAACATCTTTTGGTGATTTAAAGTTGCTATCATATAAATCTCCTATGCGTTCTTGCTCTTTTAGCCTTTCATTACCCACTTGCTCCTCTTGGGCATCTTTCTCAATCATAGGGATGTTAGTTAGTACATCATTGAAGTTGTTAAGTGAACTTACATAAATTTCTTGTGTATTTTTAATGCATTTGTAGTTCCTTGTGATTACATCATGTTCAAAATTTGATTTTAAGACTTCCATGTACAAACTTGAAATGCATGTAATATCTACGTTTAATTAACCATTTCCATGGTGGAGTATTAATCGAATAAAACATATTTCAACAACCATCCTCCCATGCAACATCATGTGCACATCAATGTTTAAATGGGAGGATGGTAGTTGATTTTTTTTTGTAGATGCAAACCTTTATACATGGCACAATAACATTGTTTTAATGATTTTCTTTGATTTTTTTATTAGAAGAAATTTGGAAATAAATGAATATAATTTTAATTGCAAAAGAAAAAAATTTAGTCATAAGGGACACATGCGAATACAAACCTTGTAGTCACCTTGGACAAGTGGCCAAAAAAACCAATCGCAAAAAACTCCATGTGGCATGTACAGTCACAATGGTAGTTGCATATCACTTGCGATTACATATATAAGTACATAAAATATTGGGCACACTATTATAAAAGTGGGGTGCAATTCATTAGCTTAAATCACTATGGGATTTTAAAAGTGAAATAAGTTCATTGCATTTTATTGATTTCACCCTAGTGAAAATTATTTCATTATAATATCATTATGTAAACATCATGTTTCATTACTAATTAACATGATTCATTATTATAATTTATTGTAATAAATAGATTTATTTCTATGTTTTAAATATATTTTATATATGTTATTTTATGATATATTTTATATTATTTAAAACTATTTTAATTATTCAACTAACCTTAAACTATACGTTATTTTATTTCTAAGTAAATATATGTTATTTCAAGTTATACTTTAAGTTATTCAAGGTCATTCTACTTTATGTTATTATAAATTATTTCATCCTAAGTATAATAATTTAAAATACCCTACAATAATAACTACCAATAGTTTATGATACTATAATATCCAATAATAATTGATAATAGAATAATCATTAATAGTCATAATATAATATATAATAACCAATAATAATTTATAATATAATAACCATTAATAAAATAATCACCAATAATCACCAATAGAACAACCATCAATAGGCACCAATAAAATAACCACCAATGGTTTACAATGAAATAATCACCAAAAGCCATTAATAGAATAACCACCAATATTCATCAATAGAATATTCACCAATAGTTAATAATATAATAGTCATTAATAACCATCAATAGAATATTCATCAATAGTTAATAATACAATCACCATTAATAATCACTAATATCCACCAATAACTAATAATACAATAACCATTAATATTCACCATTAATAGAATATTCACCAGTAGTTAGTAATACAATAATCATTAATAACCACTAATATTCACCATTAATAAAATATTCACCAATAGTTAGTAATACAATAACCATTAATAACCACTAATATCCACCATTAATAGAATATTCACCAATAGTTAGTAATACAATAACCATTAATAATCACTAATATACATCATTAATAAAATATTCACCAATAGTTAGTAATACAATAATCATTAATAACCACTAATATTCACCAATAATTAGTAATACAATAATCATTAATATCAACCATTAATAGAATAGTTAACAATAGCCATTAATAAAATAACCATCAATATAATAATGACTAATAGCCTTTAATAATCATTAATAAGCATTAATAACCATCAATAGAACAAATAATAATAACCATTAATTACCATCGATAGAATAGATAACAATAATCATCAATATAATAAGGAACAATAACCATTAATAACCATCAATAATCTCAAAAAAAATAAAATCAATGATCATATATTAAAATTGTTTAGGATTATCAAAAATATTTAAGGTGAAATAATTTATAATAGACAACAATAACTTAAGATGAAATAATTTATAATGACTTAAAATTATCAATAATAACATAAAGTGAAATAACCTTCAATAATCAAAAATACCAATAATAACCTCATGTAATTGAAAATAATCTAAGATGAAATAATTCAAAATAATAAAAAATAAATTATAATAATTGCAAGTAACCTAAAATGAAATAATTTAAAATAAAAAATAGTCAAAAATAATTTAAACTAAAATAATCAAAAGTAGCATAAAATATTTCTAAAGTGTACTTGGAGAGCACCTTAAATCCGTGAATATCCTTCCTAGAAAAGAGGAGGGTTCCTTCTCATGCTTGTAGGCATAAGATTCATTGCACTCTTGAGGAGTAGGCATAGATTGAACCCTTTGTTCTGTGAAAACCCAAGTATCCACAGTTCTATCCTCCTGCAAAAACACTCACCCCAATGATGCACAAAGTAGTTCTAATTTTGTTTCCTTTTCACTGAGGCACTTGAAGTGAAATAGAAGACTATCACCATTTCATTTTGCAGGAGTCTGCATTTAAGGGAGTCCCCCAAAAGCTTCATTCAAGAGTGAGTCCCCAAAAGGCCTCTGACAGCAAAGCAAGATTGAAGCTTTTACAATAGCTACTTTGCTTTCAATCACACCCATCAGCTGCAAGTACCCTCTCATTCCATTACTTTGAAAGTTGTCTGAATTCCCTGTATTTGTTGGAGATACCTGCAGCCTGTTCATGAACACTAAACAGAAAGTAGTCCTAATCCACATTGAATCATGAATTTTATGTTGAAGGCTTACCATGTCTCTCAAGTTCATAGACATGGTACATAGCTTTCAACAACATAACAACAGATCATCTGTTGGATAGCACAATATAACTTCCAAATTGTGGACACTTGATGCCATCCTTAAGAACTGCTTGAAGACCAACAGAGAGATGTAACAAACCTTATTTCCATTGAACAAAACTTGTTGATGTAGATTGAGATGTTAGAATGATGTTTTGATCTCTGTTATTGACTGGTAAATGGATGCTTGTCACCATAGCCAATCTGATCTGAGAACAAAAGACTGTAGGATCCCACTGGTATAACTACCAGAAATACCTGGTACAAAAACAAAAGAAAAAAAAGTGCATTCAACTCTCAGATCTTAATGCTAATTTTCTCTTTTTCAGTTTCAATTGCATCATGTGATGCAACAAAACATAGACAAATTACTTTCACAATGTCTTGTCAGGGATGCGAGCTGACATAGCTGAAGATGACTATGTACTGAGGATGCGTCCCAACCACTGCAACCTTGCCTGCTGAAAAATCAATTCAACAAACCAAACAGTGTTTCAAGATGACCTACTACCAATCATGCATAGGATAGGGTTTAGGGTTTACATACTCTTTCCCAAGTCCTTGAGTTATGGCAGGACCGAACCCAGGGAGCAGATACATATTCTCATAGATCCGAATTCTCTTCTTCTTATCCTCAAATGGTCACAACTCAGGATGGAAGAAGCAACTGATCAGAGACAAAACTATCAAACTACCAAACCCTAAATTCAATTTGAGCTTGCCAGCATTGAGAAAAACCCTAATTCAACTTGAGGTTGCCAGCATGGAGGTGATCATAAGAGTGAAGAGCTTTCAAGCATTGTGAGACAGACTCTTTGTCAGCAAAAAAACCTTTTTCTCAAACTCAAAAGAGCAAACAAGTGAAATAACCAAGCAAACAACCTTGAAGAATTTCAGTGGATCAAATTGTGTTGTCAACCTACAAATTTAGGAAGAGAGAGAGAGTTTTCGGACAGAAGCACCCATCAAATGCACAATAGTAGATACAAACCTAGGGTACATCTTACAGAATCAACAGCCACAGCCCCCAGAGACATTTGGATTTTGGCCTGGAGTTTGGCCTGGTCTCAGCAAATTCTTCTTCTTCATCTGCTGTGATGATGATGATGATGATGTATCTGCAGTCAAGCTAGGAGTATCCAAAATCTTTTGAACAAGCTCATCAAAGCAGCGTTGCACATTGATGCTGGTCTTGGCACTAGCCTCAAGGAACAAGCATCCATGTTCGCGGGCGAAAGCAATTCCTTCTTTCTCGCTCACTCCACGTTCGGATTCTTCCGGATCCACTTTGTTGCCGATCAACATCTTGATGCAATCCTCGTTGTTGCAGTATCGCTCCACTTCCTTGAGCCATACATCTGACAAATCCGTGAACGTCGCTCGTCTTGTCACATCATACACCAGTATCACTCCTTGTGCTCCTCTGCAATAAGAGCTCGTCAACGTTCTTGTCCCGCTGTGTCCCAGATCGTGAGCTTCAGCCTCATCCCTTGCAGCGACATCATCTTCAGCTTGAAATCCACTCCTATTGTAGGAGACAAATCGTCAAAGGTGTCGGATGTGAAACGGAGAAGCAGACTGCTCTTACCGACTCCCGAATCGCCGATCAAGAGCACCTTCAAGAGATGATCGAACTCCCCTCCCGTCTCCTGCCGCCATCGCTATTTGCTCAGACCTCAAATGCCTACACTTTCGGATCCTTGTTCTCCTTCTTATTCTTCTTCTTGTGCTTCTTCTTCTTCACCGAGAATCAAAAGCTTTCCACAAATACTTCCCCTTCTTCTTCACCGAGAATCAAAAGCTTTCCACAAATCCTTCTTCTTCTTCTTCTTCACCAAGAATCAAAAGCTTTCCACAAATCTTAGTCTTCAATTCTTGGATTCCCGCTCAGTTCTCTTCCGATTGTTTCCTCGATGAACGATATCTTCTTCAACCAATTTTTTTTTTTTTCAAAAGGCAACAATAACACATGCTACAAGATCGATTTCCTACGCATCTTCTCGCCGTCCAACTTCCCCTTCTCTCTCTCTCTCTCTCTCTCTCTCACACACACACACACACACAACAAACAAACAACCAAAACGACAAAACGACATTGTTTTGTTGAACGAAAGTGCCAATTTCTTTCTTCTTTTGGGTATTAGGCTATACTAAATAATGAAGCTATTTGTGCTTGAGAGTTTCACTTGGGATTTTTGGCAACGGTAGGCAGGCACACGCATTTTTCAAAAAAATTGGCAATTCCAAAATAATAATAAAAATTTAGTGCCTAACCAGGCCTTAGGTACTAGGGTAATACCCTATACATAGGGTGTTGAATTGAATAGGCTTATGTCTAGGTGTGCAGAAAAAAAAAGTTTATAGCCAATGAAATTGCTGGATTTGGTGATCTGATTTTTTTTTCCCTCCCTTTTTTTTCCCCCCTAATCTGGAGTAAACTAAAAGTTTTAGATGTGTAATATGGTTTGGTAGATTTGCAAGAATTTTAAAGGACCAATGGAAATGGTTGAAAGGGACTTGGTTTTTGCACATTACTTGTGCATTTTTGAAAGTTTTGTGAGATTTTCCAAAATTTTCGAATATATAAAAACATTCTCCAAATTATTTTTTTTGCTGTCACAGTGTGAAATTCGCCCCCCCCCCAAAAAAAAATTAAATAAAAAAAATGATGTGAGTCACATGGCGGTTTGGCACAGGAAAACAGTTTTGCTCTTGCTTATGTGCACAGTTTGCTGAGGCGCGTACGAGGCATAGGAGAGGTGTTCGCCTGCTAGAGAAGAGTGTAATAAATCTGATCTGACTTCTGTTGAGTGTTTCTCATTGGCCCATCGCAGTCGTTGGTCCAGGTAGTTTGCTATTAGTAGTCCCCCACCTATTTGCTATACCAGTTTCAGTTTTTATGGGTGAGGTGGCAAAAAAACGTAAACAACTAAACTTGGAGGTGAAAAATAATTTTGCAAGGTCACATACTGAGCACCACTGGAGAAGGAAGGGCCTAGATTGAAATTAGCTTGGCATTACTCTAACTTGTGTTAAAAACTAATGTCAAACTGGAATATTAATGTAATATGTGTCACAATGAACATCACATTTTTTACATTGTAATAATGGATGAAACCACAAAATCTGCCTTACATGTTTGTTGTGAGGCTAATGTCTACTGCAATAAGAACAACCATGTTCTATTTTTATGTTTGTCGCATTTTTTTATTTTTTTTTTGCTTCTTGCATGCAACTTGTTTACAACTAGTTGTGTCTTGAGTGTGGCCTCAATTCTCATTAAGCTCACCCTTGAGGGCTTTACACATAATAAAATTAGCACTTTTTTAAAATTAAAAAAATTCCCATGATACATGTTGGATATTGCAAAAAAAAATGATAACGAGCTTTTCAAAAATGTAATGCCGTGAAATCAAGCAATTGTGTTTTTGAAAAGCTTGCCATTGTATTACTCTAGGTAAGACTATGTGCAAAACACTAAAAAAATAAAATGGTGTGGGTTTTTATGAAGGGAATTCATTGGCAAAAGAAAAAGCCAAGCTCACCCCCAAGACAAGAGATTGGCTCTCAAGGGATGGGTGGCAAGCAAGTGGAGACTACAAAACCATTTTTAATAATTTATTATAAGTGAAGGTACTATTGCTTCCTTTTGAAGGTAGGTGTGATTGAAACATGTTTGTGGGTTTGTTAATTTGTAAGGTCATCCATCTCAATCTATTTCTCCTACCAAGTTGTGTGTTTTAACTCTTAACTTGGGGGAGGGGAGGTCACATGGAATCCAATATTTGTCACGAGAGTTAAGTCCCATTTTATGTGTAGTATATCAAGAAAAAAAAAGTCCAATTATCATCTAAATCTTGATGTTCTCGCACCTATGTCCTCATGCTATTATCCTTTGTTATGGAGGGTAGGTCTTGATCTGATGTTGGAAAGGGATCAAAGACAAAACTTACTATCATGCACTATTACATCCTTTTAGTTTTCAAAAATTGCAAACAACTTAAAGCACTAGGAGAAAATTCCTAAGAAAAAAAAACTTCACAAGTGAATCTTATGGGAAATGTGTCATAAATTAAAGAACATGATTCATGTAAAATTTTCATATGTATTTTGGCATGAGCCAACTAGCAACCAATTTTAGTTGCCCTTGATCTCAAGACTTGAAAAAACTCTCAAACTCTGAACTCTAAATAAAAATGTGATTAAATTACCTGCAAATATGTTTGCCAAAAATTAATTGGAGGAAGCATATATGGTTATATGGGTGAGTTGGTGCGAGTAGTTTTGAATAATCTGAAAATTATTGTATTCAACATTTTTGAAAGAAATTGTAAATAATGATTGTTGTCATCTAATTGATGTTATTGGCATTGTAGGGGGCAAACTAAATAGTACATTGAGTTCAATGCAATTATAGTACAATATAGTACAATGCTTAGTAGGAAAAATAATTCATACTTTCTTTTTATTTTACTTGCACAATGATTAATGGTTGAAATAGTTTTTTCTTACATTATTTTCAAAGGAAGAAAACTAATGCAATGGTTAAGTTCCCTCACAACCTAAAAGTCCTAAGTTCAAATCTTTTTTTGAATTTTTTTTCATCCATGAAAAAAATGAATGAAAATAAATTGTCCTTGAGCAATTTTTTAAAGTTAGTTATTTAAGAACAATATTTTAAAAAAAAATCATGTTTGCAAAAAAAAGATGTAAGTTGCCCTAGGAAACAATCATGTTCTCAAGGGAGAAATGGATTTAAGTTAATCATCAGGGAACGACTATATTCTCAAGGGAGCAAAGGCTGAAGTTGTTCCACAAGGTAACTTTAGCTCCTTCTCTGGGCACATGATTGTTCCCTAGGGCAATTTAAGCCCCTTACTCCCCAAAGCAACATGGTTATTTCCTAAAGGTAATCATGTGCTTAAAGGAACAAGGGATTAACTTCCCTAAGAATTTCCCCAAAAAACAATTTTCATGAGTAAGAGTTCCTTCAAGAAAAAGACAACTTGTTTAGGGAACAATGAACTTTCCTCCAAGAAGGGCTCAAGTTTTTTTGGGAAGGGAAGTTGTCTCTGAACATTGCCAAAGATAATTTCAAAAATAATTATCTCATTTCCAAGCCTAATTATTTCATTTCTTTCCTAATAACTATCTCCATCTTGTAACTATTTTTTTTTAATCCACCAACATGAATATAAAAAAACAAATTCATGTATTTTTTCATGTTCGTGAAATCTATAATAATTTAAAATCACCATATTCAGATAATATGTTTCAACAGGTCGCCAAATTATAGCAAGTTTCTCAAATGTTTATAGTTTCCTCTCTGACAATGTAGCCAAATTTGGCTAAACCCTTTTGTGGATGATTGCTAGTGTGGCTCCAATCAATTATCAAGATTAGAGGTCAGAGAGGAGAGTAGAAATATTTTGGAATCCTGCCTAGTTTTGGCTACCTACCAGAACTCATTGTTTAAATCTGGCAAACTTTTAACTTTTTTCTTTCAAAATATGGCAATTTTGGTGTATTTTTTCCAAATAAACCCTTTGAGCAAAATTCCCAGTAGAATTGATATATTTTTATTTTTTTCAGTAAAGTGCAAAAACTCGCCCCCAAAAAAAAAAAAAAAAAAAATCATTGGGGAAATAAAAAAATTTCCCCCAATTATGGTTTTTTTAACAATATAAACAAAACAAAAAATA
>Ga0116231_10003195_pt1 | contig 34227 bp, 23 predicted proteins | sample S1TSphgellanicum_2_FD_89695 | JGI IMG/M metagenome (GOLD analysis project Ga0116231, IMG submission 89695) | Host-associated microbial communities from peat moss isolated from Minnesota, USA - S1T2_Fd - Sphagnum magellanicum MG | ecosystem: Host-associated > Plants > Peat moss > Unclassified... | reverse complement strand
CACATAAAAGTTAAAAAGTTAAAAGTTTCTAAAAAAACTAAAACGCGAACCAAGTTTAAAGAAAGCGGGGGACTTCATAGTGGTTGAAGGTCACAGGCACCCACTAGTGATATGTAGTTTTGTTTTGTGTGTTTTATGTTTGCAGGTGTCATTCAAGGAGGAAGAAGGCGGGCGCTCTGTTTCTTCTAATTTAGGGGGTGAGCTTGCAAGCTCATCTAGGTTGGTTTTTGTTTTTCATGAAGCCTCTAGTGAAGGTGACTTCGATTGGCGCTTGGGATTTCAGAAGGATGAGTAGCCGTGCATATATGAGAACGATTGTGCAAGAAGGCATCTTTTTGGGTTTGGAGCAAAGGAAGAAGAAGATAAGTTTCTTGTGATTTGCTATTTTTTATTTTCTATAGGAATTGTGTGCATTAATGTTTTAAACAAACTACAATGCTTAGTGACATTAGAAGGAAGAATGCATGAAGATGTATTGGCTGCATTTCTAAGGGATAAGTTGCTTCCACTATGCCTTACATCCTTTAGTTTAATGCAATTGAACGCTAGGTGTGGGAGTCTATGATGGGGGAATGATGAAAATCAATAGGGGTTTTGTGAATGACAAGGTTTGGCAATTGTATGTTCTGCGTGGGGTGTGTATCTACAATTTTGAGGTTTTGTAGTTGAAATTTTGAAAAATGAAGGTGTGGAGTTCTATTGTGATTTCCAACATACACAATGTATTTGTTGTTATGGGTTCTTATTAAAGATTCTAATAAGGGTTGATGGGTTATGTTTGGCAGCCTTTTGGAGGACTACATTTATATCCTCGATACAAAATACTAACCTATGTCTATGTGCATCATCTTAAGAACTTGTTGTACTTCCATATGTTGTCAAGGTTGTTGGGTTTAGTTGCATTCTTGGGATTTGGGAATCTGTTATGTTGTGCCAAACATTGTCTGTTGAAATTCATGAGAGAAAGATTGAAGCAATCTGACCCCTTATATTCATAGATTTATTGTTACAAAATTTGAGACAGTTGCTGGTTTAGACTTGTAGAAATTGATTTAATGAATTGACAAAGTTTTGTGAAGCTTCATTTTAAGATATGTTGATGTGGTTAGACTTGTAGGTAGGAAGGGAGCACTATGATTCCCCCTTCTTTTTGGCCACAAAGGTATTCTTTTATTGGCTTGAGTGACCTAACACCCATTAGTGCACCATCCAAAAAATCCCATTCTAGGATTTTATGGATGGGATGAAACCGTCCCCAAAGGGGTCAATTTACTTGGTCAATATATATATATATATCCTTTGGTCCTTTTTCCCTAGATCAATTTTTTAAAATTTGAGGATAATTTTTTTATCATTTTTTTGGGCCCACCTCTAACCCCAAGTTTTTTTTGGGAAGCTCCTACTTACCCCCAACCTACCTATTGCCCTTCTTCCTGCCAACCCACCTATCTCCCTCATCTTGTCCACCTCTCCCCACCCACCTCTTTTTACACTCACCTCCATCACCATAGCTTGGGAAAGCTTGAATAGCTCAAAGCTTCAAGGCAAGCTTAGGAACATAAAGATGCAAGGCAAGAGGAGCTTAGGAACGTGGAGATGAAAGGCAAGGAAACTTAGGAATGTGGAGACACAAGGCAAGAGGAGCTTCAAACCAATGGGAGTTTAAAGGTAAGCTCCTTTCTCCTCCTTTTTGATTTTTTTGTGTCTTTTCTTTCCTACAAAGAAGATGACGATGATGTCATCATCATCTTCCTCTTCTTCTTCTTTTTTTGTTGCAAAGAAAATGATGACAACATTATTGTCTTCTTCTCTTTGCTTTTTTTTATGTGAAGAAGACGACAACGGCATCTTCATTGTCTTTTTCTTTCCTTTTTTTTACTACAAAGAAAATGATGATGGCACTGTCATCTTCTTTTTCTTCTATTTTTTTTGCTACGAGAAAAACAACAATAACACCATTGTCGTCTTCTCCTCTCTTCTTTTTTTGTTGTGAAGAAGACAACAACAACACTATCATCGTCATCTTCTATTTGTTTATTTTGTTACGAAGAAGACAACAACGACATCATCTTCATCTCTATTTTTTTGGTTGCAAAAAAGACAATGTTGACACATCTTCTACTACAAAAAGGCATTGTCATCATCCTTTTTGTGGTTTTGAAGGAGCAAAAAACCAACGATGAGCAACGCAACTACTTATTGTCATTTTGTTGTGGTATGTAAGCGTGAAAAAATGACAATGAACGTTGTTCATTGTCGTTTTGTTGTGGTTTTACAAGAGCAAAAGAACGACGATGAGCAACGCAACTCCTCATCATTGTTCTATTATGGTCTTATAGGCATGAAAAAATGATGACACATCCTCATTTTAGTGTGGTTTTGCAAGAGTATTAAAATGATGACGAGTAGCCCAACTACTCGTTGTTGTTTTGATGTCCTCTTGTAGGTGTGAAAAAATGTGGTTTTGCAGACACAATCAACTATTTCTAGCTTGCTAATTGGTTTTTTTTATCGTGTTACATTTTATTTTTTGATTTTTGTCTTGTTTGTGTTTTTGTTATATGTAAATTCAAAAGAAAACAAGGAACGGTGGAGCAGATCAACAAGTTCCAATAGAAGTTGTAGATGGCATGGGAGGTATCATGAATGAAAGAGATTTGGAAGCAAGGGTGATGGGACAACAAGCAAATGTTGAAGATGTGGTTGCATTGGCTCCAAATGAGATTGTTGAAAAGCAAATGTAAGCAGGTGAAAATGTTGGGGAACATTTGCGACAAATGTTGATAGAATTGAAATGGATTTGGAGATAACTATTTTGATAATAGAGGAACAAGAAAATGTAGTTCTTACTAGTCTAATGGTAAGGTGGGAGAATGCAAATGAGGATGTTAATCCTCATGCACATATTGATGGAGGTGACATATTGAACTTCACTTATTATTATAATTTATTACCAAATTTGTGATTACAATACCCTTTTTAATTGGGTAAAAGCACATTACAATGCACTTTTTTGGAAGTTATAGTGGTAGTTTTTTTTGGGTGAGTCAAGTATTGTTGCATTGTATTCAAATCTATTTGAGAAACTTGGCAAAAATGAAATGAAATTGAAACTTACATTCTAATCTTTCAAAACCAAGAAAAAAAATTACCAAAAGGATAAATGTTCAATTCAAAGTGGAATTTACAAGGGACGGTACATCTAATGTCACAATCCAAATTATCCCCAAAAAATTCTCATTATGGATTTTTCTCTTTTAATAGAGTTGAAAACTAAGCTTACAACTTTTTACCACCACACATTGAAGTACCATAACACTTAAGATGAAAAAATCAAGCAAAAAAAGGTTTTCAAAACTTTTAAGATTTAAAATGAAAATTTCCATTTCATAAAATCCATTTCGATATCTAAATTTATTTTTTCAAGGCCCATATTTTCAAGGTTTAAAAACAATGTTTAGATAATGATGGTTTGAACTTGGAAATGGAAAAAAATGTGAACTTCAACATCATTTAAATGTTTTTTTGGAAAAATCACTAAATTTGGACTATAAAAATGAACTTTCATCCACCCTTTTTGGTCTAATGTAATGTGCATTAACCCAATTATGGTCCTGAAACCTTTGCCCCACCTTCCATCTCCATGTGAAAAGGTGGGTGGGGCATTTTTCTTTTGGTCTAAATCTTATGCAATACCTTAAGGCTTTGTAAGTGATATTGTTTTTTTAAAGGTTAACTTCATTTTGTGCAAATTTGTACTACCCTCATTTTGTGTTTTTGTTATTTTATATTTTTACGTAATACCTTCATCATGTGTTGTAATCTTTTATTTATCTATGCAATACCTTCATCGTGTAGGGAATAATTGTCATCCAAAATATTAATTCTCACATTACATTTTTATTTTTTATTTTTTATTTGAGATGTGGTTGATCTTCCTTTGGTTGCCCTAGAGGGTGTCCATTGGGCAAGGGATGGGCCCAAATTTGCTTGCAAGGTTAATGGGTGTGATGCATCCTATATACCCAATTATAATTTTGTACGACATTTGCGACATGCCACAATGTGGTTATGGAAGCCAAGCAAGTTTAGACGCCCATTTACTCGAGAGGAGGGCCCGAGGCATCAAGATCACATGGCCATGAATGTGCAAGTCTAAAGCAACCTTCTAGCCTAGTTTTGTTACAATGAGCAAAAGGTAATTACTAGGGCTAAGAGGCATGCAACCTTGGAATCGGATAGGCTCTAGGTTGTTTTGCGGGACACACCTAAGGTTCTTAAGCCTGCACTTGTTAAGTTAGCCTCTAACTACATTCTTTAGCTTCTTAACATGATTGCATGGGGTGTGGGGTCCATCCCTTTCAATGTGTAGGCCAAGGTGGAGCACAATGAAGACCTTGCAATTGTGATTTGAGTGACTTGAACCAAGTTTGCAAAGTCGTTCAAAGGCGTTGGATGGAGTGAGACTAAAAGTTTTACATATAATAAGATGGTGCAGCATAAGGAAATTAATCTTTTTACATAATACCACAAATCATAAATGATTCATAGTCAATAAATTTTAATAATGTCGTATTCAATTCTATTTCAATTGCAGGTTTTAGGTTTCATATGCAATATTTATGATATTATGTTGTTTGTTTTAAGGTTTAAGGCACCATTACAAAGGTGTTTGTGGCTAATGTTGTGGAGGTAGCCTTGGCCAATCGTGGGTTATTTACATGTCAACACGCCTAGGATGTAAAAGTTGCATTAGCGTGATACAAGAAGGCCAATGGTATCTCATCCCCCTTTAGTAGTCACATAAATAGCCTATAGTTTATCCCCATTTTGATTAGGGTGTTGTTTTGAACTTCAAGATGTTAAAGTAGCCTATTGTCTTTGAAGCAACCACATATTTACCATTATGACATGTTCTCCATTTTAGGGTGGGGTTGTTTTGGACTTGGGCATTTTTGGTACATTTTTGTAACACATGTCACCCATATTTTTTTATTTAAGGCATTTTTCATTTTACACCATCTTCTATTAATGGTTAGAATTACATTCTCACACATTCTTATACATAAGCTTGATGAAATTATCAAAAAAATGATTATAGTCTTGCTTTCAAACAAAGCAAATTTTTTGTGACGCACCCCCAAGTTCCTAGTTAGACCCAAGATGGGTCAAAGTTATTCAAACAGCGAAATGTGAGGAACTTAACGCATGTTCTCAACTTTCAGCACTAGAAGAGGTAGAAGGGGGTGCTAAAGCTCTGGGATGGGATTAGGAAGAGTGACGAGCTTTAGTTACTTATTCCAACCTACATCAAACCAACCAACAAGTTGATTAGTTCACTTTCTGGAACACCTTTAATGCTCGGACAAGCCACGGGCAACTTTGGACTCACAAGATTCACCACGACCCGGACTCGGGGGAAGCCACCACCTTCCCCATAAAGTATTCTCTGCGTCTCTCTGCGGCACTTACATCTGAATGGCTTTTTGTCCCAGGACTCCCAAGGAGAAGTTTTGAAATTGTCTCGGTTTGGACTCTCGGGACTTTGCGAGGTCATAACTCTTTGCTCAGACCTCCGATTGGGATGAAGTTTGAAGCAAACTTATAGCTTTCTTTGAGAGCTTTCCAACAGCGTATCGCACTCCACCTGCATGCACCGGGGTAGGGTTGATTCCCGACCCTTCTTTTTGCCATAATGTGAACTGAAGATGTCCAAATGGCCCATGAAAGCCCATTTTCGACATCTACATTTCGATAGCTTTCCAATGATATAAAGAACACCTCAATGCGAGGTGTTTTGACCCCTGTAATCCAACTCTAAAATTTCAGGAGTCCCGGAGGACTCCCAAGTCCCCATTTCGGGAGTGTGAGTTTCATCCTCTCGTTTTCTCAAAGTAGGGTTGTGACATTTTTTAACCCTTAAAATTTCAAATTTCAAAACTAGAAAGAAAGCAATACCTTTCTAAGGGTATTCTTTAAACACCATGGGCAAAAGTTTTTTGGTACAAGCTATTGGAGGGGTATTGTTCATGCCCATAATTACTATTCAATGTTTGTGCAATACCCCTAATAACTTGTATATTAAAAATCCATTGGGTTCCATAACATATTTATTGAATCTTGGAAGGGTATTGCATAGCCATACCAAAACTTAAAAAGAAAACAGTATTTTCATGAAGGTATTCTATAAACACCATGGATTGAATTATATTGGTCCATGCTTTTGGAGGGGTATTGTTTGTGCCCATAATTACTCAATGCATGTGTTGTACATCTTTTAGGGTATATTAAAAATCCTTTGGGTTCCATCATATATCTATTGAAACTTGGCAAGGTATTGCATAGCCATACCAAAACCTAAAAGGAAAGCAATGGCCTCATTGGGGTACTCTACAAACACCATGGGCTCAATTAGTTTGAGCTATTGAAAGGGTATTATTCATGCCCATAACTATACAATTCACATGCACTACCCGTCTCAAGGTACTTCTATAAATCCTTTGGACTCCATAACATGTTTTTTGGAATTTGAAGGAGTATTGCATAGCCATGGCAAAACCTATAAGGAAAGTAATACCCACATCCTCATGTAACAATATCGTAAACCATGAAACAAAAAAATGTTTTTAAAATAAATTTCATGCTCGCTATATCATGCCAAACATATTGATTCAATTAAATGAGGGCATTGCAAAGTTGTTCACATTTATGGTATAAGGTCACTTGAACAAAGTTATGGAGTTTAAATGCAATACCTGCATCATATTGGGATATTTGCATTCACCATGAAACATAAGAATGTTTTTTAAATAATTGATCCCCTTGTAATATATCATGAAATTTATGTTTTCAAAATTCTTTATTAATATGTATGAAATAAAGGTTATGAAAATTTTAACACATTGATGGTAGAGGCATTTAGGGTTTAGGGTTTGATGTGTAATTTATAACTTAATGTTAGAATTCAAATTTTCTCTAAATCAATAATTTACAAGTTCATTTTGAATAGTTCTCCAATAATGTACACATTTACACGTTTCCCTCTTGAAGTTGCAAACCCATTTCAAGAAAAAATTTAAATTATATTTATTATTTAATAAAATTTTAATGGTTGCTAAAAGAAATGTTACAACACATGATGTCACCTTTATTTAATGGTCCACATAATAATAAAAATTGATACCTCTCCCATATATTAATCCTATGTATGATTGAATGTTTATTTTATAAATTTTTTACATATACATACAAATTTCTCACCTAAAATAATTATAACATAGATTGTTAATATTTTACATTTTATAAATATGTAACACAAGTATTTATGTAAAATTTTAATGATGTATAATATTGGCTACAATATTGGTCTTTAAATATATTGTTGTTTATATAGATTTAGTTTATAACATATCAATGATTTTATGATAGTTTAATGTGTATACCTTTTTGTATTACAATATACTCAAATTTAATATTGTATTCAAAGTTCAATAGGATATTTTATTAAAATAAAATACATGTAATGTTTGTTTGAATAAATGAATGGATACTTATGAATCAAAGAATATAAATGTTGCATAAAGATCAATTTTAAACTTAAAATAATATTTGTATTGAACTTTGATATAGAAATACCTAATATAATGTATGTTTAATCAATGTAATTTATTAATTTTATATAAAATCTAAATTTCAATTTATCCAATGATGATGTACTTCATTAATTAAGGTATGGAATTATAATTGATTTATCATTTTTATACATTTAATATCTTTAAAATTATTTTAAATTGTTAGAAATTTACTCAAACATTACATATTGTTCCATGCCCATACATATTGATTCAAGTAAATGAAGGTATTGCAATTACCCTACAAAAGTATGTTAAAGTAAAACCTTATATTTTCAATGTGGCCAACATTGTAATACCTTCACTTACATATATCAATGATTTAACATTGGTCCATTAAACAATTATTATCATTAATGAGTTTGAACATGTCTTTCAAGTATATTTAATGTTTACTTAAAATTTTTAACATAAAGTCAATTGACTCACAACCCATTCGGACTACAACCCATTAATTATGGCCACAGATGAAATTACTACCTTAATTTTGTTATTGCAAAATTTGCAAGGGATATGGTGCATTAATGTCCAGATTTTGATTCAATTGATGAAACAAATGATTTAAAGGTTTCAAGACTTGCCTATTATTATGGTCATTGATAAGGTTATTTTTTTAATGTTGTTGTTGCAAAATTTGCACAAGATATGGTGTGATAATGTCTTGACTTTGAATCAAATCATTAGGCAAATCAAGCCCCTACCACAACAACATCCATAATTTTGTTATCAGATATTATCAAGATTTTTCCTCAAATGGTCGACTCTCTCCACGATCGATGATGAGGACAATTTGGAGTGGAGGATTGGAGAAAAGTGTGTGGGTGGGTGGGTCTTCACCATTTTTGACTAATGATGATTTTCTAGCGACTTTAGAATTTGAACTTGGTTCATTTCAAGGCTTTTTGTGCATGTGGAGCAACAACATCTTTACAAGACACAAACAACATAACTTGGCTTATTACAACCTGAGCACAAACACTTTGTGGCTTGCAAACACTCCCCTCATGTCGGTCTACAAACAACTCCAACACATGACATCATTTTGTTAATCCACAACACATGGAAAGGGTGCACTCGACACACAAGTGGAATGCATCCTTGCCAACATACTTGGCCATGTATTTGTTGTAAGCAATATGAGCTGCTTGTAGAGCTTCACTAAAAACGTGTTCTTTCCCCCAAGTTTTTCAAAAAACTGTCAATAAGCGGTTATAATTATTGACTACATTCTAGATAGAATTGTCCAGGGATGACCATGAACGTATAATTTGTTCTAATGGTTTTAGAATTAAAGAGAATTTTTTAATTCCAAAAGATAAATTATTAACATTATATATTTTATTAATGCATGTAATTGAATATTATTTCAATATAAATTGACATCTAGTTTATAACATATCAAATAATGCCATATATCATGAAATTTTTTTTGACAGTTTAATGTGTCACCCTTTTGTATTAGAATATACATGATTTTTTTAATCTTAAAAATAAAACACATGTAAAGTTTCTTTGAATAAATGAATGGTTACTTGTGATTCAAAAAATAAAACTTGTGTAATAATATTAAATTTTTAAAAATTTAGTTGAAATTAAATGCACTTTATTATTTTGTTTCATGGTTAATGGAATTATCACAATAAGATGAAAGTATTACATTTACACTTCAAGATTTTGTTCAAGACCATCAATGTGACCAATTTTGTAATACCCTTATTTACTTGTTATAATATGGACATGGCATGATATACTGAACATGGAATAAGTATGGTAAAAAAAATTGATTATTTCATGGTTATTGACATTATCACAACACAGTGAGGGTATTATAGTTACATTTCTAAATTTTGTTCATGTTTGCTTACACTAAGAATGTGTCTAATTTTGCAATACTTTCGTTCACATGTATAAACCATTTTGCATTGGTCCACTAAAGAATTATTGTCGTTTATGAGTTTGAGAATATTTTTCAACTATATAAGTTTTAATTAAAATTTATACCAAGGTAAAATATTTATGCATATAATATATATCTGAAAATGGAAAAACGTTGTATCATTATCTCAATTAAAATAATTTTAAAATTAAAAATTGATAGTTTATGCACCATTTATATTTCTTGAATCATAATTAACCATTCATTTATTCAAATAAACTTTACATGTGTTTTATTTTTAATAAAAAATGAAGAAAATAAATATTGTAATAAAAAAATACACATTAAAGTATCACAAAATTAATGATCAATATTGGCATCAAAAAAAAAATTGGAAAAAAAAATCATAAATAGATTACATTATACATAACAATATGCATTAGATTTAAATTTAGTTCATTTAAATATTGTATATATGTAATGAATTTTTATAATGAGTAAATAAATATGAAGATATTATATGTATTAAAATGAATCAAAATTATAATTTCATAATATTATTAGTTTTATATGTTGTATTACTCAATATGTTATAAACAAAAATATATTTAGACCAATATTTATGCCAATATTATACATCATAAAAAATAAAATTTACATAAGAACTTGTGTTATGTATTTATAAATATTAACAATTTATAATATAATTATTTTAGGTGAAATTTTGTTTATTTTAGGTGATTTTTTTTTTTTTTTGGGAAGAGATATCATTTTTTATTATTATGTGAACAATTAAGAAAAAGTAGAAAATAATGTGCTTTATTTTTATTTTTGAAAAAGATCATTCAAATCTTATTATATTTTTGGGAGATGTGGTCCAACCACTACACAATCCACTGATTTTTTAGTGGATTAGACCAATTCCATTATCGTGACATTTAACTTAACATAGTGGAATGGGCTAGTGATCGGGGTCGCGTGGCAATGACCAATAGAACCCTAGTGGATTTGTAAAATGAAACTATCTAACATAATTATGGAAAACCATCCAACGATCCAGATTGGGCCTTCATTTGCCATTGGAACAAATGATTAATTTAAAATATGGCAATTTTTTTCCATTAAAATGATGCCACATGGCATGTGTAGGCATTCATTTGATGTGTTGCCACATGGCAAACATGGGCAGCCAATTACATGTTGCCATGTGGCAAACATAAGACATCCAATGAAGTGTCACCACATGGCAAGGTTAGGTCGAGGGACCTATCCACTAGGTACCTAGGTAGTTAGACCTATGCACTTAGGCATCTAGGCCTAATCGGCCTAGGTTTTAAAACCTAACTTGCTAGGAAGCCTAACATGGCTAGTGAAACCTAGTAAGCCTAAACTAGGTTGGTTTCACCAACTAGGTTACAAGATTCAAGACTTGAACCCCTCACCTCCACTTTGAGGGGCCAAGTCCTCAACCATTGCACCACTTCCTTTTTTATGTGAAGAAACATGTCAACAAAAATTCATAACACTTTCTTTCAACCTACTTAAATAGCCTAGTTAAAATATACTAAACTTGTTTGATTTAGGTTAACTTATGATAGGTACCTAAGCAAACATGAACTACCTAGGCTAAGTACCTAAGGTAATCTAGGCTATATTATAGGTTGACCCTAAGTTATAGGCTACATCTAGGCTATGTAGGTTGCCCTAGGCTATGTAGGTTATATTTAGGTTATAATTAGGTTATGTACCTACATTTACATTATGTTGGTTATACCTAGGTTAGCTAAACTTATGTTGGTTATACCTATGTTGGCTATTCTTATGTGGGCTACACCTATGTTGTTTACTCTTATATTGGCTATACCTATGTCAACTATACTTATGTTGGTTATGGCTATATCTATGTTGGTTATGGCCATGTTGGTTATACCTATGTTAGCTATTCATTTGTTGGCTATACTTATGGTTGTTATTCTTATGTTGGTTATACCTATGTTGACTATTCTTATGTTGGATATTCTTATGTTGGGTATACCTAGGTCGGCTAAACCTATGTGGGTGCAAATTTTTTAAAGTACTAAAATCTTGTCACAACATCACCCTTTTCTGTCTTTTTTACCTGGTCCTTATTTACCATGTAAAAACACATTTGTGGATTATTATGATGGAATCTAGAATTGAAATAGTCTAAAACACAATCCTTCTAAATTTTTTGACAACTTTTGATTCATTATTTTTTATGGGGATCAAAATATAAGGTAAAAAAGGACTACAATAAGGACTAGGCCTTTTTTTTCCTATGTGGTACACCTTAAAGGATTTTCACCCATGTTGGTTATTCTTATGTTGGCTATGGCTAGGTTGGTTAAACCTATGTTGGCTAAACCTATGTTGACTATACCTAGGTTGGCTAAACTTATGTTGACTATACCTAGGTTGGCTAAACCTATGTTGGCTATACATAGGTCAAGGCTACACCTATGTTGATTATTATTATGTTGGTTATACCATCATTAGAAAAATTTAATAAACTTGAAGTTTTGTTATTTACCAATGCATTAGGTAGATAGGCACATAACAATTTAGAGCTTGACGAAATTCAAAGGAAATCTCCTTTGTTTATGAAGTCAAAAAAACGTTGGAGATCTCTTCTTGGTACATTCATGGCATTAAAAATTGTGAAAAATGGATTTAAAATGATAAAATTATGGCCCTTCAAAGTGTGCATGGTCAAAAAGTTGAAAAAATGCCACACCCAAATAGTCCTTGTATGTTGTTCTACTGCCTTTAGAGTTCAAAGATGAATTATAGAGCTTAAGGTGGCACCCTCATAACATTTTAGATCACTCAATTCGAATAGGATTTGAGAAAGTTATGAGCTTTGGAAGTACAAGGGGTCTAAAAGAAGAAAAATGTGTTTTTTAGCATTTTGAACTAGATTTGGGTGGACTGGACTACATCCAATGTATGGTGGAACGACATTTGTCTAATTCCACTAAAATTGGATTTGGTGGAACCAATCCACTAGATCAATCCATTACATTTAATGTGCAACGATATGGACTAGTCCCATTCCACTAAAACTGGATTTGAATGGAATTGTGTAGTGACACAAGACTTGGTTTTCTAGTAGTGTTAAATAAGGAGCTTTAATTTTTTGTATTTTCGAAATGAATTTATGTCTTTCAGAAGGAAAAAAAAGTAAATATGTACATCATTGAAGAAATGTTATGAATGAATTTGTATTTTTATTAATTTTCCACAAAACTTGAATTTTAACATTCAATAGTGAATTTTATATTTAATCTTTATATAACTTCATTCAAGCTTTTCCATAACCTTCTACCATCAATGTGTCCAACTTTGCATTACCCTGATTTACTTGAATCAATATGTATGGCATTTTGGGATACCCCATATGGGGTACTATAAGGTAATTGAAGCTTTCTGGACATGAGCAATACCCCTTTGATGGTCTAGGCAAAAATTATTCAACCCATGTTATTTTACCTCTAGGTACTTTTGGTAGGTTTATGCAATACCCCACTTAATGTAAAAAAAAATGTGATTGACCCCAAAGCATTTATGCGATATCGAATAAAGGTAATGCAAATTAATTCCATCCATTTGGCCATGAACAATACCCCTATTTGATAGCTTAGGCGAAAAATGATTTATCCTATGGTCTTTTGTAGAATACCCTAATATTGATTTCCCTTTAGGTTTTGGTAGGGTTATGCAATACCCCACGTAGTGTAGAAATATATGTGATTGACCCTAAAGCATTTTTGGGATATCGGATAAAAGTATTGCAATTTAATTCCATCCTTTTGGCCATGAGCAATAGCCCCCGGATAACTTAAACAGAAAATGATTTAACCCATGGTGTTTTATAAAATACCCTAATCAGGGTATTGATTTCCTTCTAGGTTTTGGTAGGGTTATGCATTACCCCACTAATTATCAATATATATATGATTAGCCACAAGGCATTTCCACAATACCTTGAGAAAGGTAATGCAACTTCACTCCATCCTTCTAGTCATGAGCAATATCCTTCTGATAGTGTAGGCCAAAATGAATCAACACATGGTGTTTTACATAATACCTCAATGTGGATATTGTTATCCCTTTAGGTTTTGGTTTGGTTATGCAATACCCCTTGTAGTGTCAAAAGATATTTGATTAACCCCAAAGAAATTCTTGGATACTTTAAAATGGGTATTGCACATTTATGGATTACATAGAGTGGGGTATTACAATTGAACCAAATATTTACAAGCAAGAAACTTTCATTATTTTGTGCATTACTTAGAGTTTTAGATTTCTATATTAACTTCATTTAGTTGTGATTAACAATTATTCATTGACACATATTGGTTACCTAAACATTTGGATATTATTTTAACATTGTAGTTTTTTTTCCAGTGCAAATTGTGCATAATTCAATTTGATTTGGTGAAATGTGTAAAGGGTTTAGTATAGATGAAAATTGAGTCACATGTATATTAAGTTAGAATATGGGTACAAGTGTTAAACCTTTTTTTATTCCATAGTCCCTTTTTTACAAGTATCTAAGTGCTCCATCATCATTTCGTGCTAATATTTCATCCAATGATGGAGTTCCTAAAGCCATCATCCACCCTGCAAAATGCCATTTGGAGGTGCATGGATTTTTTGACTCGGGCCAAATGAAGGTGGTGAATGTTTGATGCAACTCTTCAAAGAAGTGATGTTGCAAGATCACACAATTCGATGCTTACACTAGTGGTACACTCTGTTGTGATCTTGATAATTGTTTCATGCAAGTGGGCTAAAGTTCAATCCATGGGGGTGGATGAACCTTTCAACACATCAACATTGTCAAAACAATTATCTTCGTCGATGGCCATGAACACCCCAATGTCAACAATGCCGACCTCATCAATTGGATCTTGGTTGCAATCCTCATGTCGAACACACCATAATCCAATTGTAAATATGTTGGATCAACAAACATGAATTTCAAACCATGGTGAATTCCATAATATGTGCCATAATACTCAATGATATTATTTGTTGTAGGGTTGGTACAAGCAATATAATAATAACTTGATGTTTGCGAAAGTTGCCTCGCAATGCCCATTCGCAAGTGCAACTTGGGTATTTGGTGAAAGGGGCACAGATCTTATAACACCAAGATGGTGTTGGCTTTGCACCTGCCAAACATCATCACCGTCATCCCCTTCAAAGGTAAGTGGGATCACATCAATATGTGGAATTCAATTAGCTTTGTCAACAATTGCCACCACAACTTGTGCCATGACCTTGTTTTTATGAACCCTTGCCTCTTCATATTGGCTTGGTGCATACTATTGTGGTTAGCTTCCGTATTAACCAGTCAATGTGGCGCCCCTTCAAACCCTTGGTTTCAAGAAAAAGCCAGAGCCCCATGATAAGATTTTATGCTAGCTTATGTGTCTTGATTTGAATGCAACATGCAACAAACCCAACCATCCAAAGCTTTGCATGGACATGCACAACATACTTTCAACCCATGATGTAATTCGAATGTGTGAAGATTGAACATGCAACTTGTAATGCATCCATAGCAAAAAGGTTTTAAAACATGCCATACTTGGAAGGGGGACCCTAGTTTACTTATTGAATTGGCAATATTAAATCCAAAAGTATCTTGTCCAAGCAACACTAGGTTGTAGTTTATTAAAATTTTCCACCACCATCTCCCTCCCATGTGCCTTGAAATCATCAATGGACTCATCTAGGTTGATGGACATGAACATCATTGTGTGGAGGTGATCAAGTACACGCCTCGCCTCTAAAGCCTTGATTTTCTCCATGGAGCATAAGCACCATGCTTTCAACACATGCAGTGCATAAAGAAAAATTGGAAGATTTTGACTCCACACAATCCTACCATGGTACACCCAACATTAATGTGCTTACCATGAAAAATAAATTATGTTATAAAATCCCCATGCTAACATAGTACCAAAACATAAAATAATGTAACAAAAAACTAAAAATCAATGTATAACTTACTGCAATGCTCAAAGTTCCTATGGGGCATCATCCACAATGAAACACGATGGTTTTCAATGTGGCATATGCAATAGAAGTTTTGCCCACATTGCATTCAATCACTCCACCAAGTTTTCACACATTTGTCGATTCGTGATAACCCAAGCAAATAGCACCCCTATGTGATGAAAATAAATGCAATCAATGTGAATAGGTGGTAAATCATATCATTAGTTCCAAACGTGGCATCTTAAAAAATAAACCTATTGTGATCAAATTGGAACATGGCATGTTGTCGAAGAAATAACCATGTAGTAGGAGTTCCCAACTTGTGAAAACCCATGGAATACCCTCACAAGTTTACAAATCATAATAACCCTAATCAACATTACCCTTAAACCTTGCAAATGAACCTTACCACAAACCATAAACAAGCAATAATTTACAAATGGTAGAAAAAACCACACAAAGTCTATCTTATGGCTATCTAAATTTATGCAAAAAATAATAATTCCCCATTCTCCTAAACATAATCAATTAAATATATGTAGGGCTTTCAATCAAAATATGCAATACCAACATGCAATTGATACTTCCATGGCCATCCATATGCATGGGGGAACAAAATTCCCTAAGTAAAAATAATAATAAACAAGACGAAAGGAGTTGATTAAAAAAGAATATCATATTGTTGATGTTCAAGAGCGATGCCATTGATGCTCAATGAGGTTTTGGCCTATATGAAAACACATCCATGGATAGATCAACATGGATGTCATTGAAGAAATATACACTAAACCTTAAATAGTTCCAATGGTAGATGCCATGAACCATGATAGTTCTAAACAACAAACTACACATGACCCCAAAAAAAAATACACACAGTCACTATTGAAGCCAAATATTCAAACACAAATTAAATGAGACTTCATTATAACCATTAATTAAACCCTAATTTGGTTCAAAATTAAATGAAACAAACAATTGAATGGATTCTTAGTTTGGTCTATTAATGTGAACCTTTTTCCCATTTTTTTTAGAGAAAAAGAAAAGTGTATTGTGGCATGTATGTGCAAATGCCAATTTCCTCCCAAAATCCTTATGAGGTCTGATTTTAATAAGGCTTAAAATGTGCAAAAATTTGTAAATGTTTGTTGTCTTGATAACCCAAAATTCATAAAACCCTAGTGCTAAATAACATAACTAACTATAAAAACATAATATTGTTAAATCTAATCCACATTGCTTAAGTACACCATTAAAACAAGCAAATCAAATTGTTTAATATAGGCCTAATTGTTTGATAAACTTATGTACAACATGTAGTAAATGTGATGGGTTTGCAATACCCCCCATTGTGGAAAACATTCTTGAAGCACAACTTGCAATATCTTCATTGGGGGGTTTCACATACTTTGGATTTTCAAAAGATTATGCAATACCCAAATAATACACTAAAACATCATGTTTACAGCCAATGTTTATCTATAATACCTTTACACATGGGGGTGACAAATACTTTAATTGTGCCCTTATTAATTGTTTCAATGAATAAGACCAAGTTTTATGCAATACCTTCATTTTATTCTTTCTTCATCGTTTTTGACCATTGGGGGTCTATTGGAGTGCTAACAAGGTAGGTAGGTACACATATCCATGTAGTTGGGGTTTGGTAGGTACCTACTTAAAGTGTTGGTAGGTAGATAAATAGATGGGGGGTGGTGGGTAGGTGGGTGGGGATGAGAGCAACACATTTTTAATTTATAGATGAATAAGTAGATGGATAAGAGTTTACTTTTAATTTAAATATATAGGTGGATAGGTTGATGGGGGGCAATGGGGGGTAGTAGGTGGTTGTGGTTCGGTGGGAAAAGTTTCAAAATGCTAAAAAATAAAGAAAAAAAGGATGCGGGGCAAGGAGAAAATAAAGTTGTAAAAAAAAACTAAGATTAGGGCTGAGAAAGGGCAAACAAAAAAAATCAACATGGGATGGCATAGGGATAGAAAAGAAAATCCTAGCAATGCACCATCCATCCACGTTGGTGCATTGGTGGGTGTTAGTTCACCCTAGCCTCTTTTGTCTTTGTGTCTATAATTAGGTCGGTGTCTACATTTAAATTATTATAGTGCCAAAATATTTGCTCTTGTATGCATTACAAAGGCTAACTGCTTTTCTTTTTGTGTAATAGACAAATTCTTTTTCTATGCACTGTAAACATTTGCTTTTTTTTCATGTAGAAGACGATTTTTTTGGTGCAAAAGACAATTTTTTCCTTGTGACACCATTTTTTTTGTTGCATTGAAGATGTTGTATTGTGGTTCTCTTGGTTTTTGGTTTTTTCTAGTAACTAACTCATTTGAATTCTTTTAGGTTTTTTGGTTTTTTTGAATAAATTAAATTGGGGGGGTCTATAGAAGATGACAACAAGCTAAAATCATAATCATTTTATTTTTTGTTGTTGCATTGTAGAAGACAACGATGAGTTAGGTTCCTGATCATTTTTTCCATGTTTTTACATAACAATGACATGTGGCAATGTTTATATTTCAAATGTTTATTATTTTTAAAAATATTTTAAGTAATCATAATAAAAATTAACTATAATAACATGATAATATATAATTATACTAATAAAATAGTTAATTAGAATCAAATTAATTCTTTGTAATGTTTTTTAATGACAAGGTCTTTAAATGTATTCAACAATATTAGTTGTTGTTAGTTAAAGTAGCAACATTGATTGACCCTAATATTGTAATTGGTATTGTTACAAGTTGATGTTTGTGTGTACAAGAAGGTTACATAGGTTGCATCAAGTTGAAATAAGCAAGTTGTTATCCTTTTTTTATATTGTTTTTATAATTATTTATTCTTGGGGGAACTTGAAGCTCTTCCATTGATTGTCATAAATTACAATGAGCTTAAAACTCTCTCTATTTTTGGATTGATTGTAGGTGAACCCATTGTTGGGTGGTACCACGAGGAACCACCTCAAGAAATGATTAAGGAACCAAAAGCAATCAAATCATTTTTTCGAGCCCTATTCTTTAAATGTTTTCGTAATTATATATATATTTTTCTTATTTTTATCCATTGCATGTCTTAATATATGTCTTAAATTTTATTTTGGAATTTAAAAAATGAAAAATGTTAAAATTTTGTATCCTAATTAAAATGGCCCCTTAAAAAATAATAGCCTTAACTTTGAAAATTCATAACTAAATTATTTACTCAGTTGATTGCTTAATAGAATCTAAAAATAAAATGACTTCAAATTACATTAGGAAAAAAATTCCCAAGAAAATTCTCAAATCATGTTTCAAAATTGTGTTTTTGACCAAAAGTTTTAAGGAAAGGAACTAGCGTTACATTCCTAAAACTTCTTCTAAATGCAATGATTATGAATATCAAAATACACATATTATTGGTATTGTTGAGAATTTGAAATCTATGGAAGTTAATAAGTGTATTCATTATAAAAATTTATGAAAATATCTATTTAAGTGTTTCCAATGATTTTTTCAAGCTTGATGGGTATATGAAAATCAAGGTGTGATGTTCTAATGGTACCATCCAAGGATGAGATTACATTTATTGTTGAAGGATTTGTGTGTTTTTTTAATGATATGTTTGTAAATGAGGGCATAATTGATGAACTAGAAGTAGGAGGATAAAAAAATAAAATAAACCATTGTTTTATTTTTAGATGGCAGGTCCTCGAAAGAAACATAGATTTAAAGGCATCAATTTGTAGCAATGAACAACAAATGAGTGTTGCAATAAACAAGGAATAAACTAAAAGAGAACAAAATTTTGTCATATACACACCTCTTATTGAAGGTAAATATCTTGTGATGGACTATGTGTTTCACATGCTAGGGTTTAAAAGAATTTAATGTAAAATAAACATTGTGAACAAAAATCCCATCCCATCTTCGTCTCTATTTGAAAGTGGGGATGAGTAATTTTTTCCAAGCAATGCCCATATGCTTAAATAAATATTTCTTCCACATAATACCAGACAATACCCTAATGTAATGGGTTTAGGGCATAGGTTTGTTTGCAATACCCTCACCATGTTTACCATCCACTTATTGGTCTAATTGCAATACTCTGATAGTGTATAACTAGATATTTCATTTTTTTGGCCAATTTTCACATCCATTTGATAATGATGTTATTTTTGTAGGGGTCAAGGTGGCTTCTCATTAAAGTGATCATGGAAAAAATCTCACCAAACATGTAATGGAAGATTCAAATTGGGTGCATGAGGGATCAAGGTGGGTGTGTAAGATCAATGGATGCATTAATAATTATGTTGCTAGTGGTCATTTCATCAACATTCGGACAACAAGCATAGGCTTCATTTGGAAGTAAGTAAATCCAATTGTCCTACTCATCTTGAGGGGTCAAGGTGACAAATCCACCAAGCCATGAATGCTTATATTTTGAGCAACCCACAAACATGACAACCTTGTAATGAAAAGAAGGTGATTGATCAAGCGAAAAAGAAAGTTGAAGCCCAATGGGATTGATTTCAAATTGCAGTGCAATGCTTCGAAGAGGTTCGGCATCCTTTATTGGAAAATATTGATTCCAAAAAATTGTTACAAATCATTGGCATATTTATGTGGGAGGTGGAGTTTATCCCAGGTAACACTTTCTCATGAATTGAGAAGGATGATGATCTTGTTGAAACAATTCGAATGACAAAGGTTAGTTATGCAAAGCCTTTTAAGCTTGCATGAGATGCCTATAATTGGAATTTTGAATCCACTAAGGCCAAGAGAGAAAAGGAGATGCAAGATGTATGTAAGTACCATGAATCGAAAACGATTCGTGGTTAGTAAATTTACAAGCACTTACTTTTTTTTAACATTGTTTTTCCATTGTGCTTTCAAATCATGACACTATTTTTTTTTGGTCCTTAAACTTTGAGATACCACAAAAGAGGCTTTTATGGTGGATGCATCCAACTTGCACTTCACCAACAACAACTTTTCAATTGTTACCATGCAACAAAGGCCATAAAAATGCAACAATTTATCAAAAAAATGAATTTTTTTTTTTATACTCTTCTTCAAACAAAAGTGCATCTTAACGAATAGTATTAGGTCATTGTAGCATAGCTTGTGGTGGGAATTTTTTGTATTTCACCAAAATTTGTACCATGTTCACTTTATATAAAATTTTGTAACTTTATGCCCATTTTTATTTTCCAATATCAATTTGCAATACCTTGCCCGATCACCTTATGTCATTCCAAACGCATGCTTTAATCCACCATAAATGTATTAATCTTTTTTTAAAAACTAGTAATACCTTCATGCTAAGATACAAACATTGATTATGGGCATGCCACATTTCAAAAATTTCAAATCCCAATTTATAATATTTACATCGTTGAAGGTTTGGGGTCATTGTTAGGGCGGTTGCAAATGCAATACCCTCATTATTAATGTAATGTAATACCACCACAATAACCTTCTCATGATACCTCCATAAAATTGTATCACGTAGCTTCACCAAAAGGCCCCCTTAAGTTGATAAGATTTGATTGTGCAAGTATTACAAGCGTTTATTCCCCCCATCATCTAAGGATATTTTGGCACATCTTTTTTACCAAATGAAATACTTGTAGTTAATGGACCAAATGCAATAAAAAAATTGAAAGTATAATTATTAATATATAGTTAAAATCTTGATAATATGTTAAATTTATATTATATGTTATATTATTCTAGCATATTGTCATGAATTATAGGACAAAACCTATTATTAAATATTACATATCAATATTGTAAGTTTGTAGTTTAAAAAATAAATAATGCCATTAAACTTTAGATTCACCATTTATTCAAATTAACCTTAAATTGTACATCCTAATTGTTTGAATATTGCCTTGTAGTAATTTGTTTGTGGCCAAAATCCACCATTTTGCTAGAAAATTATATCCCAAGCAACATGGTCGTGGATTTTTAACTTTCTTCATTGAAATCACCATATTTAGTTAACAGGTTTTAGTGGTTGGCTAACATGTAGTGGGATTCCTAGATTGTTTATTTCTCTATTTGTTTTGTAACTAGATTTTGCTAAATTGTTTTGTGGTTGATCATCACTTTTGGTGCAACATGAAACCTCCCTAACAATGACCCCAAACCTTCAATAATGCAGGTATTGTGAATTGGCATTGATTTTTTTTTCACTATGTATTAATAAATATTAAAAATTGAAGAACTACATATGAATATTACAAGTTTGTAATTCAAGTTTGTAATAATATTGATAAACTTTAGATTCAATTTTTTTTCAATGTTAGCCTAAACCCTTAGGTTTTTTCCCCAATTTTATCATGTTGCACCAAAAATAACGATCAACCATGGTAATAATATTTAGCTAAATTTATCTATAAAAATCCAGGGATCCTATTACATGTTGGCTAACCACTAAAACCTCTTATATAATAATGGAATAATGATTTGAATTTGATTTATGTTTTCATCTTCAGTAACAACATGGAGAATATATATATATAAAAGATGGTTGACTATTCATTTGACACAATAACAATATTTAGTTAAATACTCAATGTTATGGTAAGAATATAGATGGCAATAAATACCTTCACTAAAATATCAGGTATGTCATATTGTAATACATGTGCATCCATTTGCAATTGCTTGTTGTGTATGTAAAAAATAATTCATAACCTAAAATCATATCTTACATTTCATACCCTTAGCTATAAATGCACCAATGATGTTAAAGGGTGAGCAATGATTAGTGAACAACTAATGGTGAGTAATGAACGACTAAATGAACTCAAGGAATTAAGAATATTTGGAACATATTCCATTCCACATCACTAGATATTTTTGGAATATTTTCATGCCATGTGCATTCATTTTTTGTCCTAACAAAATATTCTTTAATGAGGCTTGGAATATTTTGCCATATGGACTAGTGTGAAAACATGAACTACTTTCGCAGCATTTATATTTATTTGTTCAAATGGTGTTTATGATTTGCAAAATTAATATGGAGGGTTTTGAAGAATGGAAACGTTAAATTGGGTTGAAGATTCCAGAGTTGAAACTTGTCACAACAAAAAGAAGTACCTTTAATACCTATTATCGTAGCAAAATTCATAGAACCAATTGTTGGAATCATTGTTCAACATGTTAAACTTGCTACGATACCTTTAAGATATCGTTGTATTATTTGTTATGGTGCAAATCATTGATTTGGGGATTGTCTTAGAAAGGCAAAAGTACAAAATATGTTTAAAATGAAACCACCTAATTCTAATACTTAACAATGCCTAAACTTCCAAAACTAATAATGTACTAATCATTGTAGTAGTTGTTTAGGGTTTAGGAAAATATTATTTGACATGTAGGACAAAATCATTGCTGACGTGGAGGAATATTTGCCACGTGTCCATGGATGAATGATTTTTATGGATGAAAAAAAGAACTTTATTATGAATCTTGCCAACAAACATTATTTTTATAGAAAATTTAATAAAAGAAATAGGATTGAAACAATCAATGTTGGTTTCTTTCAAAACAATTCAACAAATGAAATGTTCAAGTCACACTTTAAAGCCATGCTTCATATTTCCTTAATATGAAATATATTCAAGCTCACCAACATTTAAACTAATAGAATGTTAAATTAATTCCCATAGACCCACATAAAGGTATGTGCGAATTCGAACATTCACTATTCACCAAGATGAAAAATTGAAATGTATGAAAAACTAAAATGGAAGAGCAAAATAAAATGGATGAACACAACTTGTTCGCAACCAAGGGTTATGTGCCAATGTAAACTATAACCTCTTTAGAACCAAAAGGTATGTTTCAACAAAAACACTACTTATTCATTTCCAAAAGGTTTGTTCCCATTGGGAATTGAAACAATATGAAAGCGCACATTCTCAATACCATTTCACACTATTTTTTATTTGAATTCAGTCTATCAAACCTCTTAAATCTAAGATCGTTCTTGCCACTTGAAGAAGAAAACTGCAGTCTTTCCCCCATCTCCACCCAAACTTATTAACTCCAACTTTTCTACGACTACCATTCATTTACAATTGCTACACATATTTTTACAATGGCAAAACAAAAATTTACAAAAATGGTCACACTAAACACTTTGGAAACTATGATTGAATACATATTAATTTCGAGCATACTAGATAGAATATGCAAAATGACAACAAAACCTTTGGAATATCGAAGAGATCCAACTTTTCTAGAACCCTTAAAGAATTTATTAGAAATCAAAACATGGGGAATAGAATGGAAAAGGCAATTTGACAAAACAACAAAGTGGGCAACATGGCGATGGGCGAATGCAAAAATTGACAAAGATAGTCTTGCATTGCTTAAAGAAATTGTAAACATATCGAAGGGGGATATGGAAGACTACCACTAGGTGATGCTTACACATGCCATGGGCAAGTTTATAAAAACCAATTCCAAAGCATTTCTTCATAACTTTATTACATGATTTATCGACAAAGGACTTGGTTTCCCTTGGCAACCTCCTATCAACATAATTTATGAAACCCAATAGACAACTCTATGCAACTTCGGGCAAGTGAACTTGGGTGCCACAAGATTTAAAGAACAAAGTTTTAAAACAACCTGTGAATCGTTAGATGATAGGCCTTACACTAAAACCACAAGATGTCTACAATAATCAGAAAAAATAAAATCCCAACAATTGATGAAGAAACCAAAATACCATCATTTGTAGTAATTTATGGTTCATTGGACATTTTGATATGGATTAAGGCTAAAGTTGAAAAAAAGATTTTGCTTCCTATAAAATCCAATAATACTTCAAGAATTCTTAATTTTTGAAAATTTAAAGAATACCAATATCTATATTAAAGGATCCTATCTTCCACCCTAGTATTATTAATTCACACACTTAATTGCCTTACTCAATTTTACCATATCAATTGGTTTTTTGGTAATCAACGACAAATAAATCACTAATTACTTGTAAGCTACCACTTACAATTACATGCATGAGATAAACATGTTTTTGCATTCAATTTTGGACATAATATCTGAGTCAAAAGAATGCATGTGACACACCCCCGAGCTCCTTAATGGACTTAGCTGCGAGTCTAAAGAAGAAGACAACGGAAGGAAAAAAAGTTGGGGCACACTCCTTAGCTCGCAACACTTCGAAGGGTAGAAGGGCGTGCTGGAGCTCTAGGATGGGACCAGGAAGATTGATAAGCAAGTCACTTACTCACATGAACCTACACAAACCAAACAATAAGTTGGTTAGTGCGGAGTTGGAACACCTTTAGTGCATGAACAAGCTACGGGCAAACACGGACTCACAAGATTCACCACAGCCCAGATTTGGGGGAAGCCACCACCTTCCCCCTTATAGTATACTCTGTGCCTAGCCATGGGACCAACACCCAAATGTCATTTTGTCCCAGGACTCCCAAATGGGAGTCCCGAAATTCCCAAAGTTGGGACTTTCATGACTTTGGGGGCCCATAACTTTTTGTTCAGACCTTTGATTGAGGTGAGGTCTTAAGCAAAGTTATAGCCCTTGTCAAGAACTTTCTAATGGTATGTCGCACACGCCACATGCACATAAGAAAATCGGGGCGATTCTTGACTTTTGATCGTCGAGAGTCAAATTGCCAATTTGACTCCCAACCTTTCTTTTGGCCATAACTTGTGTTTTAAGTACTCAAATTGGTCATGAGAGCCTATTTGAAACATCTAAGTTTTAAGAGTTTTCCAATGATATAATGAGCATCTCAATCCAATGAGTTTTGACCCCTACAATTGCCCTCTGAAAATTTGGGAGTCCATTGGGACTCCAACTCCCAAAGTGGGAGTTCATTTGGGAGTGTGGGGGTTCATTCCCTCCCACCCTCTTGCACTCCTAGGAGCATGAAATGTGATTCATGGGCTCATTCTTGGCCCGCACTTTCATAAGCCTTTGCCTTGGTCGTGAGCCCAAGGCTAGGGTTGCGACAAACCATGGAAAATTCCTCAAGATGATAATCAATTCAATTCCTTATGCAGATTGTTAGAAATCAAGAAAAGGGGCATTCTATAAAAAAACAAAGTGGGAAAATGATAAAAACCAAAGAATTTTTTTTATATATTGCTAAGAAAAGCCCCAAGGCAAAACCCCCATTTAATAGAAAATGAAATATAAGACTATGCAAAAAGAACGACCAATGGCGTCCAATTTGAAAGCTATGAACTCCCAATTCTTTGCACATTTTGAAACATCTTGCATTAATTAAACTCAACAAGGAAATATTTATTATGACTATTGACATAAACAATCACTAATCAAACAATATAATTTCAATAATCAATTGACGTAAATGTTCATAACCCATATAGTAAGATGGACGTTAGAAAATGAAATTTCAAAATGAACAAGAACCTCTTCAAAGACTATATGTAATGAGAAATAGGCATAATGGATGCATACTTTATTTCATTGGAAGGGTAGGTTGCAACTATTAGAATGCTTGTTAGAACTTTTCGAGACTTGGATATGTATCTAGTAGTGGATCACAAACAGATGAAAGTGATAGTTATAGATAATAATGTGAGAATGGGATATTGGGCATCAAGAAATAACGTGCAAGAATACAAAGTGTATGTCACAATGATACGGATGTTCAATTTGAATTTTATGAACGACTTGCAACAAGTTCTTGGAAACAACTCGTGGCTAGCTGAACTGACAAACCATAATTACAATACCCATTTATTACGTTAAGAAAAATATATATTGGGGATGAATAAACCATACCAATATTCATTGGAAGAAACATAAAAAAAGAAGTGGCCAAAAAATGCAAGTGAAACATAAGACAATGAGCATGAGTTGCCAATTTTGAAAATATGATGCAAACTAAGATACACTAATAGAACACAAAGAAGGAACACTAGGCTAGGAAGAGCAGGAGCCAAAAACACCATCACAATTGGTAGTTGAAAAAAAAAAGACTTAAAAAGCAAGGATGAAAAATCTTTTGGGTCATGCAGCAAAATCGCTGTCAATTCGTGGCATGGAGCATGAGGAAGGTCACCATCATATGTTCGACATCGTAGGAACACACACAGATGAGGATCATTGGCAAGAATGTAAATAACTCATTTTTATAAAAACTTGACAATGTAGAGCAAAAGCACATGACATTGTTGATAAAAAGAAACTAGAGTCGATTGAACTTGTTTTGTGATATTAACTATCATTCAAAGGCAACAATCAACTTAGGAAATTGAGGAAGATGCTTGTATAGATACTTGTAGCAAGGAGTATTACAGTCGTCTAGAGACATCAAAAATAGAAAGCAAAGGTGCTATGGATGTTGAAGGTGTGAATGTGAAACATGAGAGGTAGTTCTAAACTAACTAAAATAATGGTAGAAAGGATCAATGTGAAAACAAAAAAACTAAGTATAAGAATGTTGGAGAAGAGAAACAACATCAAAGAGTCTAAATTTCCATCCAAGCTTGAATTGTTTGAAATTGAAAGCTTTTTAGTAGATTACAATTAACACCTCAAGGATTATGATGAATATAATGGAACAAAAAGATTGATTTAAGATATTAGATACACTTAAGGATGGAAATTTGTGGTGAAATTAGAAGAACCTACATATTATTTTAGTGTATTTTTTTTAAAAAATAAAATGTGTGGAATTATTTTATAAATAAAAACCTCAAAAGCAAATATGATTGGAACTTCTTCCTCGTGACATATAAGTGTGGTCCAATTGAGAGTGCAATCCAAATTCTTATCTAAAGTTTAGTCCATATTTTGGCAAATTAGTCTTGATTTTGAACAAGGAAGATGATTGATCTGATGCAATAAATACAAATCCGCAAAGAATAGCCCTACGTTGGATTGAGAAAGATAATGGTTGATTTTAGGCTAGTGGAAAACGTGTAATGTTGTGTGAGTATCTAATGCACATATTTCGTGTAAATACATAGACCAACATACATGATGGGGAGAAAAAACCTAAGAACTATTTTATAATACCAACTAGAATGCTTAATAGTATTAGTTGATGTTGACTAAAAGGCTTTGATTTAGTAAGATTTTGCATTACAGACAATTTAATTAAATGTAATGCACGGAAGCTCATAAAACACACAAAATAACAATATGTGTATTTCCAATTTGTATTGGAAATAGTGAACATTGGAGCCTTGTAATGAAGTTTATGGATATAGTTGGGTAAGGCATAACTTTAAAATGAAAGCTCAATAATGCAATGATGACAAATAAAACAATATTTCATTTACTAGATAGTGGGATTCAATCATATATCAATTCCATGATCCCTTTGTGCATAAGCGAACCCTAGGTGCAAATAAACACCCATAATGAAATTATGACATTCACAAAAGGCTCGCAAGAAGGAAGCTATTAAGGGGGTAAGCTAAGTATGTGATTCGGGATGAGCAAGGCAATTAGGACAGGGACTAACCAGGGAATTTTGTTGGTTTGAATTTTGAATTTTTGTTGCTTTAGATTAATATGATGTGACTTAGGATGGTTCTAAAGGGAGGATAAGAAAATGAGACATGGGAGTTTTTGTTTTGAGAGAAGAATAGGAAGAGTTGGAGGTACTTGCCGTAGAAAACCAAAGACTTTGTTTTGATATAACACAAATTTTAAATGTTGTTTTGGGATTTTTTTTCAACAAAACATGGGATTATGTTGTAATTTGGATTCATGTTTTTAGTAATACAAAGAAGCATAGACTTCTATAGTGAATTCCATGTTCATCTTTTGTGTGAATTTCATGTAGTGTTAGATTATGATGAAATGAAGTGTAATCATGTTTCTATTTTTTTTATTGATGTATTCTAAAGTGTAGACTTTGGTTATATGCAATAACCATGAATTTGATTTTGGAATGAATGGTGGTGTTAAGTTTGTTAAAATAAAAATAGTGAACATAGGCATGTGAAGTGCAAATCTGTTGTTACAGTAGTTTGAAATATTTTACATGAATTTAAATTTCACTTCTATCATTTGGCGACCATGTTGGGGAATTTGTTTTCTATTATTTCTTTCAGTAATGGGAAGGCTTTATACAAATTTTGTTATATCATGTAAATGAAAGTGTCCACATGAGTAGTGTTGTTTTTTTTTAATTCAAAATTTTAAAGGGTATGTTAGAAAGTATTTATCTACGCAATTGATGCCATAAGGACTATAGAGCGATCTACAGACTTTAAAGATGAAGAATTGTGAAACAAGATGAATCAAATGGTGACCTGAAATTTACAACAATAATTGGACTTGGAGGCAAATTAGCAAGTTATTAAAAGACAGACAAAAGACAATTTTGAAAATGTAGGGCTTACAAAAACCCCACTTCAAAATTTGATGTTGGACATACAAGTTTTGAGAATAAAGGAAAACTTAGCGGGGCAAGTTGTTTCTACCACAAAAGTGGTACGATGGGATGTGTGGACTGTCTTTAGAGAAGGCATAGTTTTAGATAACGATCTCCACATGAAAGAAGCAGTTGACTACTCATCTAAATGAGCAAATGTAATATACTTCTTAGCTGCAATTTATGGTTTAAAATCGTAAAGATCAAGATGGAGCAGGGACTTCTATAATACCTAATCATCCACAAGAAATCTCAATTCTAAAATTAGTGACTAGTCAAAGAAGGGGTGTTACAGGAGGTATACAACCCATGTTGTGTATTAGTCTACATTTCTAGATTACTATGAACCAATGGAATACTAGGAGGTGGAAGAAAACACCAATATTGATGTGTTTGAGGAGATTGAGGAAAATTACGCAATATCATTTGAATATGTAAAAACATAGGTGAATGCGTTGGATGAAGTACCACAGTCATACTCTTATTAAGGGAATCTAAAGTTGGATCAAACAAGGCATGTAGCCAAAACATAGGATCATGAATATGTGGATGCGAAAATGATTAAATTGCTTTCAAGGGTTTGTGCATTCTATGAGGAAGAAGGACATGTAATCATGGATTGTAATTTTGTGCCCTTTCATATCATAGTAGGTATTGCTAAGCATGTGGAGTATAGAATGTGGTAGGAGCATTAATAGATCAACCACATGAACAAGAATTGGAAATTCATGTAGTCTGAAACAAATTTAGAAGCATGGAATTGGGAAGCCAATTAGGACCACATAATCTACAAATTCAATCATTTATTCAGACCAAGAGTAGAGAACTAGTTAGGTATTCACATCCACACACTACCCCATAGAGGATACCAATGGGTAACCATAGACTAGAACAACATTAATTTTGAGTCAACACAACTTCACAAATAGTGTTAAAAACAACAATTGTTGAAACCCGAAAATAACATGCTGGAGCAAAAGTTATTCAATCACTTGATGCAAGTATAACAACCATAGGAGTGGAAACAAATGTTGAGCCCAACATACATGTTTTTAGAAGGGGAGTAATAATTGGATCTACAACAAAATTGGGTAGTGGAATAGGTGGAGTTTTGATAGGAAGGAATCCGAGTCAAAGTTCGACACTACCAACAGCTACTACTAAAGTTGCTAGCATACCTCAAATGGTGTTTACTAATCCGATAATGACTATTCATGTGAATAGGATTGTAGATCAACCATTGATGATTTCAATGGTTGCTGGAGGGGGTGTAGAAGTGAAGATGTTGTGCATTCAAGAGGAGGATACCAAAAACCAATTACTATAATTGCACCAATTCTTGATCACAAATATGGCCATTATGTTAAGCCAAATAGGGTAGTTCTTAAGTATCTTGATTGCAAAAAAAGATGTTGATCCAGATGCTCATGTTAGAATGTTTAATTCTATAATAAAAGCAAATGCAGAGAATTCTAAAAAATATGTCATCAATATGTTTAGCTATACATTAAGAGATACAGCATCGGACTAGTGCCATAATTATATGTCAAAATTTCTTACCTATATTTTTTTGAAGTTTATTCAAGCATTTGGCAATCGTCATCACAATACTCAAAATGATGAACAAATATACATGGAGCTAAAAAACATGAAGCATGAGGAAACTAAAAGGGTGGAGGTTTACTATGAGCGGATTTAAAAGTTGGCTCATGGTTTACAAGTACCAACCACAGACGATTTTTTAACTAATGTGTTTAAAGCGGGTTTATAATCATACATCAAAATTGTGATTACAGGGATGAAGTGATCAACATTACAATAACATAAGAAGGCGGTAATGTTGTGTGAAGAAGGTATGATTACTACAAAAGCAAGGAATGTAATGTTAGTACCACAAAGTATCACACAAGCAATATTAACAAAAACACCAAGTAATATAGGGAAGATTGACAAACATTGCACAAATTGTGGGATGAAAAATCACAATGTGAAGACATGTAGAAAGAAGAAAAAATAGACCAAGGTGGCAACCACAAAGGTGGCACAACCAAGTCATAAAGCATAGAAGAAATCTTCATATGCATGTCACATCTGTGGTTTGAATGGCCATAAAATGACAGATTGTCCAAAGTTTGTTGAGATGTAAAAAATGTTTCATGGGAAATCCATGATAGTAGCAGAGATTCACACTGTTGCTAAGACACAAACTATCATTACAGATGTGAATGTGGTGGATGCTAATATTACCACAAGAAATAAAGTAACTGAAGAACATGTGTTCAAGGATAGAGAGCCAAGAAAAGCAAAAAATGTTGTTGACTTGGAAAAAAAAACCGGTTGAAGCATTTATGGTGGAGATAATCCAACATATTTATAAAACACAAACCCAAATTGACGGGCCATCCATGACGCGCTCCTAAGTCACGGGGCGAAACCCACTTGAGGGTTTCACAAAGTCAAGTTGCGAAAATTGTGACTTAGCGGCGCGCTCCCGGCTTCGAACTCTAAAAAGGGGTAGAGGGTCGAGTTGGGAGCCCAGGGACTAGACTAGGAAGAGGGACTAGTTTAGCTCGTGTGAATCTGCATCCAAAAACCGACCACAAGAGGTCAGTTTAACATTCGGGACACCCTTGGGTGTTGGGACTAGCCACGGGCACTTGGACACACAAGACTCACCACGGCCCAGACTTGGGAGTAAGCCACCACCTTACTCCCTATAGTATTCTCTACAGCTCACCGCCGAGGCTACATCCAAATGGCACATTTTGTTGGGACTTCCGAAATGGAGTCCCGAAACTGTCCCAGCTAGACTCCCGGAACTTTGAACGGCCATAACTCCCAACTACAAAATCCAATCACAACGAGGTCTAAACCAAAGTCGTAGCCCTCGTCGAGATCTTTCCAACGACATGTCGCACTCCCTGAGGTGACGTCGGGAAAGGGTCGATTCTAGACTTTTAGTAGTCGGGAGTCAAATTGCCAATTTGACTCCCGGCCTTTCTTTTGCCCATAACTTGGGCTGCAGATGTCCGAATGGTCAATGCGAGGCCATTTTCGACATCTACGTTTCAAGACCTTTTTAATGGCATGAAGAACACCTCAATGCAAGGTGTTTTAGGCCTTGCTGTCGAGCTCTGAACATTCGGGAGTCCTGGAGGACTCTAAACCTCCAACTTTTCCAAGTGTTAGGCTTCACCCCCACACTTGGCCAAAGTGGGGTTGCGACAGGAAGATTGCTAAGCGGGATGTGTTATGCCTTTTGGACACATGGGCCTCTCACAACTTCATAATTCGAGAATGCGTTAAAAGGATGGAGTTGCACTTAGAGGAGCTCAAAGCACCCATTGAGGTGCACTTTGCGGATGGGGTTCCCCATCCCACTACGTTTCAGGCAAAGGAGGTGCCTCTTTAACTCAAAAATTGGAAAGGAAAGGTGGACTTGTTGGTTTCCACCTTGGGTGGAATGGATTGCATTTTGGGAATGCAGTTCATCACCCAAAATAATGTGCTCATAGAAGGGCACAATAGGTTGGTTAGAATCCCAGCTAAAAGTGGGATTGTGCGGGTGAAGGCACACGCGTTGCCTTGTGTGCGTGGTCCGACCATCCACTTTATGTTAAGAAAAGCTTGGGAAAGAGAATGTGTGGGAGACTTTGGCATGATATGTGTCATGCGGATGTTGGACGAATAGGAAGCCACCAAGTTGGTGACTTCCCCTAAGTGCATAAAACAAGTTTTTGAAGAGTTCTTGGATGTGATGCCCGATGAGTTGCCCAAAGACTTGCCCCCGAGAAGACAAGTTAATCATGCGATTGAAGTGATGCCGGGAGTGGCACCTCCCACCAAGGCCCCATATAGAATGAGCCATGAGGAGTTGAAAGAGCTTAAGGTCTAACTCGAAGAACTCCTCACAAAAGGGTATATCAAACGAAGTAAATTGCCATATGGAGCACCTGTCGCAACCCTAGCTTTGGGCTCGCGACCAAAGCAAAAGGGTTATAAGGTTGCGGGCCAAGAGGAAGCCTGGGAGTTAAGGCAAAAGGAAGCCCGGGAATCACATCACATATTCACGGGAGTGTTAGAAAGTGTGAGGGAGTGTGAGGGAGTGAACACTCACACTCCCAAGGCAACTCCCACTTTGGGAAATGGAGTCTCGGTGGACTCCCAAAACTTCAAAGAGCGATTGCAAGGGTTAAACCTCAATGTCTTGTGGCGTTCTTTATATCATTAGAAAGCTCTTGAATCGTAGATGTCTAAAATGAGCTCGCATTGCTCATTTGGACATCTGAAACACAAGTTATGGCCAAAAGAAGGGCCGAGAGTCGAACTGCCAATTTGACTCCCGACCACAAAAAGTCGGGAATCGACCTGAGTTACTTAGTGCAAGGGGCGTGCCACATATCGTTAGAAAGCTCTCAACGAGAGCTATAGCTTTGCTTTAGACCACATTGCGATCCGAGGTTTGCTCGCTAAGTTATGGGGCTCCAAAGTTGCGGGAGTCCCATTTGGCGCGATTTCGAGACTCCCACTTGGGAGTCCCGGGAAAAATAGCCATTTGGATGTAGCCTTCGTGGAGAGCTGCAGAGTATACTATAAGGGGGAAGGTGGTGGCTTCCCCCAAGTCCGAGCCGTGGTGAGTCTTGTGTGTTCGTGTTGCCCGTGGCTCGTCTTAGCACCAAGGGTGCTCCAAATATGCACTAACCACTTTGTGTGGGTTGTGTGTAGGCCCGTGTGAATGAGTGAAGCTTGTCAACTCTTCCTAGTCCCATCCCGGAGCTCCAACACGCCCCTTTACCCTTCAAAGTGTTGTGAGCTAGGGAGCGTGCTCCAACTCCTCCTTCTTCCGTTGTTTTCCTATTTGGGCTCACATTTGAGCCCTTTGAGGAGTTGGGAGTGCATCAAAAGGCATCACCAAGAATTTGTATGAGCCCATACTTTGGTTCAGACCTTGTCGCGATCGGACTCTGCAGTCGGGAGTTATGGCCGTTCAAAGTTCCGGGAGTCTAGCCGGGACAGTTTTGGGACTCCATTTTGGGAGTCCCAACAAAATGTGCCATTTGGATGTAGCCTCGGCGGCGAGCTGCAAAGAATACTATATGGGGGAAGGTGGTGGCTTCCCCTGAGTCCGGGCCGTGGTGAGTCTTGTATGTCCAAGTGCCCGTGGCAAGTCCCAACACCCAAGGGTGTCCCGAATGCTAAACTAACCTTTTGTGGTTGGTTTTTGGATGCAGATTCACACGAGCTAAACTAGTCCCTCTTCCTAGTT
>Ga0116231_10003194_pt1 | contig 34229 bp, 19 predicted proteins | sample S1TSphgellanicum_2_FD_89695 | JGI IMG/M metagenome (GOLD analysis project Ga0116231, IMG submission 89695) | Host-associated microbial communities from peat moss isolated from Minnesota, USA - S1T2_Fd - Sphagnum magellanicum MG | ecosystem: Host-associated > Plants > Peat moss > Unclassified... | reverse complement strand
TCTGTGGCATCGTTAATGTGTTATTAGTTTGCTACAATGAATAATATGTAGCATCCAAGTAATGGGAAGAGCTACCCAGGTTAGACTGATTGAAATATCAGGAGTAGTTCTAGTTTATTTTGCCAGTGTCCATTAATGCAGATGGCGCTTGCAAAGTGTTAGGTTTCTTGTGGTGTGACAATGCAATTCCTGGCTTAAACTGAGCACTTGTAAGTGCTTATGTGATTATCTTAGTAGTATGTCCTCCTAAGCTAGGAGCTGGGAATGCATCCCTACCCTCTTTCTGTAGGTCTAGATGTGAGGTGTTCGTCCAAAGTGGAGGCCTGACTAGAATTAAGTACTGATTCTTTAGTCCCTAAACTTTCAGATTGTTGACCTGTATGTTTTCTGTTGTCTGTAGTAATCACTGTACACATAGAAGCTGCAAGGTTAGGGTATGTACAGGTAGGTTTAGGAGGCATCTTGTAGGCATAAGGTGCTTCTCACTTATACCACCTCATGATCTGCAAATGTTTAGGCTGATGATAATGTTCACCTTGTGCTTTGTGATGGGTAAGGTTCGCAGGTGGAGGACATTCCTGGAGGATATTCCTGAAATGTGGGGCTGGAAACTGCTACCGTCTTGTTGTCCTATGCCCCTTTTTTTGGGAATGCAAGTATAGTGTCAAGGTAGGAGGCATAAATGTCAATTGGATTCTCCCAAACCAGGATTTATTAGGGAAATCTGACACAACCTGACCATCCAAGTATTGATGCATGACAAAAGGTGTTCACTTAAAGCAGAGAAAAATCGGGAAATCAGACAAGATCTGATCATTGAAAATGTGTTACTTCATGTAGGTGCCTTTGGGATTTTGCCTTGGTATGTGAATGACATCTAGGCATTGACTCAGCAATTTTCTTTACCTCGAAACTATCCTCATCTCAATTGAACCTCTTTCCATTCCAAATACAAACTTCTCTTCTTTTTATAGCATGGAAATGAGGTTTAATTGTAGAGAGGTTCAATTGAGATGAGGACACGTTTTTTCAGGTCCATTGATTCATTATTTCACTTCCCCAGGTCCATCTATTGTCCATATTTCTTAACTTTTTCAATTAGCTCCATTTTCATTTGTTATCCAAGTTTCTAAGAGAATCCTATGACAATTAACATGATTGGATATGGAATGTTTTGGCAAATCCAACCTCAGCGATTATATGAACATTGAGGCAAGTGCCACTGCTCTTGCATCCATTCGCTTGATATGAATTCTAGGTCCACTTTGTGTGCTGAAAGGAGATTAATTATCATCCTCAAGTCACCTTCCAATGGCTTAACAAGTTAATTATGTGGACCCAATATGTCAAGAAGGCTGCAAAGGATTTGACGCTTCAAGAAGCAGGTCCTCATTTGCTCTTCTTTGGAAAGTAGTTGATCCATGATTTGTTATAAATTTCATTTTATGCATATGAGAATATGTTAATACCAGCCCTGTCACCGAACTCCAGATGTTTCATCCTGGCTCCGAATGTTTAGTTTGAGATGTCCTGCTTAAGAAAACCTACATGTTAAGATATGTGTTTTTTTTTTGACCACACCATATCTCTCCCAAACCGAGGGATCTCTGCTCTACTTTTGGCTGGAAAGCCCCGCCCTCTACAAGGTGGTATGTGTGTGTGTTGTTTCACAATTTTTGTACCAACTGAGGGAAAATTATAGAATATAAAGTGATTTTTGTCCATGGAAAAATTCTTTTGAAAAAAAGGCTTTTTCCATTAGAATTATGAAGTCAAGCCCATTCAACTGGAATTATATTGGGATGGGTGAACTTACAGGAGGTTTGATATTAATATACTTGGGTCAATGGCACAGCCACTCACTAGTTAGCATTTGTTTGACATATCTCAATAGGCCATCTTTATACCCACATTTTACCCTCAGTGGTAGCACTGGTAGCTGTATTTTTCTGATCAATGGGACAAGAGGAAGCAGGCTGAGATTTTCTCTCTCTAGCTGTACCTGACTGACAAAACCACCTTCAAATCTAACTTTCTCCTGTAAAGAGTCCTAGAGTCTGGGAAACCACATGTAGCAAGGGCCTACGGAAAGAATATCTGTCAATGAAGATGCCATTTGTGGCCGACAAAATGGCAATGTTCCAGCTGCAGTATTTACAGATACTCTCTGCCAGTTCACATGGCTGTTTACAATTAACCTAAAAAAATTTAGATGCATGGGGCAGTGGGTACCTGAGGGAATAGAATGTGGGCAATCTCAGATGCATCCAATGACCTGATATTTCTGCCCTCTCTTGAGTACTAAGGTTGAGTAGGAGGTTTCATAAGACCTGCTCTGTAAAGTCCTCTGACAGTATCTGTTGGTTGTGCTCCTACAGAGAACCAATACCTGCCAAAAGCAAACTGTATTTTGTGACCCAATTTCAAACCTAAATTCTGAGACCTATAAGTCTACAAAAAAACAATGCTCCTCTTTATGAGTTTCTTTATAGGTCAAGTAGAAGGGGAAGGGCATACTTGACCCTGTCGCTCTTGATGCTGATTTCCTTGTTACCATCTTTACCTGAATTCAAATCACCATCCCCATCCTCACACCGATGAACCATTCCATAAAATAATCCTCCTTACATTCAGAAACAGACCCATATGCAACACAAGCAAGCCCCAAACCCTAAATTCAATTCTCATTACCAAACTTGAAGCTCCCCTTCAAAACCCCAGAATCCTGACCCAGCATATCTAGTTTCTTCACAAATACAGAGAAGGCGTGAAAGGTGTTGACGACAGAAGTAAAATCAAAACTCCCCTGATCCAACAGAGAAATCCATTTATTGTCATGAAAGGACTTGCCAGTGGTCGTCTCTATAGGGGATAAATTAAAAAAACAAGAAGGCACACTAGCAATGAGATTGTAGACCAAGGAGTTCAATGTGCCTGCCATCGCGGCGTGCACGGCTGTGAGCGACAAAGATTTGGTAAAAAGGCAATTTCTTTCGGCCAAACCGCACAAGCCTGACCCTCACTGGCCCTTTGACTCCCCCCACCGATCCAACTTTGAGTTCGTGTAGCAGGTGAGGACCTCAGAGCAGCAAGTGTGGGCGCTCCAATGGACGGATGCCAACCTTTTGGAGAGACCATTGCACGAGAAGAACAATTACGGTGACATCCAACTCAATTCTTCACACTGCATCCAAAAATAAAATGCAATCCATGAGTGAGCATCCAATTGCTATGCCGTGAAAACAGCATCTCATTGCCCTCAACTACGTTTAAGTGCTTTCTTCTTTGTACGACATCGTTCGCTTGCTTCATGTCTACAGAAAGAAACCAGGAAGGCAGGGAGGCAGGCAGGCAGGGTTTAGGGTTTAAACTCACATTGTGCGAATCAGAACCAGTGGCCATAGAAACGTCGAGTTTAGTTGAGTCCATCTCATGGCCCAAATTATTCCACCGAAAGTGTTGTCATTGTTCCATCGTCAGATGCATGCGCAATTTTACAATCCGACACCTAGGTTGCTTTGTCGAAAGCCAAAAGCGTGACGCAAGGACATCTTTCTACTTTCATTGAAATCGCATCACACGGCAACGACACCAGTTTCTTTTTGCTGGAAGCGGATTCTACAAGGTAGGCGAAATGTTTGCTAGTGATGCTCATTTCTACTTGTTTCTTTATGTTGCATTTGTTTTTCGCTATGTCATTGCACATTGTTGTTGTGTGCATTGTTTTTACAACTACTTCTTTGCGGTTTGGAGAAGGTTTGCTATCATTGATTTGTTGTGAGCTTTGAAGTGCATCAAGACCTATTCTTTTGGTTTTGTTTCTTTACACATTGAGGTGCTATTGGTGGTTTTCGCTCGCAAATCATCGTCATTGCCATGAGTTTTGTGTTGTTTCGTTGAGTGTGATGCTTCATTGTAGAAGTGTTGTGGGTTCAACTTTGCAACTTTAGTGTTGCGATTGTGTCTCTATTTATGGTGATTTCCATGGCTTTTGTGTTCTTTTTACATTATAGTTGCTCTTGCATTGTAGATGTTCCTACATTGTAGCAGATGCTTCTGCATCACGATTCTTCTGCTACATGGATTTTTATTTTTTTTTGTGTAATATTTCTAGGTGGTTCTAATGTTTGTGTGTTTTGTGTTGTTTGCAAGTTTTTGGTTTTGTGATCATCTATGTGGATTTCATGTATTTTATAAGGATTCGGACTTTTGTGTTTTATTTCATGTTTTTATATTCAACTTTTGTGTGTTGGTTTAATTTACTTTTTTTTTTTTAGAATTTGGAATCCTGTATGTGCATTGTGTGTATTTATGTGGTGCAATTATGAATAGGTTCTTTTAAAGTATTCGTTCCATTTTTCTTTTGTATTTTTCTTCTATTTTGTCTTGTTTTTGTGTAATGTCTAGTGGTCCTCTTGTTGGGTTTTGTTTTGATTCTACATCTTATGCTAGTAATTTAGTGTGGTTAACTGATGGTTGTGAAATTTTTGTTGATTGTGTTGGTAGTGGTCGATTGTTTGTTGATTCTTCTTCGGTTTTGAAAATGTCTTTGAATTCCTTGAGTTGGATGCTCTTGTATATAATCCCAATGTGTTTGGTCAATTTTTTGATCTTTATGTTTCTTTGGGCCTTGAATAATATGGCATACTTTCAAGTTCATGTTTTGTAGATGATGTTTTTGTTCATCCTTTTACATTTGGTGTTGTTTCTTATGCATTTGGTTCCATTATGTGTCCTACTTGTGTTATTATGTTTTGTACATTAAAATGTTAGATGACTCTTGTTTCCAATTTTGGTGATGCCATGCTTTCTGGATCTAAAGCTAAAAGGGGACAAAGCTTGATATTCATGTTAGGGATCTTGATGAAAAGGAAGTTGACAATGTAAATAAATGTGGTTGAAGAGTCAATAAGCACATTGCACTATGAACGAAGAATGCATTTGATGAATGGAGAGTTTTCTGTAGTTTTGATACAACAAGATCATTGATTATTAATCTTTTAGAAGATGAATCTTTTGCTAATAATATAGTGGATATGCTTTCATCTTTTGCTTTGCAAGTAGCAAAAAATAAATGGTAGCAAGTATCCTTTAACTAAGTAATTTTTATCTTCCTATTTTGAATTAATTTGTTTTCTTTTCTTTTGAATTGTGGTTTAGTGTTTAGATTTTTATGGCATTTTTCCAAAGCCAAAATTCATGAAGAACATTATGTTGTTTCTGCATTTTGATACTTTTGTGCCTTGAAATTTTTTTGTGTGGAAGATCTAGAAGGGTTTTTTCTTACATAAATCATTGCCCTTTTTTTGCTTTCACCTTCTTGTTTTCATTCTTTATTTTCAAGTTTTGTGGGTTGTACAAAGCATGTACATTGTTGCAACCTTTTATGTTGTAGTTGTTGATTTGAAACTTGAATCTACAATTGTAAGCCTTTTTTTTTGGAACATTGGTTTTTCATTTATTATTTGTGGGTCTGATTAAGTTTTTTTGTTTTGCAAGAATTCAATTGTCTACATTTTGATTGGTCTTTCTTTTTGTAACATCTAATATCTTATACAAGGTATTGGACAATTAATAAAGTAGAAGCAACATGAATAAATTGTGCAAATTGGTAAAATGCCTCTTGTCCCCAAGGTCTTCATGAGTGCTAAGTATCATTGTGTGAAACTTGTGAGTGATGAAGCATCTTGTAATCTTCAATAGTTGGTCTCAAAAAGACTATTAAAAAGTTAGATGTGTTATTTGTTGAAAAAGAAATGTGTTTGCTTACTTTCCCATCTAGCCTCAACTTTGTTAGGATTTTTATTGTAGTTATTGTAAGTAATTTGGGGTAAGTAAGTTTGGAATTAGTTCCAGTGTGAACATTAATCCAACTTCTTGGTGTTTAGGATAAGTAGGATAGTGTGTGATCAGAATCTAGTATTTGGATTTTGAAGCACACCATAGCTTTGCTATGTTTTGCTGTGTTTTTGTGTTTTCATTATGTAAGGGGTTTGTTGAAGTTTTTTTGTTGGTACTTGGATTCTTGTGTTTTGTAGGTGAATAGGACTTTAAAATCTAAAAAATTGCAATTGATTTAGCTTGATAGTGCTAGAGCTAGATTTGTGATTGATTGCATTGAGTTCCTAGTTATTTTGTTTACTTTTACATAAGATTGTGGTGTTTGTTCTTTTGAGCTTTGCTTAAGCGTCGAGTGCATGATCTTTTGTGTTTGTTTACACCTATTGTAGCTCAGTGTGAGTGCACAATGTTACCTTTCCTTTCCTATTTTGTTCATCATTCATTTGCAGGAATAGCAGTGGTAACTTGAACTACCATTGCCATTGCTAGGAGCTGCAATGTAGAAGAAGCAAGAAGAAAAATGAAAAGATTGAAAAAAAGGAAAAAGAGGGGAAAAAAAGAAAGAGGAGTGGTAGTAGCAAGCTTGTTAATGTAGCTCACAAAGGAAGAAAAGAAGAAAAAGAAGAAGAAAAAAAAGACAAGAAGGAAAAAAAAACAAGGAAAGGAAGGAGCTCAATGGCTCAAGCTGTTATTGCAATTCGTTGTTATAGCACACCATCGCATTCATGTGCGAATGAAACCTCAATGGCCATTGCTATTGAGATTTGGTTCAACTAAGGTGTTGGCTTGGCAAGGCCCCGGCAAATAAGGTTAGGATAGTCCAATTTAGACTTGCTTCGAGCCACTTTTTATTTTAATTTTAATTTTTTTTTATTGAATTTTTGAACCTGAGGTTTGTGGGCTACATGGTAGTTAAAGGTAGGTTCAAGTAAGGGGGATTAGGTTCGAGTCCAATCCAAACTTGACACATTTCAAAATAATAAAAAAATAAAAATAAAAATAATATTATTTTTAATTTAAAAAATTTACTCTAATTTTTTCATCCAATGTTTGGATGAAAAATTTCCATCCATTTGTGATTTTCAACGAATCATATTTTCCACATATGGGCTTGGATTTTGACAATTTTCACGTCATCAGATTCATCTTGGCAAGTTTTATGCAATAGTGGGCCTACAACCAGTTTTGGAGATTGTGATATTGGGAGTCAAGAGACTAAATTTCCTATTTTTGGGATTTATTTCATGTAAAATCTCAAAAATTGATATCTCTCGCATATGACGCTTGCTTTCCCAACCCTATTTTTGGTGGTGTGGTGCGAGGGGGGTAGGGAAGCGTGAGGTGTGTGAAAGGGCACAAAACACATGAACAACACATGGGTGACTTACTTATAGGTGCTATTAATACCAACATGTGGTGGAATGTGGTGCAATCAAACCACATCATTAAGTTTTGAATTTTTGCATACCTTTTGTCATAAATGTCCAAATGGAGCTTATAGGGGTGAAGGTGTGTTTGTGTTAAAGAGTTTTTCCCCTTGGTGTTGTGAGTTCTTGCACCTGTCTCTTATGTTTATGTTTGGGATTCTTAGTTCTTTATTAGGGGGTATGGAAATCTATCAAGTTGTGTGCCTTTGGCCTACATCACAGGGTGAACACAATCTTGTGTGATGATCTCTTGCAAATTTGTGCATATTGTTCAGTAAAATTTTTTAGGTAAAAGGCTACAAGCCTTCCCACATGTGCTAATTGTAATAGGTAATGAGCCAAAAGGTTGTAGTTGGTGTGGTTAATGGCCGAGTATGTGACAAGGCTACCACCCAATTTTGATTATTAAATAGGTTGTGCTTGACCCCGATTTGCCTAGACATAGATATTAGGGTTTACTTGTGGGTAGGTTGTACCTAGTGCTTTTCTTTGTTGTTGGGTGCGATCGGATTGATGATTAATAAACTTGTTGTGGCGGTGAGACCGGAGTAATGACCGGTGAGATTGCATTTGCTTTTTTATGGTTGTGAAGGCCCCAAGTGCGTGCTTGGCCCTTTAGAACATAGAGGTGCCTTGACCATATAGGTGCAACATCCCTGGTCACCATTTTGGTTTGGGGGATTTTAGGATTAAGAAAAGTTATAACATGTCAACATCCTTGTAGGATTAATTGAGTTGATACAAATGTAGCAATCTTGGTGAGAGTGAGGTTTCAAGGTTATAAGGTTTCAAGGTTATTGGATTCCAGGGTTAAAGGTTTAAGGTTTTCATGGAGACTCAGATTAGGGTTTCATCACGAACATGTGTTGGGATTTGGATTCCGAAGGTAGGTTTGTTGAAAGGTTTACTAGGTAGGGGGTGCGGCTCCAACCACCTACCCCACCTACATTATCACCTGAGGGAGATTCCTTAAATTTTGAGGCAGAACTACCACAGGTAGTGTTGGTACCACTTGTGTGGGGTTGGAGGACATGTATCGCGCCTCCAAAAGGCCCTGTTAATTTTTGGGGGTGGTTAACACCATCAATTTGGATGATTTCATCCAAAATTTTGATACTTAATGTGATATGTATCAGCTATAGAATCTACAACAATTTACACCTTTCCTAGCATGGAAAGGTTTATTCCAACATTTCCACCCACGAATGACTATCATGAGTTTTTTGATGCCCATGAGGTTAACATTGAGGAGTGGTGTGGTATTGGTTGCCAAATTACTTTTCCATCACCAAAGGTTGGTTAATTGTGTTGACCTTTATTTATTCGACCATTATCATAGGGGCTGGCGTGGGTCCTTCTACTCTTGGGGGCAGTGGTAGCATATCAATTGTCAAAGTATGAGCTCTTTTCGCTTTTAACCATGTCATTGAGTTCTTTGAGGAATTTAACACCAATTACTAGGGTTTGGAAACTAAGAAATTTTGTACATTGCAAAAGTTTCAATGCCAACCCCATGAAAGTTTATGAGAGGTGTACATGTGAATGTGGAGGTTAATCAATGTGATCAAGGGGATCACAAAAGCCAAGGTTATCTAGTTTTGGTTTGGGATTTTGGAAAAGGATCTAAGGCAACATAATTTTCACCTAGCCTAGGTAGCCCACGTTGGCATTGGTTTTCTAGGTATCTGAGCGCATTGAGCTCAACATGGTGGAAAAGAATGTTGTTACCCTAGGGTTTAGTAAGGAAACCATAAAACCTTCTCCTACTTCATTGACTCAAAAGTCATGTGGTCAAACATTGAAGATTACACCACAAAAGGACAAGGGGCCCAAATAAGAACTCGATGGGGGTTCATCGTCTTACATTGTTGAACAAGGGGGAAAGGATAAATGTTGGAGGTGCGGTGGGCTGCATTAGAAAAAGGATTGTCTTAATCCTCTTCAAACAACCACCTCTAACCCTAATCCCAACCAACCTTACTCCCATGACAAGGTGTATAACCATGATGCAAACCATTGCTTCACGTTTCATCCAGAACTACGGCAAGGTTAATCCCAGATGGGAAATGTGGGGAAGTCTCTAGGTTCTGGCAAAGGTCAAAAGGCAAAAGGTGCGGCCAATAAAGGGCCGGTCACCAAGTTAGATCCAAACCAACCCAATGCCATGGAGGCATGGTTTGCATGTTTGGAGGCGTTGGTGATGAATACAACATCCAGTATGGTGGCATAGGTGACACCCATAACACCTGTGCTAAGTGATTTTTTAGTTCAGGGTTTTAATCTTGAATTTTTTTGCAGGGCTAGATTTTTAAGGTCATATGAGATCCAATTGGGTATTCCCAATGATCATGTTCCAGAGGTAGCTAGTAATAAAACCCTGGTTAGGGTTTCGACAATTGCACCAATTATTAGGGCAAGTGTTCAAGTGTAGGAACCACAAGGTGTTGATGAGAGATTAGATTATTAGTGTGGGGAAGCCCAACACCAAGTTCATATATCATAGTCCTTTGTGTTGATTGACACAATCCGCATCTCAATGGACACATCCAACCCCAATAGGGGATCGGTTATAACCATTAAATTCTCTAGTTCCACTTCAATAATTCAAGCGCCTAATAGTATGTTAGGGGTGGTTAGGTTGGTGTGCCAAACACCATCATTTTCCATTACAACTTTGGTAATGTTTAACTTTTGATCAATCGTAGTATTTCGAATGGTAGCCACATTATGTGATTGTGTGGATACACTTGTCGAGGATTTCCAAGAGGTTTTATTTGGCAAACCACTAGTCAATTAGATACTTGTTGGCAACATATATTTATCAACCACTTACCTGTTAACCTACTTGTTGGTCCATTTGTCGATGGACTACTTATTGGTAGAATATTTGTTGTCAAGGTACTCATCAACTAACCACCTGTAATGGTGGTACCACCTTGGCATGCTGCAACAACCAAACTCTAGGAATTTTTAGCACATCCACCCATTGATTGAGGAGGGGTTTTACCGATGTAGTGGTGCTGCGGGATTAAAAAGGTGTTTTTTAAATGAGAGGGGGTTTCAGGACAATATTATCAACCCCAAAGGATATTATTAGATTTAAAAGCTCAACTTTTAATGTTGGGAAAAGTAGAAATGGAGGGCCTAAGGTTGACCGATGCTGATTTGGAGCCATGCTTGTACCAGATTTTGACATCGATGGGGGTGAAAATCCTTTAAGGTGTACCACACAAGATGAAAAGGGCCTAGTCTTTAAGCCATGTCCATCTTATGGATAGCCCCCCTATTCATGAATTGGAGATGCCAGGTGCTTAGGTTGGGCCATTCATTCAGGGTTCACGTGATCCTCCAACATCGTGGGGAATGTTGTCGAAGCTTCAAGCATCAACTAGACATTATATTCATTAGGTTTGGGACACTTTACCATCAAACCCATAGGTACTTGTAGATCCAAGCCATGGACCACTTAGTTTACGACCTTTAGACTTTAAGGGTACACAATGGCATATTCTTAAAGATGGGATTTATTTGAGAGAGCTTTTTGGAGGCATTAGTTTTGGCCTTTTAGTGGTCCTTTAATCTAACATCAAGGTTCATTAATACTATTATGTGGAGAAGGATCTTCAAACCCGGCAAGCCTCCATGCACCATATTATGATGTTGTGACAACAACATCTTGAGTTGTTGCTTGCATTGACAATTTGGGGTTATTAACGCACCTTACCAAGTAACATCACATTGCTAGGGGTGTAGGATTTGGACAAGATCGGACCAATGGACTTAATCATATCAAGATGGTCATGTCAAGGTTTATCACATGTTGGCACATGTTAAGGACCCCTAAACCCACATGCCTAATGGATGACATTTTGGATCTAAGACAACATTTTTTTATTATTTAGCATGATGATGAACCACCATAAGAGTTTTCCATGTTCTCATCCATTTTGAGATGGTGATCTAGGCATGATTTGGGATGCCAACTCATCCAAGATGGAGGAGCCTAATGTTAATGAGCGAAAGTGCGTTATGGGATTTTGCACAAACACCATAGCCGTAAGAGGGATTTTTGAAGGTGTTCATAAATGAATATTGGGACAAGTTATGGATCTTACTTGTTTCACATGGATCTTTAACCTTTGTTGGGTTGAGCAAGTCCAATTCGCATAGTCTTTCCCGCCCACCTACCTTTCTTCTATTTTTGTTGCACCTACATTTGGGTTAGCTATGTTGGTGCAAAGGGGGGACATCATTGGCATTTATGGGATCACAAATTTATGGGTAGTGGGAAGGAGGTTTTTGATGTGGAGATGCCAAGGCATTTTGATGTTATGCCACCTTTTGCGTAGTAATCACATGTTTTGCCCTCAACTTCGAATGTCGGGGATGTTTCATCATTTTAGCCCAAGGTACAAGAGACCATAGAGTGATGGGAACCAAATATTGGTCCTGTGGTTATAGGAGATGAGGTGCAAGAAATATAATGGCTATTGCAAGATCATGTTGGTTGTTTTGCCTTCAATTTGAAGGAATTGGGACAGTTGAGAAAACATGAGGTTTGAATTGTATTGGAAGATGATAATCTTATTTTCAAATAACCTTATAGGTTGAGTGAAATGGAAAAGGCCTTGGTTTAGGGTTAGACATCAAAGTTGTTGGATGTAAGTTTGGTGGAACTGTAAAGATGTGATTATGCTTTAGCCATAGTGATGCCAGCCAAGAAGGATATTTTTAACAATTGGATGGAGCAACGCATGTGTGGGGATTATCGCCTAGTCAACAAGCGCACACATTTGAACAAGTATGCCATGCTTTTATCGGAGGAGATTTTTGATGCCCTTTGTCAAGCCAAGGTTTTCAATACCTTGGACTTGAGATTTGGCTACCATTAGTTGATATTGAAGGAAGGTGACAAGGTCAAGATAACATTTTGGGGAATTGATTTTCATGGGAAAGATTGTTTGTACCAATGGCAGTTTTTGCCATTTAATTTGAAGAATGCTCCTGTAAAATTTCAGAGGGTGATGGATTGAATGTTAACAAGACTTGGTTTTGCTAAGTGCTACATTGATGACATTATCATTTTTAGCCCGACATCAAAAGATCATGGGCATCATTTGCAGAAGGTATTTGAAAGACTTAAGGATCATAATTAACTTTCATCCAGGCAAATGTTGGTTTTTTATACACAAGTGGAATACCTGGGTCGCATGATTTATTAAGGAGGATTAAGGGTATAAATTGCTAAAGTTGAAGCCATTTCACAAGTACCCTAGTTGATAGATGTTAGTTGATTATGAACATTTTAAAGTTTATGTAATTATAATAAAAGATTTGTTAAAAGATTCAACTACGTTGACACAAATTGGCAAGGGATATGTTTGGGGTGAGGAGTAGGAATAGGCATTTAAGGAATTGAAGGTTAGACTTTCCTCAACCCCCATCTTGAGGCGACCCATTCAAGGACATCCTTTTTAGTTGCATACTGATTGAAGTACCTTAGGGATGGGAACCATGTTTACTTAATTAACTAATGATGGTTGGGAGTTTGTGGTGGCGTATGCTAGTTAGTCCAACAACAAGATAGAAGCAAAGTACAGTTCCTATGAGGGGGAATGCCTTGCTATTGTTTAGACGATTTCTTCTTTTCAATGTTATTTGGATGGTAGTCCATTTACTTTGGTTATTGATGACTAGCCCCTAAAGTTTTTGATGGACTCAAATCGATTCATAGGCAAGTTGGCAAGGTGGGCATTTATCTTATAGGAGTATAATTTCGATATTGTTCATAGGGCTAGTAGGGTTAATCGAGATGTCGATGAGTTGAGCCAGTACTCAAGTTTTAGTGAGGAGGATACCACAGGTGTTAAGTGGCATGGAGAGGTGGATTTGGAAGTTATGATAGGATGACATGCTTTTGCATACTTGTGTATTTTGTTGGGGTGTTATGGGGATATACCTTAAAGTAATGCGGGTGGTGGGAATTCCTAGAATGATGATGATGAACCAAAAGGCAATTAAGCCCTGGACATCCATCTAGATTTACTTATTATGGCATATTTACAAGTAGGTGAGGTTTCGATGAGATTGACACCCAAAGAATCAGATTGGGTTGTCCACAAGGCGAAACGGTTTTGATGGGAAGGTAATTCCTTATTACGGGTTTAGATAGATGGGTGAATATGGGTAGCACCACACCTAGAGCAACGTGAGGGCCTTGTACAACATGTTCATGAAGAGTTGGGCCATTTTGGGGTCCGACGGACCTATAGTTTGCTCTAAGCATAATATTAGTGGTGTGGGATGCAACCTCTATTCAATAGTTTGTTTCTCGGTGTGTGGTGTATGATCGAGTATGGGCATCATTCAACACACCAACACCCCAACTATAACCCTTACCAATTATGGGGTTGGGTTATCGATGGAGCTTGGATTTTGCCAGCCCATTGAGTTTGAAACCTTGACATAACCACTATGTTTTGGTTATGATCAAGCACTTTTCCAAGTGGTTGGAGTTGGCGCCCTTGTTAGATTGCAGTAGTGAGGGAGCTACATATGCATTTCTAGACATAATGCTCCAGCCGAGGGTCTCATCGACCAAGGTATAAAATTCTGAAGGGATTTCTAGGATTTGTATAAGAAGGCATTGATAGATCATCAGATTATTTCACAAGATCATCTTGAAGCAAATGGGTTGGTCAAACGAAAGGTGCAGATGGTGAAATGAAGATTATAAAAATACGGCCTTCAGAAAGGCCATACTCATGATTGGGACTTGAAGTTACCATGGTTGGCCATGGGATATAGGTTTAGTTGGTACGCTTCATTGGCATTTTTTTCACCATATTTTTTGTTATTCGGTTTAAGTTTTGAAGTACCAGCCTCCATTCAACGCACTGTTATGTTGTAGTTAGTCTTGATGATCTTGTAGTGTGGGTTTGGGTATGAAAAAAATGGGTTGGTTTGTTCAAGTGGGTGATACCTATGGCTATGGAGAATCTAACAATTATTCATCATCAAAATACTCTTTGGTATGCCACAATTCATGGAAGAGGTTATTAACCTCGAGTTTAGGTTTGAGCTTGGGGATTATGTTTATATGCAATAGATAACATTCATCACATTGGATGTGACTATAAGTAGTTTGATTTTGTGTGTTTGGAAGACCTTACGTTTCAGAGTATTATTGTTGGAAGGACGAGATGGTCAAACATGGAAGGACCATGTGCATAATTGAGCGCCATGTCATCTTCCCAATGTGGATGGCCAAATTGACCCATCCTTTGTATATATGTTGGTTTATGATGTATGTTGTGTGGGCAGTCCACAAAAGTTGCCACTATGTTGGTTTGTGACCAGTTCAAGAGGATGGCACATTGCATATTTGACATTGCCTTTGGACTAGGTATTGGTTGGCAAATGGTTTTGCGTTCAATGTAACCAATAGACGTGGTTCCCACAGTTACATAGTAGGATTAGTTTTAAAAAATTTCCCTAGGATGTCTCAGCATTGGTTGAGGATTTGAGGGATTCCATATAGGTAACTAACGGTGGGGTTCACATTTACACCTGACCTAATGATCCTTTTACCTTGGAACTGTAGGACCCTAGTGGATTGTTGGCAATAGTTTTATAATGTTATTGGTTTTAGGGGACCTTAGCCCTAGATAGGGGGGTGGTTTGGATGTGGTGTACCACTTAGGGTATTTTTATGTTTTGTGTTGTGCGTATGGTGATAGCAATAGTTGTAAACGACGTATTTGGAATGCCAACCTTGGAATGCATGACAGTTGTTAGGAGTTTTACTGTAATTACAAATTTTTATCCTAATTACTATAAGTAATTTGGGGTAAGTAAGTCTAGAACCAGTTCCAGTGTGAATGAGATTCTAGCTTTTTGGTGTTCAAGATAAGTGGGATGGTGTGTGATCAGAATATTTAGATGATATTGAAAGTAATATTTTTTTCCATTTCCAATTTCAAATCATGATCCTATAAGACATATAAAAAATATATCAAAAGAAATTATTTAAAAATAATTATGTTTAAATGCTTTAAAAACTTTTTAAATAATTACAAATTTTGAAAATTTAAAAGGTCCATAACATAATAAATTAAAATCACATTCCATTAATTCAATGGATCTTTAGTTTTTTAAACATAATTCATCCAATGTCTCAAAGTTTCAAACACAGAAAATTAACACATTGTAAAAAAAAAGTCCATATCCATGAATTTTGTAGGTGTGACAAAAAATGTGGGCAAAATTCAAAAGTTCATTACTTATTTACTATCCACAATTTTGATTTGTTTTTTTCATTTTTGAAAGATTGATTATGATAGTTTTAGATAAGTGCGTCCTTTTTATTATTATTCAATGGATCTTATTTTATTTATTTTCTTGTACCTAAGGAATACAAGAAAAATTGCAATTGTGATGTCCATATAAGGTCATTGTAGTGTGCAAACACCCCATAATTTTGTTATGTTTTTATGTTCTTGTTATGCAAGGAGTTTGTTGAGGTTTTTTTGTTGGTACTTGGATTCCTGTGTTTTGCAAGTGAGTAGAACTTTGAATTTGGATGTGGTGTACAAGTTAGGGTATTTTTATGTTATGTGTTATGAGTATGGTGATAGTGAGAGTTGTAGGCATCGACCTTCGAGCGCACAATAACTTGCATGGGTTTTTTTTTTGTATAGGTATATTTAAATTGACAAACATTTATGTGACAGAATGATGTAAATTTATTTTTTTAGTGAGTAGATTTGGTTAATTACTACGTTTTGAGGAGGCTTTCAATGAGGAAAAGGCCGCTTATGAAAAAACTAAGGTATGTTAATTAAGGGGTAAATGTTTTGTAATGTTTTGTTTTGTTTTGTTTCGTGTTTTTAAAAAAAAAATTGCTTTCTTCATTCATGTTCTCATTTTGTATGTTGGTTTTTGTTGAAAAAAAATAATGTTGATTTTGGAGTTGGTGAAGCTGGTGTGGTGTTTGATGGATCACTTGATGCTATGTATGATGGAACAGTTAGTGTTGTGTTTGATGGTGTGGCTGGTGTTGTGTTTGATGGTGCATTGGGAATTTATGTTCATCTTGGGTTCATGATTTTTTTGTTGGTGTTGTATTTGGAAGTCCTTCTAACATCCTTATTGGGGTTCTTTCTTTGAGTTTTAATGTTCCTATGGCTTCCAGAAATTGGCATAAGATGGCCAATCAAGTTCTTGGTGTTGATGTTGCTTTTGTGGATTGAGGGAAAAGTGTGGTGCAGGTTGTAGATTATGGCATCGGTGGACTAAGAAATTGAAGGGATTTGAAGATGCATTTTGGAACAACATGTTTGAGAAAGAGCTACACAAGTACAAGGAATGCTTGGATACAAATTTTTTTTGCGTTACCCTCTTGAAACAATCAATGTCAATACTCCTTCTAGGCATGTGTTTAGTCACTTCATAATTGTCTTATTAATATTATATTTGTAGTTGATCCTAAGTTTTTGCCTAGTTTGGGAGTACCAATGGGAGGAGACAAGGCTTAATTTGTTTCATTCTAGATGTTTCATAAGTTTTGACAAACTTTGATTTGTTTACTTGGATATTTTGCTTGTAACAAATGCATAATAATGGATTAGGGGGAGATGTGGAAAGTTTGTAAAATGTAGGTAATGTCTTGGATTGAATAAGGATGCCCAAGGTGTGGGGTGTTTCTAGTGTTTTTGGTCTTTGTTGGGTGTTTTTGGTTGGGAGGTTTTCTGGGAGCCTTTGGGGCTTTGTAAGTTTTGGTGGGATTTGGGTTTGGGTGATTGGAATCTAGAAATACAAACATTGCAATTGTCACCTCAAGGTTTGATCTATTTTCATGTGTTTGTGGGATTTGGGTGAATGAAATCCTAACAATTGAACATTAAGAAAGCTTATCCATAGTTTTCCCTCTTATGTATCCTTTTTCTTGTGCATTTTTTTCAGTAAATAATCTCCAAGCTTCTTCTTATGAATCCTTTAAGGAGTTGATCCATAATAAGTCCTTTCCAAATCTGTTGATTTAATAAAGTTTTGCTTGTTATGAATCATTTGATTTATGCATTTGAGTACATATAAAATTTCGTGATTTTTGTTTAATTTTAATTTTACTTTGTAACTTTGTTATTTTGACAAATAAAAAAAAATGAGTTTCTTTTGTGTGGTTTGCCTTGTAAATACATTATCTTTGAAAATCATTTAAAAAGTTTTAAATAGAAAATAAAAAACAAAAAGATTGATTCAAGGAAAAAAAATGGAATAAATTAATTAATAGCTCAAATTAGTAATAATAATTAAAGAAAATAAAAAATTTAAAGTATTGAAAATAAAAAAATAAAAATTTTAAAAATCATATTTTGAAAAGTTAGTATAATAGGTAATTTCCAAGGAGTGGAAGTTCCTTTGTTAAATTAGTGAGTATTTAGCCCATGGAAGTTACTATCATAGGTTGTCACAAAAATCTTCGAGTAAGAGAAATACCTAAATTTACAAAGGCAAAAAATTGGTAGTGCTTTAAATATAGGGTAAATCTATGAGGTTCTTCCTGGATTGTAAGGCCTAATTGAAGGTAATAGTGGGAGGTTTGGGTCTAAAATTCCAAGTGGAAGCAAAAATGGAATTCCTTCCCCAACATAATGAATTTTTAAATTTCAGGAATTTTATGAAGGCATAAGGTAGGGTAGATAGGTTGGTGAGTGAACATTTAAAAATTCAAATGAGGTTGAGTCCTCACACATTGTTCCATCGCTTCTGAAACTTTAAAAACATTTGTAACCCTCCACCTAGTGCTTCCAATGCTATAAAAATTGTTCAATTCAATAATGGGTTGGGGAAGATATAGGGTGTTTGGTTATGGGTGAATTAAAAGAGATTATGATTTCAAGTTTACAATTTTTGATCATTACATGTTTGTTTTTGGAATACAAATATGTATTGTAAAGCCTTAGTTGGTGTGCCCATCAAGTTTAAACCTCTCAAAATGGACTAAAAATGAGGAAAATATGGGGTAGGAATTAAAAAGGGTTTAAAGATATTTTTATAAAAAAAATTGAAGCAAACTATCACTCATCCTTTCCTATGTTTACTGTAGTGCTCCTTTATTTTTGGTTATGGGTGAATTAAAAGAGATTATGATTTCAAGCTTAAAATCTTTGATCATTACATGTTTGCTTCTAGAATACAAATATGTATTGTAAAGCCTTAGTTGGCGTGCCCATCAGGTTTAAACTTCTCAAAATGGACTAAAAATGAAGAAGATATGGGGTAGGAACTAAAAAGGGTATAAAGATATTTTTATGAAAAAAATTGAAGCAAACTATCATTCATCCTCTTTTATGTTTATTGCAGTGCTCCTTTATTTTTTTATTTTAGGTGGTAGATGGTTAACAAATGTTTCATCATTATTTAATAATTGGAAGATAAAGCAAATGAAAGCTATGCATAAATCTAGTAAATGTAGGTATTTTTCTATAATTTACTTGGGCTTTGTGCTAGTGTGCACTCCCGATGTTGATCAACATTCTATGTAATTGGAATTTAATTCAATTCAACAATTGGGCTAAGATTCAATGGAATTGATTTCAAATTCAATCAAGAGAAATCAAATGCAAATTGGTGGAGCCTTATTGAAAATTTGCTCATGGATATGGTGTTTGATTTCTTTTAAAAAGATGTAGATTTAGAAAGGCACCTTTCCATGATTTTTTATTTGAAAATGGATTAAACAAATTCCAATTAGGAATTATCCAATTGATGCCTATGCAATTTTCTCCCTCTAATAGTGCAAGCCTACATCCTTCCTTTTGTGCAATTTTGACAATTTGCATGAACATTCCTTTTCCAACATCATTTCCAACATATTTTCCCATCATCATTACACTTGATTTAGATCTTATGTAAGTTGGGTTTAGGTGCCTAACTCTTTGTTTGTTTAATCATCTTGTCATGTCATGTGACCTTAAACTTTTTTTTTTCAATGTTGCACATTAGGTTGGGGCCTCCCCCATTTGATAGCTTGTGGCTTGGCCCACTACATTTGTGATGTGATACACCTTTTGTGGTGTGCCCATGAAGACACTAGAAGAAATCCCCCAAAATGCAACCAATGCATTTGCAACTATGTGCAACTAATTGTCATTTACAACTAGTTCTTATTGGTTTTATAACTATTTTGCACCTTTGACAATTTTTGCAACTATATTACAATTACATTTGCAATTAATGATTTTCATCCTACACTCTAAAATTGTTTTCATCCATGATCATGTCCATATGTCCCATTAGTTGCAAATGGAACCAAACTTAGTTGCACCTTTAGGGTGTCAAGATAGCTTTTGTGGTATACATAGGTGTATTAAAAAACTTTTGAAAGGTATGTGTACTTTTGCTAAATTATATGGGGGTATGTTTCCATTGGTGTATTTGTAACGTTGTATTTAGACAAAATAACTACCTATATATGTCTTTTTACCTACTTAGCTTAACCTACCAACCTATTTATTTATATGTTTACCTACCTAATGTAAATGATTACATTTATTAATTAATCATTGATTAATTAGTTACAATTATTTTTAATTAATTTATAACTATTATAATAATTATAATAATTATTCAAGATTAATAAATAAATAAATATTAATTATTTAATTATTAGTTATGTCAGTTATTTATTTCATTATTTAAGAACCATTAGTGAAGTCTTATAACTAATATTTTAGTTAATTGATTCATATACATATAATAGAATTTAGTTTTTTGATATTTTTTAATTTATGAAATTATTATTTAAAATTATAAATAATAAATTTTAGAATTATTTATTTCATGGATATTAATTATTATTATTTAAATATTTTATTTATTTATCTCATTATTTAATTTAATTTTATAATTTATAATGAAATTATGGAATATTATTTAATAACTTATAATAAATAAGTTAGTTAGTTATTACTTAGAAGTTATCTATTAATAATTGGCTAATATCTTAGTTATTTATTTTTAAATTTAAAAGCTATTAATGAAAATTCATATGTATAATTTGGTTAATTAGTTATTATTTCAGTCATTTATTTTTCTATTTATGAATTATGAATTAATATTGTATAACTAATGAATTTTTTATTTAGTTATTTAAATAGTTAGTTGGTTCCTTATCTACTTAGTTATATGATTTACAAAATTAAAAAAGGAGGAAAAAATATATGAGATAATCTTTTTAATTGCAACCTAATTTACAACTAAGTTGCAATTTCAATTTTTATCCCATATGTTTTGTCCTCCACTTTCATCTTGAGAACTATATAAGGAGGTTTTGTCCTACACTTGCACATGAAAAGACACATGTCAATTGGGATGAGCTAAAGGAGTTTAACCCTTTAAAAAGTTTAACCCAAAGGTTAAACTTTTAAAAAAATTTAAATATTTTCCCAATTCTTTAACCTACCTACCTACTTACCTATTCCCACCTACCTACCTAAATATTGATTTAAAATTCATTTTGACCAAAGTTCAAAAATGCCACATGGCATATTGGTATTATGCCATGTGTCACAATCTAAAACCATTCAAATTAGACGATGAGGATCCATTATTTATTTTTAAAACAATTTAAATTATTTTTCTAAAAAACGTTTTTAAAAAATTACCACATGTCATTATATAAGTTGCCGATTTTTATGGTAATACACCAATGGCATATAATAGTATACAAATGGTGAAGTAATTGTTGACCATTGATTTCATCCACATTTGCATTTAGTGTCTAATGCAATAGAACAATTTTTAGTAACAAATGTGTTTTGCAATTAAAAAATAGTTGTAAATGGTAGGTTTTTTTTTCCAGTTTTCTTTTAGTGAGGGGAGCACATTGCTATCCATGACGCTATTCAAAATATTTTTTTTTCAATTGTTAGAAATGCTAGGTTTTGTGTTTTGTGTGAATTAATAATGTGTTCCCATCACTTCCTTCTAGTGTTTATGTTGATGGGTTCATATCATGTTCACATCAAATGAGTTTTACATTTTAGCTAGTGTCATCATTTTTGATCCCACATGATTAAATTTAGTTTTGCAAGTTGTTAATTCTTGAGGAGTGACCGCACAATTGTGGCTTAAGCAAAGGACAACCTAATTCGTGATTGAAACTTCAATGGTGTGTATTTTCTCTTGTTATAAAGATATTTGAGTGTCTACACCAACATATTAGTGATTTCTTTCATTGATGTACTAACATGGTATGGTCAATTGAGGGCTTTGGAGGCCTTCCTCTATTAGTTTTGCACTCATTTTATAGGCAAAAGTGTTAGTGATTTACAAAGAATTTAAGTCATTACCACATTGAAATTAACTGTTGTTGTTGTTAAGGATTTTTTTTTATGATAGGTGTTTTTTAAGGTTTTTGGCCTATCTCCTTGTCAAATATGTTTCACATGATTGATGTGAGTTTTAAGTCTTAGGTTGGTTTTTGGATCCCCCTTGATGGATCCTTATTACTTTCTTTTACAACTTTTGTTGTTGTGTTCGTGCTTTTGGGTGTTGTGTTTTGGTTGGATGTTGGTTTTTTTTTGTTTTTCCCTTTTCCCTTTTGATGGGTGTTTAATATGCAATTAAATTTGGCAGGGTTTCATCATGATCTTATGGAACTTAAAGTTGTCATACTTAAATTAGCTTTGATGAATCATTGTCACTAAAATATCATTTTTAGGTCAAGTTTGGAGTGAACATCATGCACATGAATAACATTTGTGTGTTTGAATTCCCTTTTAAATTTGTTTGAGATTTTTTGTTTATCATCAACATGATAATTTGTGAAGGTTTATTGTTTTTAGATGAACATTATTAACACTTGTGGGGAAAATCACAATCAAAGGAGCCACCCAAATGAGTGGACATTCTTTAAAACTGCATTTTTATATGTTTGAAAGATCACAAGGGAAACATAATAGTTTGGATTGTCATAAATGTTTTTGGAATAGTTTCCATTAATTTCAAAGTTTACATGCTCAAAGCTTGACACAAATAAAAAATGTTTTTGCATGTTCAAAACACTCAAACCTCAAGAGTGGACAATTTTTGCACTACAAGAAAACCATGTCTTTTTCAATAGTGAAATTTAATTAACATGACTACAAAGTCAATTTTTTTTAACCACATAACTAACCATGTTTGTTTTGACAAACCACAAAAGTAACATTGTTTGTTGTAACTTTCTCATTATTTGTCCATTCTCAACAATTTAAAAAGCTTTTGGATGCGTTATTTTAAGCTTCACAAAAAAAAATTGAAGTGTAAAAACAAACAAAAATTGTAGAAAAAGTTTAAAGTCAAAAACACAAGTTAGACTAACATGTGGTCAAATTTTCCAAATCACCCCCTTCACTTTCAATGAACAGAACTTGTTCATTCATTTATCAAATTAATAATTTTTTTCACCTTTAGATTTTTTAAGAGGAGAATTACAACATATTTTTAAACATGAAAAGCAATGGAACAATGTACAAAGAACTAAAACTTGAAAAAGGGAACTGAATTTTAAATTTATGCTTGAATCACCCCATTTCACTTTCAATGAACATTTTGTTTTCATTTCTTTATCAAATTGAAATTTTTTCATAATTTTGGATGTGCCAAGAGAAGAATTACAAATATTTTTTGAATGTCGAAGGTAATGGAGCAATTTACAAAGAGTTTAAACTCAAAAACACAAACTAAATTGTTGTGTTCAATTTTTGCAAATCACCCTCTTCATTTTCAAGGGGCATAACTTGCTCAAATTTTCGTTGATTTCAACATTTTTTGTACCATTGGATGGGCCAAGAAAAGAATTACAAATTTTGTTTTGATGTTAAAAGCAATGGAACAACATACAAATAATTTAAACTCAAAAACAAAAAGTGAACCGTCATGTTTAGTTTTTGCATCACCTTCTTCACTTTCAAAGGTCATAACTTGTTCATTTCTTCATCGATTTCAACATTTTTTATACCATTGGGTGTGCCAAATGGAAAATTACAAAATATTTTGGAAGTTTAGAAGCAATAGATCAATGTACAAAATGTTGTAAATCTTATTCTTAAATGTTTGGTGGTATGTCTAATAAACTGAAAACTTCGTGTGATCAAGTTTTTCCTTGAAAAAATACATCCCATATTGTTTAGTCATCAATCTCAGTTTGAAAAATATATAATCAAGGGCTTTAGCCCTCAAAGTCACATTTTTAAATGTTCAAGTTTTTTAGGTTGAACCTATTGCAAGCTTTAACTTCTGAATTTTTTTTGAATTAAAATAATATTTGATATGAATATAATCCAAAAAGGAATTGATACATTGAAAATATTTTTTAAATAAAAATAAAAATAGACTATAATTATTATATAAAATAATCGTATTTAATCACAATGAACATGCATGTCATTACATTCATTCACACAATTAGACAAAATGGACATACCGCATCATTAATTCAATCACATAGTTTGTTAGAATGGACATGCCGCATCATCAATTCAGTCACATAGTTTGTTAAAATGCACATGACACATCATCAATTTAATCACACAATTTGTTAGAATGGACATGCCACATCATTGTATTTAATCACACATTTAGTCATATCGGACATGCCATTGTGACATTGTGCTAATGTTTAGTCATCTTACATTTGTTTGTTTTATTAACACTTACCTGTTTTAAATGATTGGCCTTTTTTTAACTTGTCCCAAAATTGTCCAAGGTTTGTTTTGACAAAAATCCAATGCAAAAGGACTACAAAACGGACAAGTTATGTAATAGTGTTATTTTTTTCAAACATCCTTTTTTTCTACTAAATGTGCACCATTCCTTTTGAAAATTAGAGATGATTTTAACATTGATAGTTAGAAAGGCAAAAGGATTTGAACTAATGAAAATTGTTTTTATAACCCATTTGAGCACATTTGGTTCAAAAGTGCTTTTGACCTTAAAAATTATGGATTTTGAAAGTGTGGCTTTAACAAAAGTTGTTCATATATATGTGATAGAAGGCATGAATGAATAATATACATGATATAAAATCAATTTGTAGTCAAAATATATTTATATTTAAAATGCAGTGCTAAATGGGATATTCAAAATATAAAATTTTAAGTTATAAACCAACTTAAGAATGACATGTGTCATGTGCAATCCTTGGAAAAAGACTTTTACCTTGGCACCTTTGGCTCCTTTGATTGTGATTTCACCCTTGTAGTTTAATTTCCATGTTAGTTTGTTTAGAATCTTTGTTTGTCCATAACCCAACAACTAATCACTTTACCAAATTACCACTTGGTAACAAAAATTGTGGATTCTTCTCTATAATCAATTAAATTCAATACTAAGTTGCATTCTAAAAGGACCTTGAAACAAAAAATTATGCTTTTTCTACTTGAATTTTATGTTTACTTGTGATTTACCAAGAAAAACCATATAAAATAAGTAGCTAGATTTTCAAATGATTTTTGACCTTGTTGGAATGTCATTTAAAAATGGGATGTTATCAAATGATAACACAAGAGATAACAATGATGTGCATTCAATGTGGAAAGCTATTTATATATGTTTTGTGGGCATTTTCCATTGCCATTATTTAACCCCTAAAGTGTAAACTTGCCAAAAACAATTCAACCATGTATTTTAATTGGTGTTGCTAGACTTAAGAATATGACAATTACCATATATAGACCCAATATTAGAGTGCCATCAATAAGCTAAGATCTAAACACCCACCCTCGTTTAATGGAGTGTTGGATCATTTCTAGTATAATGAAATTATGGCATTGGCCCCAAGATTAAATGCAGTCTTGGACTTTATCAACCAATATTTTGTGGTAGCCTTGTCAATGTTATATAAATGGGTTGTTTAGTATAACATTTAGATCCTAGGGAAAGTTTTCATTTCTTTCTCGTACAAAAAAATAAACCTTAAAAGAAATGAACTACTAAAATACTTACTCCATGATGGAATAATAATTCCGTGGGCTTTAATCTTGGGTTACATTATTTAATCAATAATTTTTGATATCATGTGTAGTAAAATAATAATAATAATAATCATCATCATCATCATGGGCTTTAAACTAATATGTTGGGGTAAAATTTGAGTTAAAAAAAAAAGTGAGGAATAAAAGTTAGTTTGTTGGGAAGATGGAAAAGGAGAGTATAAAAGAATTGATTTTGACTAGTAATCTTGATTGATCTCAACCATAAAATGAACATCATGAACTCCAACAATGTTTAAAACCAATTGATTCCTCTTAAACCCTCAATACTTTCTTTTCAAAAAATTTAAAGTTTGGGCATATAACATTCTTTGAACATGAAAGTCTTTTCATCTACATAATTTTAAAAACTTATAAAAATTTATATTTCATAGATGAAAATGGGACCCCATATTTAGTCTTAATGTAAACTAAACTTATTTGCCCATTTACAAATTCCATTTGCCTTCCAAGTAGCTTTTGAAATAGTCTTTTGGGTTCAAATGCCAATATGTCCCACCATTATGGTTAACAACAAAATTAATTACACTATTGCAAACAATTTTTATATTATATCATCAATAGATGATTGCCTTGGGAATAAGTTTTTTTTTCAAACAGGCTTTACATACAATAATTATGTTGGATGAAAGATGGCTTTTATAACCAAAATTGGAGGCAAAATGGTTGATCCAAGCATGTTGAATGTTGTTGCAAAGTTGAACAATATCATTGAATAATCTTATTTATTTGTGAATTCCAATCCAATTGATCCAAATTTGATTTTTGGTATCTTTGCTAGAATCATAACTTTTGTGACAAAAGCAAATTTCCTATAGATGGAAAGAAAATACATGTATCATAACAATATTGTTGTTTTATTCAATGAGTAGAGTGCACATGTTTAAACATTGTTTTCAAACATAAAGAAATATACTATGGGTACATACAAAGCCAAGTAGTTTGTTTATGGTTTACTTTTGTTTCAAGTACTTGATTTTGTGTTATTGCCAATGGTTTAATCTTGCTTTTTGGGGGATTTTCATTGTATTGATCAAGCCATAAAATGACCAAAGTCCCAAGGTTCAATTGTAACATGCATAATCATGCACATGATCTTTGTCATATGCCTGGCTATTAGTGATAGGAACACTTGGTGTTTCTAAAAGCTTAAAATCTTTGGACAATCTATTTAGAATTAAAAAAGGTATTATAAACCTCCACTTGGTGCACCCATAACAATGAATATATATATATATTTTAAATGAGGAAGATACATGTGTTCGAAGCAAGGGGGTTTAATGTTTGATGATGGGTTCATTAAAACAATTTGTGATTTTGAGCTTAAATTCCTTGGACATTGTTTTGTTGCCTTTGGAGTTCAAAGAGTTCCACTTGGCACATCCACAACTTTTTAGATTGTTCAACATAGATAAAAAATGAGGAAGATATGGGATTTGAAAAAATAGGTGGGGTCCAATGTTTTTTTCAAACATTTTGTGATTTGGACATATTTCCTTTTTGTGCTTCTTTTCTTTGCTCCTTTGCTCTTGAAGTTCAAAAAGCCATTGTAGACCTCCACTTGACAGTGTTACCATATTGATGCCTACACATATTTTTGTCTTCAATCATGAACTAAATAACATCAAACCTTTTTACATGGCACAACACAAAAACAAGTTTCAAATCTTTTGTGTGAAGAAGCATGTTGCTTTGTTGGACTTTGTGCAATTGTGTTTAAGTTTTGGGATTGGATTCTTGTGGGTTAAATGAGTAGGTTTTGAAAAGCCAAGAAAGAGACTCCCCAATGCAAACATGAGATATTACCTTCAAACACCAAAGATCAGGAATTATATTCACATTGAACCAATTCCAACAACTAATCTTAAAATAAAGCCATCTTTAAGGTTAATTGTTTGCCTTAACCCAAGGTTGGGCAAATAAAAAAATTTACTTGGATATACATAAAATTCTTAACCACACCCATCGTTATGAAGATTGTTAAAAAAGATAAGAAATGAACAAGGTATGAGTTGGCGTGCAATGATGAGTGTGTTTTAATCTAGTCACCTAACAAATCCCTTGTCAATGCACTATTTAATGTAAGATGAATTCACTTGCCAAGTATTAGGATTGACCACCTATTTTTTGGGGGCATTAATGATGTGATTAATAAAGATCTCATTATATTAAACTTGTAATAATGCACCATAGCTGAAATTTGAAAGAGTCTTTTGTGAGTTTTGAACATGTGAGGCGTGTGTGTTGCTTTTCAAATCATTACAACAATTAGTTATGAAGTATCATTCATGTGTGATTATTGTAAATGATTTTTGAATATACCATATGTGAAAGAAGTGTATCAATTAACATTTTATGCTTATTAAAACCATTAATCATAAAGTCATAAATTTGTGTTTGGCTCAATTTGTGCAAATTTGCATTTAACATAACAAGACTTATTTTATGACTTTTTAAATTTATTTCAACAAAAATAAAACATGTTATTATCCATAGAGTTATTGATAAAGTACCCCAAATTGAGCCTATTAGGTCAATTTTTTATCAAAACAAGAAGTCTAGATGAAAACAATACACATGAGACAAAGAAAAACGAGGTACCAAACAAATTTTCTCACACAAAACTAATGCTCATATTTTTCATGAAATCATGCCTTGATGAAATAAAAAATTTCAAATCTCTTGAAGTGATACCAATTTTGCTCATTTTATGACTACATTGAATTCTAGAGATGAAATAGTGTCTAGACTTGCTATTCAAACTTGGCCAAAAATAAGATTTTCCAAATCTTTTGAAGTGATACCCAATTTTGCTCATTTTACAACTACACTGAAATCTAGGGATGAAATAGTGTCTAGACTTGGTATTCGAACTTGACCCAAAATAAGATTTTTCAAATCTTTTGAAATGATACCCAATTTTGCTCATTTTACTACTACACTGAAATCTAGGGATGAAACAGTGTTTAGACTTAGTATTCAAACTTGACCCAAAATAAGATTTTTCAAATCTTTTAAAGTGATACCCAATTTTGCTCATTTTGTGACTACACTCAAATCTAGGGATAGAATATTGTCTAGACTTGATATTCGAACTTGGCCCAAAAATTCTTGAATTTGAAAAGGAGTGCCAAAATTCAAAATTGTAAGGTTTAGGAATTTGAAAAACAAAGTTCAAACCCACACTTGGAGCATCTCCAAAAAAAACATATTTAAAGTGTCAAAAGCTGGATTGAAGGTTCTGTTATAAAGGAAGAATTGGCCAACAAGGTTTGAAGTTTAAGCTTGCCACACAGAGAGAATTCATTGCGTGATGAGCTGCTTGTTTTTCCTGGCAACAGAAGTGCACCCAACAACAAAACAAAACTTGTGGGGTGCATACCCACACACCTCAATGATTTGCAAAGATTTGGTGTCAGTGAAGCTCGGAAGAAAAGGAGAGAGCAGCAAAGAGGAAAGGCGAGAAGGAGTTTGAGGATGAAACCAAAACAAGCGTGTAGTTTGTCGCTTATTACCAGTTTGCCAGTTGCTGAACCTGACTACCTGGTCGAAGTTTTCTTTATTATATTCAAGTTGCTTATTGCAGATCCATTTGAGTGAGAATCCCCAGCTCCTCAACACCCATAGCCAGCTCAAAAAAGGGGCACTTCCTTCTTATTAGTCAGTCATCTGCAACTAAATTTACAACCCCAAAAAACAAAAGCAACAAGAAACCAACTCCCGCCCCCCCCCCCCTTTTTCTGTTTCAAGAGTACCTGAAGTCATTCCTTTTTTATGGAACAAAAGACCAAAAAGAATCATTGGCACAAAATATATCAAACTAGCTGATTGTTTCATGAGTTTTAAAAGGGCATTTCCATCTCTCTTTGAACCCTTACTTAAAAATCCAGTTCAATCTACTCCTGTCCCTTGAACCCTTACTTAAAAATCTAGTTCAATCTATTCCTGTCTCTTTGAACCCTTACTTTAAAAATCTAGTTCAATCTATTCCTGTCTCTTTGAACCCTTTTACTTAAAAAGTCTAGTTCACTCTACTCCTATCTCTTTGAACCCTTACTTAAAAAGTCTAGTTCAATCTACTACTCCTGCATGACTCAATGAGGATTGATTGCAAACCTAACTGTTGGATCCAACGTTCACACATGATTTGGAAATCTTCTTAGCTCACAATTTCAGCCAAAATCAAACAAAGGGATGACGAGAAAAAGTACCTTTCTTGTCATGCCGTGCGTGACGACGTGGACCATGATTCATGAATGCCTTGCAGCTCATGCCAGGCTGCCTTTGGAATAGGAACACATCGATAATGGCACTGAAACATTTCTGTATGCAATGCAATGCTGCAAAGCAGGAGTAGGCTAGAGTAAAGTTTAGTCTTGGGGATTTCATATCCGATGAACTGTGAAAGATTGTGAACACCTCTGTTCCCCTGTCTCTCCTTGTACCTTTTCCCTTTCAGCAATGGATTTGTCCATTTGTGTCCAAAAAAATTTTAAATTGTGAACACCATAGTTATCGTGGCCCAAGTAAACCAGCACCCACCAGCCCACCATGCAGAATGGATGATGCATGAACAGGAAACACTTTCTTTCATTATATTCCTTTCCCATAGCTAACCATCCACATGTATTAAACCATCCACATGCGTCTACCAACCTAGTAGCCACCAAGTGGCTTACCTACATACTTCTGTACATAACAACCACTTACATAGGTAGTTACTTAGTTACCTTCAGTAATGTGAGGGGGAAGCATTACAAGTTTTTAAATAGGGCAGTTCATCAGGTTGGAACCCTAGTAACTCAGTTGCGGATGAAGAAGGTTGGAACCTTGGGAGCTCCGTTGTGGTTCATCTCCAACTGAGTTGGGCCATTATGGTTTTCCCAATGGATGGTGCACTACCGGGTACCGGGTAACTGGAATATGTATCTGTATATACTTAATCCTTTTGGAACCTTGTTCTGCTCACTCTGCCTGCCTCCATGCATGTTTGCAAATTTGGGCAGATGGTTGGAGAATTGCAGGGCCTTCTCAGCCAAGCTTGGCATATGTTGTATGTACAGGTGTCCTTTAAAATGTCAGTTCAATTCAGTCAGGAACAAAAACTGCCACCCAAGGTCACTTGTCAGAATCCTTCAAGAAATCCTTCAAGAAAAAACCCAAACTACAATCAACTATCAACCAGTGTTGGTATTGTATGTGTAAAGCAATGCTCTAGGAGCGAGGAGTTCCTGAAATATCTATCCATGCTCGAGGTGGGAGGCGGGAGGTGGGAGGCAAGGTGATTAGTTTGAGAACTCCCTGGTCTGTGGTAGATCCCTGAGGACTTCATAATCAGATCAATCTCATACTTGGGGTTTTAGATATTAGTGATCATTCTCAGTAAGCATGAAGTTCTTCGCTCCTCACTCCTCTGGTTTGAATACGAATGTGAGCTACACTCCATAATCCTTTTCCTTTATGTTTGCAACAGATTTTGTTGTTGGACTTGCCTACTAAGGCAAGGATATTGTGTTTAGATTTATTATAGAGTATAGTAGCTTAAGGGATTTTGGCCCCTAGGTAATAATAATAGGTCTATTTTTATATTAGGGTTTCTGAAAAGATGATATTGTGGCTTGTGTTGAAACTTGAGATTAGTTATAAAGTTATATAATATCTTGAAGGAATTTTGGTTTCTTTTAGAGGATTTTTTAAAGATGATATTTTTGCATGGTGAAATATTTGAGTTTCCATAATTCTTCTTTTGCCTTAAGATATGTTTTAATGTAAATGGGAAGGCGACAATGTGACACACCTCTTGTTTTTCATTTTATTATGTACCTGAAGTGGTTATTGTCTCTAAAATAGTTTAGCCAAATTTGGCTATAAACAGGATACGATAGTGAAAAAAAGTTTAAGAATCCTTCGCATCTTTTGGGTACATGCTAGAACCCAAAAGAGAAATTGGCTGATTATTCAAAAAAGAAGGTTTGTGAAAATTTGGGGACTAGAAGAAAGTACGTCCAGTTCTAGTCCCAAGGATGTTTTGAAAAACTTGATAGACCCAACCAACCATTGGGTCTGGTTTTGGACCCAGTTCTTCCCATTTGTAGCATCTTGATTCCTGGTTTTGTAGAAAAAATCTAAAGAAGGTTCCAAATTGGATCCAATTTTAAGTACCTACACATAGTCCAAAATTGAAATTTTTATAATTATTAGCATTGTACAAGCAATAAAAAGCAAACACATGTATCAATAACACGCTTAAGAACTTTAAAAAAAAGGGAAAAAAAGGAAAAAAGAAACATCTTGTGTACTTGAAACATGTTCCAAAAGGTAACAACTATATGCCTAACACCTGCCCTCACTTTGAAATTTATTACTAAAGAAAAACTTGTATGCTTCCCAAAAAAAATCTCCCAAACTAGCAACATGTCTTACCCCACCCTAAAGAAGAAGAAGAAGAAAAAAAAAAAACTTAAAGAATTGGAACTTGCATAAAACAAGTCTAAAGGTCAAATCCAGGTCAAAATTTAGAACCCATGGTTGAAGGACTTGCAACTAGTGTGAAAATTGGACCCAAAACTGGAGTAAAACTTGGAACTGGATCTACTCTAGTGTTGTTTGGTTCTTACTTTTCAAGAGAACCTCCAATCTTGGTTTCAACTTCTATTTTATTCATAAGAACCCCCCCAATCTGGTTCAAGTATTTAAAATTAAAATTTTGATAGAACGTGTAATTTAATTCTAGACTTGGTTCTTCACATTTCAAGTCTACCAATTCTTAATTCTTCCCCAAAAAAAAAAAAAAAACATCTTAGGTAGGTTTGGTTCCAAATTGGATCCAGTTCATCCTATTTATTAATATGACCTTAGCTTTGGGTTCGTAATCAAAACTAGTATATGAGAAAGGATGTAAATTGGGAGAATGTTTTGGGATTTACACACATTCTCACAAAGTGTGAGAGAGTGCAAAGAAGGCGAATCTCAAACACTCCCATTCTCACTTTGAGAATTGAAGTTCAAGAATTTTTAATTTTTGAAATAAAAGTGTAAATATTAAGTGATGTTCAAATTAATAATTATTTATATTATTAAATGAAAATATTGAAAGTGAGATTACATTCTTCATTTGAAAATCTAAAATTTAAGTTATGATAAAAAGAATGATCAAAACTAAGCTAACAATTTGACTATTGATCATTATTTTTTTTTTTAAAAAGAAGTCAAATGACTTTGGAAATTGAACATAACATATGACATTGGAAAGATATCTTCAAGGGTTATAATTTGCAATGAATTATGAACTTGCAAACTTGTAGAATTCCTAACTTGATAATTTTTGAGACATTGTGAAAATTCAAACCATTTCGATGCAAGTCACATCACTAATCACAACATATAATATAAGAAAAGAAAATGATGTCTTGTTTCAAGAGTCCAAACCATGTGAGTAAAATGAGTTTGAGCTGCTTATGATTAAGTCTTAACATTATTTGATTTTAACTTATGTTAACTAATTTATTGTTTGTGTAATGTATGTTAACTTATTTGTGAACTTAAACTAGCTCCTTTGTTTTAGTCTCATCTTGGAATTTCTACGTGCCTCTTTAAACTTCAAATGCATCTAGTTAGGGAGCTCACCCAAGGTTACATTCCATTACAATTCCAATAATCAACAACATACTTACCTCAATACTATTTTACAAGTCTAGGGCCACGCTATTGCCAGAACTCAAAATTGAATTAAAAAAATTTCATAGCAATGTACAACAAATAAAAAGTGACCACCTATATCACTTACGTGCACAAACCAAATTTGTATATTTGAGACATGTTCCAAAAACAACAATTACATGCTTAATTCCAACCCAAACCCCCACCCCCAAATTTATTATTAAGAAATGTATTATTAAATTCTTTTCTCAAAATAACAACATGTTTAACCATGGCTAAAAAATTAAATGTTTAGAAAATGGAGTTGAAACTCATATAAATGGGTTTTGGGGGTGTTTCTAGTTTGGGGTCTGGTTTTAGCCAAGGGCCAATTCTTTGTTTTGGTTCCAATTTCAATTTTTGGTGAGTTCTAGTTGTGTTATGGTTTTTTTCCCTCAAAATTTAGAATTGGCAGCCTAAAAACTCAATGACTGGCCCCAGAGCTAGAACCAGCCAAAACTAGAACCGAACAACATTGGTCGACACACCCCCATGCCTCCTACTTTCATTTAATGGATATCATGTATGGCATTCAAAAAGAAAACATCAATGAAAGACCTGGCTAGCTAATACATGGATATTGAAACTCATGATACCATAGTCCCTGGTGAGCTTCGACATCAATTAAATTATTCTCCTATTTTTCTAAATTAAAAAAAACATTATTACCAATTTGTGTCTAAAATTTTCCAAAACCCAATAAAAACAACAAGTTGTCACCTTTAACCCACATTTGAAAAAACTCACACAGCAAACCTCTAGAAACAATGGGCATCTCCAAGTACACGATGTCAAAGGATACTCGTAACCATAATATTCCTTAAATGTCCCCCAAAAAAATTCAAAAATTCAAAATCCACTTGCCAAAACAAGGAAACTTAACATAAATTAATTATTCAGCATGAAACACTATAAAATCTGACCAGGGAATACGATATATGCCAACTAGTATAACACACAAAACACACCTATATTGGGACCAATGCATCACCAATTCATAATACATGGGTTGATTAGATTATAGACTAATGCATGATTTTGAACAATTGTCTGGGAAGTTATCAAAACTTCTTTCTAGTCTCTCAGTTATATAGACACTACTAGCCCCCCTTACACCAGAACCACAATGGTATGTAATATACTACTTGATAGTAGATACCAGACCAACCAACTTGTGTCAACCATCAACCCTAAAATTTGAGGCATGCAATCAGACTATTATGTT
>Ga0116231_10003193_pt1 | contig 34230 bp, 17 predicted proteins | sample S1TSphgellanicum_2_FD_89695 | JGI IMG/M metagenome (GOLD analysis project Ga0116231, IMG submission 89695) | Host-associated microbial communities from peat moss isolated from Minnesota, USA - S1T2_Fd - Sphagnum magellanicum MG | ecosystem: Host-associated > Plants > Peat moss > Unclassified... | reverse complement strand
TGTAATTTTGTTAAAATCTAAAAAAATATGTGATTTTAAATATTTTAATTTTTTTAAAAATGTGTATTTGGCAATTTGAAAAAGAGCAAAAAAAAAAAAAAAAAAAAAGGATTAGTTGGTGAGGTTGAGAGAAAGTTGAGGCCCTTGTGGCTAATTTTGCCTGAATTGAGGCGACCGGTTCGAACTCACCTAGTCACTACTTGCCTGGCAAAATCAACCATGAGGACCAAACCTTTTTTTTCCCTGGTTATATATAATAGCCAAAAAGAGAAACTATAAATTAAAAAGTGCTAGAATCAAGGGTTTTTTTTCATAAGGTTTTTAATAGCCAAAAAATTGATCAATTTATTATTTTAAATTGCCAGATTTTTATACATAGGTTCAAGTAGGTAGCCAAAAATATAGAAGAATGTTTTTAAAAGTTTTATTTTCATATTTAGCTTGTAGTCAAAATCAGCTATGTTTTAGGAAAGAGCCCAAATCTGGTTTTTAAGGCAATGGAGGGATTAGGGTGTCATTATTTTTAAGTTAGATGTTAGTTTACAACCCCTTATTACCACTAGAGCTTTAGAAACCCATGACCATTGCAATAGAAAATTCAAGATTAGACTAAAACTAGTTGTGAAGATTTAAATTCATTTTTACACAAAGCTTGAAAGCTTAAAAGATCAAGGAAATGAAGTTAAATGAAAACTTGACATGGAGTCCTAATTGGTAGCTTATGGAAAATGTTTCATGGTCTAATGGACCATGCCAAGCCCACCTAAAATAGATGGGCATGGTGTGAAGTTAATTAGACCATGAAGCCCCAAAAAAATGATTGGTCTAATATTATTATTTTTTGGTAGATTTTGCCATAATTAGTCACCCATAGTTATGCCCTTGCCATTAGCATAGGCCAAAAGTGGCAAAAGAACATAGGCTTTGTAAAAGAATTCTTGCAACCGAAAAGGTGAAGCAACATGCATTATGGGCAAAGTTCTTCTTTGTTTTAAGCAAGGTGGGTTGTTGGATTTTGGTTGATCCTATTGTTTCCCGTGCAATTCCCACTATGTTTTCATCAAATTCTCAATGAGTTCCCAAGATGTTTTTTGAGTTCCCAATGTGTCCCCCAACATGTTCCCAAGAGCTCCACATTTTATCCCATATTCTTTGCTATAAATTTTACTTTTGAAAACCTATATATTTATAACCCAAAGGAAGAGGTTACAACACATCTATTTTGGAACTATTTAAAGCATGTTTTTTATTAAAAAAATTTGATGGGCCAAACAAAGATGCACATCACATTATAAATAAATTAAAATTAATTTTAAAAAACTACTTCGATGGTTCTTCCAACTAGTTAATATGAATCACAATATATTACCATGTTAAGGTATTTCAACAAAATATTTAATCGATTTACATTGCACTTCACAACTAAGGTCCACACGTAGCCAATTTCTACAGTTCCATGTGATGGCCTTTGGATGTGTTTTGTGGGCTTTCAATATTCCCATGGTCATGTTTTTTCACCATAGTGTAAAGGTTAGTTTGTTAGTTTGCAAATTTGTGGCACCAGCTCTTAGGAGACAGCAAAAAATGAGAGAGATAAAGAGCCATCGATTTTTTCTTTAGTTCATTGTGTGTTTGTGCTCTTCATATGTTTGCATTTTTTGCAATGTTTGTGTTTTGTGCTTCTTGCACATTACCTGATGGTGTTATTTGTCATTAATTGCTTGTGCTTCTTGACATTGCTTAGTACTGCGTTTCAACATTGCTTAATGTTGCTCTTCATGCATTGTTTCCTAATGTTTTACAACATTGCCTATTACTATTTTTCATGTGTTACTTGTTGTTGTTCCTCACATTACTTATCATTGCTCCTTGCACTTGTCTAATGGTGTTGTTCATTGTCACTAGCTATTGCCATTACCAAAACTTCATATTATGTACCTACACCACCCTCACCCTAGTTTGTATTGTTGTTTCTTATTGTTCGTTAATGTTCTTCTTCATTGCCTAGTGATGTTTGACATGTTGTTATCGTGCTAGGTACTTTCCCTTCCTCCTACTCTATGTAGGTGTTGGACATCATTCACATGGGCAACAAGCAAAATAAGTATTTTTTTCATTTTTTCCTATTTGATTAGTCACTTCATGTCTATTTGTTTTACTATTGCTTTGTGTAAATATTGGAGTTGGAATGCACATGTCTTCCTTGCTACTTGATCACAAACAATAGCAAATGAGATGAATTTGTTTTTTCCTTGTCAATTTTTTTGGTCATTAGTGTTTTATTTGCTTCATATAATTGGCTTTTGTCTTCCTTGCTTTTTTTTGTTTTTAATTTTTTTGGGGTATTTTTTCATGTGTTTTTTTTTGTATTTTTCATGTTTCATTTTTGCTTCTTTAAAACACAAATTCCCTTTTGTATTTTTTCACATTTTTCTTTCTCTCTTTTCTTTTTTAATTAATCTTTAGTCAATAATTATAATTATGAAAAAATTGGGTCTAAAAACTATATTACTTTTTCATATACCTAAGTTGAAACATTCCCAAAAAATTATTTTGCAATTTTGCAAAATTGTGAGAGTTAAAAAAGGTGAATATTTTTCTTTGTAAATTTTTGCAATATTTTGGTAGATTATTTTGTTTGTAAATGCTTGTAGTATTTTGGTAAATCATAAAGTTGTTTTTCTTTCAATTCATCAACCAACATTATCTTGTGAAAACTAAACATGCAATAGTTTTTTTCAAATGAAATTGCATGTCAAGTCTTCATGAATGAAGTGGTAATGGAAAATGAACATTTGCAAGAGGTGTCTAAAGAAAATCTAAATCTTTAAACAAAATTAAGCAGAAATCCAAAAAATGTCGTAAGAAAAATGAAAAACAAATTGCAAAAATTACCTATGCAAAGAATTTTTTATAAAGCACATAATAAAACTGAATTATGTTAGGCATTTTATTGTGTCAATGATAACAACGATATTAATCCTAAATCTCCTTATGTCATGCGTTGTATTTTTTGTTACAACATTATAGTTTTAATTCAAGCCCAAAAATTCAAACAAAAAAGGTTTATTTTTATACAATACAACAAATGGAATAATTGCATCAAAAATTTGCATCTACAAACCATTTTATTCTTGCCAAAAACTTTGAAGAGGAAGCGAACAATCTTGTGAAAATAGAAGAAAAAAAACAACTAACAATTAAAGAATGGGCATTATATATATAACATTTTTTTGTTGAGTCCTTTTGTTGCAAAAAAACCTTTCAAGAAAAATGATTTGCAACATAAATAAAATTTGGAGGATTAGGGTTTTTAATTATGAAAAGTCAGTTGCCATTGTAATTTGTGAGAAAATGTTTAGTTGAAGTGCTTTATTATGCATTTGCGTCCAAAAAATAAATTTCCTTCTATAAAAGAATTTTCACAAGAAATGTTACCTGAATTAGTGGGAAAAAACTAAATAATTATTTGTTTTTTCACCCTTGGCATTATGATTCTACAACAGTAAGTTTTGACCTATTGATGTTTAAAGGTGCACATGATATTTTTGCACTAGTGATCAATTTTTTAAAAGCTTATTAACAATCAAAGCATAGTACCCTTGGACTTTTAAAAACTATAGATACTATTGAACAAATTTTAACCATAAGGTTGATTGAATTGTTGTACAATATGACATGAAAAGAAATTTTTTTGCCTATGTGAAGGATGAGGAGTCAAGTTAAATACTATGATTGCAACATGAAAATCAATTATAAATTATGAGATATTGAGTTTGGGGGAAAGTTTCCAAGGAACTTGTTTTGAACATGATTTCTCTAAAGCATGTCAATATGTTGTACAATGGATGAAAAAATCTACAAAGGTTTTAAGTATGTGTTTACCAAGTTTGCACAAAGGGATTAACAAAATTGTATCATTTCGCCCAAAAAGATAGGAAAATATAAACAAAAAAGAATTTTGGTTTATTCCCAAGGAAATTGAATACCTTAATGAAGACAAGGTATTCTTTAATTTTTTATTGAAAAACATTTTTATATGTGTTTCCTTTTGAATTTCTTGCACAAATTTTAATTTAATTTTTTTGCATTTTAAGATTTGTTAATAAAGTTATATTTTTTAAAGAAGTTTTGTAATTCAAGGAAATTTGGGCTTCACATTGCTACACACCAGTAGTGATGATCAACTATTTTATTATTAAGGTGGATGTTTAGGGAATGGAGATATATTTTTATTGTTAATGTTATTGTGTAAATGTAATCACATTTGTGCCACATTATATAGATTGTTCAAGGTTAAGTCCAAATGCTATGTTGGCCACATATGCTATTGTGAAAAAGCCACACAATGAATTGTCTATCTGTTGCATGAGATCCACATATTTGTATAATAAGTGTTCGCCATTAATTATATAAGTTAATAATTGTATGGTGTCACATGGTAAAATTTTCATCTTTTTAAAGAAGTTTTGTAATTCAAGGAAATGATTTGTTATAGTAGGAAGAATATTGTGAATTGAGTGCGAGAATGGCACCTCCTTTAACATGGCACAATTCTCATATTATTGTTGATTACCTTGGTCTTATTGTATTTGTTTATGTTTTGAGTTGATTTAGGGGTGATTGGTTGTTAAATGACACATTAAATTTTACCATATCCATGAATTTAAAAATATAGAATGAAATTGTAATTGCAACTTCCCTTGATATCTTAATGGATGAAGATGTAAGTGTTGTTCTTAATTTAACATGTTTGATTTCCAACATCAAAAGGGAAATTGTTGGAAGTTTGAATTCTTTTCTTTCCTTTTTAATGAAATATGAAGAAAAAAAAAACTCATAATATGTCCTCCTTTATTTGGACCCTAAATTTAAGAATATTTGTTTAATGTCCTCCTCACTTGTTGGCCATGAACAAGGGAAGGGCATTGTAAAGAAATATAATAAAAAGTTTTAATATCCATGTTTTTGAAATGTTATCATCATTTGCACCCTTTGGCTAAATCTAAAAATGGTGTTATTGACCAAGGAGTTGATGAACGTTGCAACTTGGATATTTTTGGATGATAACTAACATCAGTGAGCCAACAAAGGAGCTAGTGAATCAAGAACATTTAATTGTCAAGCAATATCAAGTTGATTTTAAAGATATCAAATGTCTTTTCAAAGGATGGAATAAACATGGGACTCTATTTTTTGTAGTTGGATTCCTTGTTCATAAAATCTTGGGGATTTGTTGGATCACAAATTGAGATGGATAATTTTTTTTCTCTAGCTAGAATGCCTACTACTTTAAGGAGATGTTTGTAATCAAATAACTTAGAAATGTGAAAACCGCATGTTATTGCATTTGTGAAAACCATTGTGTATGAGAATTGGTTGAATATGAAAAAATTAAGAATCTTGATACATGGCCAATTCATGAGGGCCCAAATTTAAAAAAGAAGAAGCACTAGTCCATTTTTCAAAACTTTTTATACAAACCGAAATTAGTTGGTTTGTTTTTTTAATAAGTGAGAATCACCCAACACTAGTGCCAACATGGGTGTTGATTCACCCAAGCCATGGATGAACCTCAACTGAGTTAAAAGTTAGTTTCACCTTGCTAACTTGTTGTAAGAATAGGCCATGGCCACACCACACATAGTAGGTTTCCTCATTCTCTCAACTTACTTTGCACATGCAAGCTAGTGAGGAATTAGAAGTTAACTATAGTGGTAATTGTCACTGGGGTGAGATTCTGTTCTTCACCCTAAGGGTTCTTAGGGTTGGCTGTTAATTTCAATGCATATAACTGGCATATTATACAGCATGGAGAGCTCTACCAAAGTGTCTACAAAGTTCCTACTAATTGGGGCAGAATCTCACCCAAGTGACAATTATGTCAGATAATGGTCATTGGTGAGACCCAGCTTGTGGTCACCCACCACTTTGAAGTGTCCTGCAAGTCACCTATAGAGAGAATAACATGCCTCAAGGAACCCCAACATGGAAAGCTCTATATGTGTTATCTGACATTCCTTGATCTTCACATTATATGTGCACATACTTGTTATTGCAAGCAGTACTTTTGTACTGCCTGCTTCTTCTTTTCACCTGATAGACCTTTTGCCCACCCAAGATATGTTTGGTGGTGGCCAGATACACTTTGGGTCATGTTATGCAGCTTTCGGGTTTGTAATGAACACACCTAGTGCCCGATACAAAGCCCAAAACAAGCATAACACGAGTGCAAAGTGTGTTTGGGCATCATCCATCCATCCATCCATCTTTCTTTGGATGGGACCAAAGGCAGACAAGGAAAAAAACACAGGCAATATTTTGTTACTTCTTGCAATAGGTAGTATGTGCACATATAATGTCGGACGCCAAGGAATGCATGCAGACAGAGCTTCTAATGGGTGCTACTGAGTCTAGCCCTTCATTTTGAAAATCCTCTGGTGGCCTTACCGATTCCTAAAGCATTAAGGTCTGGGTTGTCAGATTACGTAGTAGTATCGTAATGGATTTGACACTAAATTATTATTTTAATTGTCAAAAATTTTAAAAAGAAATATTACATGAAATGTTGAAAATTAAAAATTTGGTAGTGATATGCATGTCTTTTAGTCTCATTCACTTTTAAATTAGCGATTTCGTAAGATGCAAACTAAAGAAACCCATTTGATGAAATATTTTGATTTTGAAGATCATTGTTTCCAAATTCCTCTACATCAAATGTTTTTGTTATCCCCAATTACCCACTAGCTCGAGAGACTTTTGTGAACATTTCTATTTAAGTAGTTCAAGGGTAACCTTGTTTCATTTCTATAGGTTTTTTTCGAAATGGCATATTGGACCTTTATTGGCAAATGAGATTCAAGAATTCATGTAAAGGCACATGCAAATGAGAATTTAAAAAATGTAGCAAATGAATGATGTGCATCAAAATGGATGAAAATTTATTCTTTTTTTCATTCACATAAAAATTTAAATAAATTTATTTTATGGGCTGAAAACATTGAAAAATATCATGCTCGAGTGCATTAAAAAAATTTAATTAGTTGATTAATTATTCTTGCTGAATCCATTTGGACATTATCCTTGCCTTGGTAGGCAAAGCCAACCAACAAGCACATGAGCATTGAGGAGCTGTTTTCTTTTTCAAATGCTCCAAAAGTTTTTGCCTTTCCATATGACCTTGGCCCCAGTTGACCTAAAAAGACCTTGTGAAACCGCACTCTTTGAATGAGACACAAAGCCCATATAGTCCAAGAACCTTTGTTACTAAAGTACACCTGAATTGAACCAAAGAAACAAAACCATAGGAAACCTCATAATTGTGAAGAAAATAAACTTAAGGGGTTCCCAGGTGAAGCCACCAAAAGCTGCTGGCCAGAGTGAACAAGCACTCAAGCTCACCATAATTCCCTAACGTCCCAAGGCCTTTTCCCTCTACTTGATGCACCATCAACCTCATAGCTCAAGAAGGTCCACACCATAATTCCCTAAACACCAAAGCCTCTTCCCTATACTTAACATGCCATGAATCTCATAGCTCAAAGTCCACATCCTAATTCCCTAACAGCAGGCCCATTCCATATATACTTAATACAAACCCAAAGCAAAAGCCCAAATTCAGCACTATGAACCAATGTTTACTAGTGATCAACTAGTGATTTAAAAATTTCCCTACTAGGCCATTTAGGCCCACCTTGGGTGAACCAGCACCCCACATTGCTACCATGGTAACAATCCCAAAACCCCCATTTATATTATTATTTCTAAATAATACAAATATATCTCACATTTAGACTAAATCAAGCTCTCCAAGTTCAAGTCTAACATTTTTGGGGCACTTAATTTGGCCACTACGCTAGGTATCAACAAGTGTAAACTAAGGGACGGTTTTACACAGAACAATTAGGTACCAACAATTGTAACTAAGGGACGGTTTTACACAGAACAATTAGGTACCAACAATTGCAAACTAAGGGACGGTTTTACACTCAACAATTAGGTAGCAACAATGGGTGCTAATTCATCTAATCATTCGGTGTAAAATCACCTTGTTCGGTGTAAAATTGCCCTTTACTTTACACAATGAAGCTTCCATTAGAGTTTCCATGATGGTAGACCAATTTGGTCCAGTTTTCAGTGTATTTCTGAATTCTGGGGCATTTAGGGGGTTAAGTGGGGTTGGTGTCCAAGAATTTCAAGTGTACATTTTACTGAGAATTTTGGGTCAAAATGGAAATTTATTGAGAGTGGAGAGAGAATGTACATTCAGACTATAGTACTAAAAAAAAAAAACACAAGCAGAGAAGAGGACAAAGTCTGTTCCTATCTGTTGCTAGAGAAGAGGAGCCATGGGTGCTTGAGGAGAGGCAAGTATGGTGGTGCTTGGCAGCACTTGGCAGCAGCTGCACAAGGGACAAGAAGCTAGCTAGGCCAGCAACAGACAGGCTTGGTTGGTTTCCTTGGCACGAAAGCTTGTACCTGGCCATCCTGCACAGACCAAAAAAAAATCTGCCAGTGTTTCTCACCTTCCAGCTCCTTGCTTTTTTCTTTTTTTTTTGTTTGCACCCAGTACTGCAGACACTAAACTTGCTTCTTCTTGTGAGTGAGTGAGCTCCTTGCTGGGTTGTTGGTTCAACTTGGAAGAAGTTACACAAACAACAACCCAGTGTAGCAAATTTCTAATTTATAATGTAACGGGTAAGGTGCCTTACTTAGAAATCTGAATGCAGAGAAGGGATTGGGTATGGACATCATGAATGCGCTCTTGATGGATTGAGCTGAAACTCATTCTTCTCTGGAGAAACTTTTGTAGCAGTCCACTTGAAGTCAGCTTGTATAGACCTGGTTAGTTAGTTCTCTTATTTATGTCTATAATGAGTAGTGCAAGTGTGATCATCTTTGAGCTGGTTGGTTTTCGAAGTGGGATCTGAACAAGAGTGAATAGTGACTGTGTCTAATGAGAACAATGAAAATATATGTGCAGGTGTGCATGCACAAAGAGGGTGGCATTTTACAGAAAGTGATGGTGCAATCAGCAATGCAATTTTAAGACTGGCTTTCTAGTATGACTCCTTTGCTTTCTAATGACTGCAGATGTGGTTGCTACCACTTTCATTTTTCTTGAGTATAAGGCAGCTTTGTGAAAATGGATTTGAGATCACTTTATGATCCATATGCTTTTGTTCACCCAAAGACCATACCCATAAATCTCTGTATCTTCTTTCATTCTGATTATATATACATATGTATATATCTCTGTTGTCTGTTGTATGGAAACCCTTCATCTCAGATTGTGATTTCCAACGTACACAACTGCCTTGAGTTTTGCTATTCTTAAACCTTGGTAATACTCCCTCTCTGTGTGCCTCTGTCTCTGTCTCTCTGTGTGCTAGCTTGATGGTTTTTCTGAAGACCCGCCTCTGTCAACATCCACTGTGCCAGCAATGGGCTTGTTGGCCGACTCATTTGGAAGCTGAAATGTGTCAAAGTCATTCTTTTCTATTTAAGTCGAATGCATCCTCTCTTTTGAGGTTGTCAGATGCTGACAGAAAACTTTTGCTTTCTGGTTTGAGCAGATTTGATGCATCTGGAAATATTCCAGGGAATCGGCAAAGAAGGTGTTCCTGAAATTTATGCTCAAAGGGCAGGCAGTCAAGGAAACAGGTATGTACATGTATTCCAATTCCCTCCTTGCAGTCCACATATCCCTGCAGATATCTTCAGGGATGTACAGGTGGCTCCAGACACCAGCCAAAGAGTGAACTTTGAAGGAGATCTCCAGATCTGCTTCTGTGATTTGGTTGTGAATTCTTAGAGAACTCATGTGAAGATTTTTGAACAGCTATGTTCATGTTTAACAACCTAGGATTTGTGTTTGCAGCAATATTATTCAGCTCAACCTTGGACATACCCTCCCACCACCACCCAATTATCATGAAAGTTGCCATCGTTGGTGCTGGCCTCTCCGGCCTTGTCACTGCTAAGGTGCTTGCACAATTTGGACACAAGGTCACAGTCTATGAAAAGTGCCCTGATGTTGGTGGCACATGGAGTCGCACACGTTGGTACCCTGGTTTAAGCACCCAAAATGGAAAGGACTCCTATTGCTTCTCTGATTTCCCCATGCCTGATTCTTATCCTGAATGGCCCTCTGGTGAGCAAGTGCATCAGTACTTGGATGAGTATGTCAAACACTTTGGCCTTGATGCTCTTTTGCAACTCAACACAGAGGTAGTTTCCATTGAGTTGGATGAGGTTGCTGGCAACATCTGGACAATTGGCACTCGACAAACTGATAACAACAAGGATTCATCAATGCCAATATTGGCTACCCAAAGTGAGACATTTGATCATGTTGTCATTGCAAATGGCATATTTTCTGATCCATATGTCCCTACTTTCTCTGGCTTGGAAGAGTTCCAACAAGCAGGAGGCCAAGTCCTTCACACAACTGATGTGCACCAACTTCTTGGTGATGCTACAGGGAAGCATTTTGTCATTGTGGGCTATGGCAGGTCAGCATGTGATGTTGCATGTGCTCTTAGTGACATTTCAAGCAATAAGGTTGTAGTTGTGGCCCATGAAGTGATTTGGAAAATTCCCAAGTGGATTGGTGGGGTGCTTAATTTCAAGTACCTTCTTCTTACGCGGATGGGTGAAGCTCTCTTTCAATACATCCATCCACATGGCTTTGAGCAGTTCCTGCATAATGGTCTAGGAAAGCCTCTCCGTGATTTGATGATGTCCAGTCTGCAAGCCATCATCGCTTGTCAACTTAAGCTTCGCAAGCTTGGCTTGCTCCCTGATGGCCCACTTGAAGACATTGCTCGAAGCACATTGAGCCTTGTCACTGATGGCTTTCATGAAAAGGTGGAGATGGGTGCAATTGAGGTTCATCGTGGGACACATATTGTCAAGCTTTGTGTCATAGATGGCAAGCCTTCCACATTGTTATCTGATGGCACTATTATTCCTACAGACTTTGTGATTTGTGGCACAGGCTTTCGTCAAAGTGTGCCATTCTTTTCCATGAACATCATTAAACAACTCACTGATGATCAAGGAAATTTCCTTCTCTATCGACATATTCACCCTATCAATGTGCCTCAACTTTCTTTCAATGGTTACAACTCTTCACTTTTTTGTCCACTTTCATCAGAGGTTGCTGCACTATGGATTGCAAACCTCCTTGCAGGAGGCATGAAACTCCCATCACCTAACAAGCAACAACTTGAAGTGATTGAGCAACTAGCATGGACGGAAAAACGAACAAAGGGCAAGCATGCTTGTGGAGGGAGCATCATTCCTTTTACCTTTCACTACATCGATGAACTACTCAAGGACATGAATCTCACACTAAATGCTCATACTCATATCCGTGAGTGGCTCTTGCCAGTCAACTTTGGTGCATACGAGGGACTCATTGATGAATTGACGAAGCAATTGGCTAGTGAAGGAAAGATAACATTTCCCTTGTGTTGAATTTGTTGTTTAGAAGAGTGAGGAATTAGGTTTGAAATTAGTTGTGGGAAATTAGAAGGTTGGGATGATTAGTAATGTTTTAAGAATATTACATGTGGTATGGTGTGTGAAGAATGGTTTTATCAATGCAAAACAAAGTGGGAGTTGCAAATAGAAGCTTAATAGGGCTTTTTTTACGAAATCATTTTCAATTAATTTATGAGACTATTTGAAAATGTATTTTAATTTCAAATTGAAGATGCTTCTTTCATTTGTTTTAGTGTTTTTTTTACATTCCATTTTTCAAAACTCATCAAAATTATTAAACTTTGATAGCAAATTAAAGCAATGTTTAGACAATCATCTACAATTTGTGTTTGTAAATAATAGTTTTCTTGGGAGACTTTTGTTGAGGATTTGAGTTTCCCACATCCTCTAAGTCTTCAAGGTATTTTGTATTTAATAACAAAATCTAAATGCTTGTTTATTTCTAGAATATGGAACCATGAAACTGCATTTCTTAAAAAATTTGACTTGGACAATTTCATAGTGGCATTGGTTTTTCATTAAAGCGTTTGATTTGTTGCAATGGAAACAAAATTCGACCTACATCAATAATGAAAGATCACCAATTTTTCAACTAAGATATTCAATATGGTTGTTGAAACACCTCTTTTAGTTGTCATGGTGTTGCAAAAATACAATAAATAAATCAATCCGATTGCTCTTTCAATCCATATCTTCTATGCAAAAGTTTGTAAATTCATTTTAAAAATGGCCAAAGTTTTAACTTGATTTGTTGCAAGCATTATCCAATGCAAACTAAGTATCGAAAAACTTGCCACTCTAAAAAATATATTTTTGAAATTATTCATTTCCATTGTCCAAAAAGGCACATAATACACAAAAAAAATAATTCACCACACCAATTCCATTACATAATGAACACTCGTACTAATCAAACACATTTTTACCATGTCAATTGGCAAGTCTTATTTTTAATTTCAAAATAGAGTTTTCAAATGATCCACTTTTTCTTGTACCTTCTTGCTTCACTTGTGAATGAAACATAATGGCCCCTACAAGTTGCAAGCGAATCTTACCTTATACACCCAATATGTCTATCATGTATTTCTCCCATACTTCACTTTACAACTAATGTAATTTTAAGATGATTCTAATAACATTGAATTGAATTGTGTTGAGAGCTCAAAACCATTTATCCCACTAATTTGATAGTGTGGATTTATCTTCTGGCTTATGAATATTTTCATAATGAAAACAGAGTCTATTTCAAATGAATATAAATTGGTTGTGTCTTTTTTATTTTGGGTACAAATGAATATAAACCTCATTATTTGCTTCACAAAAAGTGGGTTGTTATGCGTTTTTTTTATGTAACAAAAAAAGAATATAACAAGACATAGTAACCAGCTCTTCATTTGCTTTGCATTCCAAGAAAATGAAAAAAAACTTTTTGCAACATTTTTTTTTTAGCCTAGAAGTCAGCATTTTACTTGGGGGTCTTCGACCTTAGAATTATGCTTGATTATATTTGTCTTTAAACAAGAAAGCTCATATAAGAGAATTATTTTCTTCTTTATTTACCCACTTATTTCTTTGTTGACGGGCTTGGCAAAAGTGCGTGAAAAAAAAAAAAAAAAATGTAAGACAAGAAACCTAATACATAATTTCATCTTTCTATGGTTAACTTGGAAAATTGCAATAAAAGTGGTCTTAGACTTGAAGCCTTTGGCTTCAATGCATTTTTTTCTCTTCTACACATTTTTTAAGGCTAAAATCACTTTATTTGCTTAACAATTAAATTGTAAATTGAGTCATTTTTTCATTTTAAAACCAAGATAAGGGCCAAAAAAATGATAATTGATATTTATTTTTTCAAATTTCTTTCATAAACATCCCAAAAGGTTATATCTATTGAGGTCAAAGACCATAAATTATCTATAATAATAAATTTCTTATCTACTATGCAATTTCACCGCAGCCTTGATTACTTATGCATTTTCAGGTTAATAAAAACCATAAGTTCACAAAGATTCTTGGTTTTTACCCACTTTTTTTACTTTGTTTTGTGCTTTTTGGCCCACTTTCACCTTGGTTTTTCACCTTGCCCAACTTTTTGAACATTTGACAAACTCACACCATCCATTTCAAATAAGATTTGACCTTCTACCACATGAGCAATCCAACTTTTAGAATTTCCCTTTCCTTTTCCCATTATAGTTTTAGTGGATTTATTAGTAATAAGAATATTTGTGAACACTTTTACCCATATTTGACCATTTTTTTGAAATTCTCTACTTATAACACAACACACTACTTCAATTGATTGATGTGAAATACGACCAACTTTACACTTTTCATGCCATATTTTCCAAAATAAAGTTGTGTACCATCTACTTTGCAACCTTTAAATTTGCCTTTTTGATATTTATGAAATCTTATACATTTTGGATACAGCACAACTTGTCCATTTTTTGTGTTAAAATATGAAACCCACACTTTGACACCTAAAATTCCATAAGGAGTAGATGCTTATGCTTTTGCATAATCAATTTGATCATAAAATACATGTAAAGATGTTTCACCGTACTTTCTACATTTAATTTTAGCTATTTCTGCACCATTTAATCAACTTGAACAACAAATATAGATCCCCTTCACCTATTGGCATGTTTCAATTTGTTGAAATGTAAATTTACAAAAAATTTGAAGTGATTTTTAAAATTTTAGTTCCAAGATATTTTCTGAGCAATTAGAAAAGCATTTTGATAAACAAAAGTTATTTTGATTAGCTTAATTAAAGTATTAATCTTTGTTTGATTTGATAAGAAAGATTGTATATTTTTCCAATAATAATAACAATTGAATTAAGAGTGAATTTTCCTCTATTCAACATCTTTTATAATCAAGGGAGCATTGAAATCCAATATAAACTACGGTTGACAAATCAATTGCCTATTTTTTATTATGTAATTATTAGGTAATATCATGTCGTGCTTTTGATGGGTTTGAAAATGAAGTCTCAAAAAACTCTTTTTGTGCAACTAGTAAATAACCTTTTGGTGTGAAGACATAAGTGCCCAGGTAGAGCTCAAGAGCGCCATGTGCAAATAAAAAGCTCTTATGCATTTCGCATATATGTCCTTCCGAAATAAATCTTTTCATATAAGAGCCAAACCGAATAAATCATTTGGATGTTTAGAAAAAAATTAAGTTTATTTTTTCTACTAAAGCACACTTCATTTGCTTGGTAAATAAAGCAAATAAAATCCTGTAAGGTTGTAACATAAGAGTCTTGCTTAGTTTTGGCCATATAGTTTAAGCTTTTTCTATTTTAGCAAAAAAAACTATTTGAAAAAAGAAAACACATTTTGTTCTCTAAGCTATCTCCCTCTCCTTTTGTTTTCCTCATCATATATATTCCAGCTATGCCTTGCGCCATCAAATTGGAAACTATGTTAATAATAGGATGAAATTGAATTTGGTTCTTTAGATAAACACAATATTAAATAAGCATATAATTCAAGGGAACATGCATAGTTGCAAAAATGGTCTGTGGAAATACCTTGCTAATTTTATAGAAAGGCATGAAATGAAAAAATGCGTAATTTTCTAATGTTCTTCTATAATTATTTTCCAAAACATCTTTGCAACTTAAGCTTGAAAAAGTAGAATGTTTAGAGGCCATCCAAGTGTTGTTTTAGAGTAATTGATCAATTTCGTGTATTAATGGTAATCGATCATGATATTCATAAAGTTTGTCACGCCAAATCTTGACTTCCTTTTGTTGTATTTATGTATCATCATCAATACGTTTAATCAACTTGATAGATTGTATTGCCCCAAGGTTTGTATGTTTTAGTTGGTTAGGTCAATTTTTTAAAAACACGTAAATGTCCTTTTAGGAAAATGGTGAGTTTATTAGCTACCAAGATGAAAGCCAAACATGTTTCTTATAAGTAAACATATTCAACTAAAATAATTTATAAAATTTACATCTTGATACTATAATTTTCCATGATAATAATCACTAAATCAACTTAAATCTAAACTATGATTTAGTTTGAATGTGACTAAAATTGGATTTACTTTTTGCACCATAAGTTATTATCATTTTTTTTCTTTCAATTTGACTTTGGTCTTCAAGGGTGAGGCTCTCTTCCCAAAGGAAAAGGTTTTCGTGCAAAAGCAAATTTTCCAAATTTATTACCAACCATTTATTCAATAATCTTTAAACCAACAAAACCTTTTCCATTATAAGATTATGCATAACAACCAACAAATTGAAGCAAAATACAAGATCTACATGACCAAATTTTCCACTTGATTTTTTTATGCTTGAACAAACAAGCATTTACAAAAGGGCCTTTCCATACATATCATGTCATAAATTAATTTTTGCGTTGTCTTACTACTGATTTAAATGCACCTTTGCTGGGTTTTTTCAAGGTGATATTGAAAGTTTACTTCCTTTTGTGTGTCCTTCACCTTCTCCATGAAGATGATCAACTGGATTCATGACAACACCTTAAACAATAGGACGTCTACCTAACCATCGGCTTTGCTTTGCTTTGTGAAGCTTATGTTTACCGTGACAAAGATTATACATTATACCAATGGTAGTTTGGCATCGGGAATCTATGAATTTGTTAACATTCAAAGGTAACCGCACAATACATTGTGATGTATTTTCAAATTTTTTAATTATTTGAACAAAAGTTCCTACAACTCGAATCAACTTTATGCCTTGACCTGGATTCCATTCAATATTATGTACCCATGTACCTATAGGTATATTAGCTAATGATATGCAATTTCCTATCATTTGATAATATGAATCAAGTATGTATTTATTTTCAGCTAAAACGTACTTTCCCCATAGCCAAGGAGCATCTTGGCTACTTTGCACAAGCTTTTTCACCCTAGGGGACCCTTGGCTTTCATCAATTGCATAAACAAAGTGGTTTTGGAACTAAAGGTTGGTAGATGTGAATTTAATTATTGCGGAATTATTCCACATTACTGTAACAACAAATTTGCACTACAATATGCACACATTCCTAATTTATGCCTTGATTATAAACACACCTGATTTTGCAGTTCATTAAAACATTAAATTCATAGTTATTTCATATAACTAGAATCTACATTTCATAATACAATGTAGAAAAATCCAAAAACAATATTACAATTCATTTCATTACATTTTTGATGTTATAGAAAATTCACACAACAATATAGATATGGAATTACAGAAATATGTACTTCTATGTTTTACTAGAAATTCAATTAGAATTATAACAAAATTCCATATTATGAAAAAAAATTCCATCACAAACTTTTTGGGGAAAAATGATTATGTAAAAATAATTGGAACTATTATATAACATAATTTGGATCAAATGTCATTTTTTCATTATTTCAACAAATCTTTAAATTATATTTTATTATCATAATATCAACATAAACATAATTATTCTTTAAAATGATATAAATTTTAAATCTCTTTGAATGGTAAAATTTTGCATTTGTGTCATGAAAATTATGATAAAATTACAAACCATTATTCTTTTCATCATCAGAATCATGCAATTAATAAGTCAAAACCATTGTTTATTATGTTTATATATTTTCAACAAACATTTTATTAGTTTACCTTTGGATTCATTTCTACAAAAATATGGTTTTTACACTACTAACATCATGTTTAAATGATTATATATTCAATATCTATAATACATTAGTATTATGAAGTGACTAAATGTGTTCATCATGATTAAGATCAAAAGTAACAATGTTTGTTATGACTATAGTCATAAAATATTACTTCAAATCCTATGTGAAAAAGTTGTAATCATATATTAGTGGTGCATTTCACTAGTAGATGATGACATGGTAATAGGAAGGATGACATTGTTTTTTCATTGCTAGTTTTTATCCATATGGCATTCACAATTGATGACAAAGTGATATGGATGTCCAAGATATCATTTGAAAATATGATTAGAATAAAGTCACTTCAAATATGACTAAAGAATAATTATGCAAATGACATGGACAAAATGATGTATCATTACATAGAGAATGTGATCATATAATTATTTTATAATGATTCAAAAATGACTTTCAATAATTTAATATGAATATAAATAGACATAATGAACTACAACATGTAAAGAATTGATTTTGATTAATATTATATGTATAGATAATATAAAAACCTTTAATGCATTTTTCTTAAATATACTTGATATATGATCCATTTTAAATATTCAATGTGAATAAATTAGATATTGTTATAGATTTTAATAGTAAAAGTATGATATATTATAAATAATTTTTATATTATAAATTTAAAGTAAAATAAAGTAAGATGTGAAAAATATATAATTCATTTTTAAGTAAATTGTTTTCGTAAATTTAAATAAAAATTATATATTATGTGTACAAATAATGTTATTACACAATTATGTTACATTATATGTGTAAAAATGAATAAACTTTATAATTTCAAAAAAGTAGTCAATATTTTAAATTTAATTATTATTAAAATTAAAATTAAATATATGACTTAATTTATGATTAATATTTCATAATAATTAATCATAAATTTAGTCACGTATTTGAAATTTTCTACTAGTGTATGGACCAACACAAAAATGCCATGTGTCATCTGTAATCCTTGGAAAAGGACTTTTACCTTTATGCCCCTAGCTCATTTAAACATGTTTTCAATGTAAAAGTATATTATATGGATATTTTTCAAAAACATAACAAGTGTTTCCATGCTTATGCCATGACCAAAATCCCCAAATTCTCAAAACATCCCCTTTCATGTCCTTATTCGATGCAAAAAATGAAAAATTTTGCTTGATAAATGGACAACTTTGATTCATTTGAAATGACAAGAAGCAAGTTATGCAAAACCTTCCTCACTCTTTTGAAGAACCTTACATGTAATGTGCCATGTTTTGTATAGGAAAAAATGTTATTGATGATAATGCAATCTCCACATGCACATGAAACCTTCTATTAAATTTTGTAACTTAAATCTATGGAAACTTTTTCACAAGGTTTCCTACCTAGCAAGGGTTTTGAAATAGCAAAGGAAAAATGTGGCTAAAGGTGGGTGGTGGGGATGTGTGTGCAAAACAAGTAGGTAACTAGGTAACAATGTTGGGCGATTCTCAAGAATAGGATTAAACCTCAATGGCTATAAGGGAAATTTAGGGTTCATAATTATGATTTTGAAATAAATAAATAAAACACATAATTTTCATATATAATGTAGGATGCCCTATGACCAAATGTTTAAGTTTAAATATATATTTTGTTTAGTCAAAAACAAAAAAAATTAAGTATGCAACCATTGAAAAGGTGTAGATAATTGCATTAATAAATTTGTCACCCAAAAAAACTTTGACTTCAGTTCAAAGAGTTTTACCACAAAAATTTGTTGCAAATTATGAACCTTGTCGAGAAGTCGATTTAGATATGTATCTGTATAGAAATATGTATATGACAATTGGCATACGACTAAATTGGCAAAATTTCACCAATTTAAGACAAAACTAAAAGTTTAAAAAAATTATGAATGAAAGTGTAATTTGAGGGATTTTATAACTAGAAGTGAAAGAAAATAGCCAAAAAATCGCCAAATTTCTATATGGTTTTGAGTAAAGTAGCCAGAAATATAGAGGGATGATTAAAAAGAATTCAGCTTTACAGTTTTTTTAATAGCCAAATTTGGCTACATTCTCCTAATGATGATGAACCATTTGGGAATTTGGATTTCTAATTCGCCAAATTTTGACCCCTAAATTCCCCCAAAAATTACACAATCGCCAAATGCATGATACAGTAAGTTCTGGTAAGTCGCCAAAAATGTAAAAGGAGGCTTAATTGCCTAATCTGGAGCCTAAATCATCTCAGGTATGATGGCCACCTAAGTTAGGTGACAAAATTAAATTTATAAATTTAAAAAAAAAAAAAAAAAAAACCATTGGATTCCATTTTGACAAAATTATATGGAATTATTGCGACAAATTTTGTGACAAATTATTTTATTACAAGAATTAATTTTCTTTTATAGAATTTAAAATTATTGTACAAGGAATTAATCCCAAGCATGCAGAATTTTTTTTAAAGGTTAAATTTACACTAAAGAAAAATTCTCCAATTTTTTGTCCAAAAATTTGTCCCAAAAAAAAGCACTAGTGTAATGACTAGTCCTATCTTTCTTTACTTCTATAAACATTCCATATAACAAGTGCCACAAGAATGGAAGTTGGAACTCAGAACTTCATCAAAGTGATCTGAAAAATGGCATTTGAAAATCAATTATGGAAATAACATAATCTTGACCAAATGTAATTAAATTACAACATATCATTTTTGACCACGAATACATCTAATTTAATTGTGGCATTCAGGTCTTATTTTGAATTTTCAAGGTTCATATCCCGACAGTATGAAGTATGGCGAGCTAGACAAAATCCCATTGATACAATTCCATGGATATCATGGAACATGAACCACTCCTGATATTCCATCAAAAACTGAGTGGATCACTTGACATCTGCAAATAGAGTGTACACCGAACTTATATCCTCTATCTCAACCCTCCTTCCCCTTGTGTCTCTTTAACATGCAAGAGATGCTGCTGAACTCAAGCACATGGCATAACGTAATGAAGTTTCAACCCTGAAAGAAGGAAATAAAATGGTAGTCAGAAATCGTCTGACAGCAAGAAAGCAAAGAACATGCAATCACATAGACAAACAACCCAGCACCATGAATACCATACATACACAACAACATTTACCAACACCTTTTCTAAAGTAGCTTCATTTTGCACAGCAGAAAGAATGATCCATTCTACTTTACCAATCTTTGTTAACAAATCATTAATTCACATCATCAAACATGTCAACATCTCATTCCTCACATTGAATATCCAAAATCTTTCGAATCTCCTCCTCAGAGTAAGGTTTTGTAGCTAGATTGATAAGTGGTCTAGCATGTCGATGGGGATGCCTTGTGGTGACTTGTAATTGGTCCCTCAAATGCATGTGATTCCTTGATTTGTGGCAACCGTCAAAATTGGAGCCATTTCATTCTCAGTTAAGAATTCTGAGAATTGGATCAATTAAGATAAGAGAAGCAGTCAACATTGAGCATATATACCTTACGTAGAGGACCACTGGAATAATTTCTGCTTTCCCTTCTTCTCACCCTTCCCAGACCTTTGATCTAATCTCAACCTGGTGTATCTCCAGCAAACACAGCCAAGAATCCTTGAGACTTGTCCTGAAAAACAGAACCAAAATTCATATTCTCATGTAGATTCAGGAACTCAAAGCTCGTGCACAACATTGATGACATCACCTTGTACCTAGGTCAAGCCCAAGCTATTACAAAAACTGAAATAATCAGTCCACAATGCTATTATTTGTATTCTGGACACATATACATGTGCAAACTTCGTCTGCCAATATTCATAACACTCGTATTGTTTAGTGGTCTCTGTTTCCATCCCTTAAATGGCTTAACCAACTGATAAACCCATATTACTTTTGAACTTCCAGTCTGTATAAACCTCAAAGTGATGAATGGTCTAATTAGCCTCATGACCCTACCTTAACTGATTCTTGAAGATGTATACTCAAATGTGGACCAGGTAATTCACTGGCTGTTGATAACATCAATCTCATGTAGGGTCACAACATGGACCACTTCTTTCTGCTTTTGATGCTCCAGGCATTGCGCAAAGTTGGTTTGGGGACCCATAGCATCATAGTCACATGACCGTGCAAAAGAGCACCCTAACTTTGAAATTAGCTTCCCAGTCTTTGATGCCGCTCCTGTTATTGCTGGACACTTGATTTGAATCTCCACCACTTCTCCCTCAAATCTCTGGCTCTTCTTTGATTCTAACTCTAATATCTTTCCTGAAAGCCTGTGCATAATATAACAAAAACAGTAAGAAATAACAAATTGTTTGCTGGGCCATCATTCTATGTGGAATCTTGAAGTGATAAAACCTACTTACCAACAACTCCTCACATGTCAACCATAAAGCAAAAAGATTCTACAGATTTTGCACGTAATGCAAAGAATGAAGAGACTGTTCCTTGCATACGGATCATGTCTCACAAAAAAACACGTTACCTGACCAAGAGCCTCTATCTTGTTAATTTCTAGAGAGAATATTTCACTCTCTGCCATCATCATGGCAAAGGGAGTTCTCTTCACTGAGAGCCTTTACCATGCCCATGGCTATTGCAGTCTTTCCTCTCCCGAGCTAACCAGCCCTAAAAGCACCCCATGTCCTGCAATTTGCCCCTCTTTTGATCATCTGAAATATGATGCCTGCTGCTCTTCTTGCAGATAATTGTCCCACCATCCCCTGTAGATTGAAGATTGTAGATTGTAACACAGCAGGTGTTAGAAAAACCTTGAAGCCCTTGAAACCTGCAAGGACAACAAATGGAAAACCCTAAACCTTAAGTAACTCTTCTGCTGCAGCAAAATTTCTGGGCCCGATAAGTTCCAATCTCAGTCCCAGATTCACCATCCTAACCAAGCTCAGCAAACTTAAGTCTTTCCAAAGATTGTAAACATTACTGGAATGTTTTTTGGCATTGTGCTTGGCCTACCAAGCTTGGTACCATCCCTGCATGACAGGCAAGACATATGAGGAAACCTGATCGACATCTCGGGCTTCAAGTTTAGCCGTGTTTTGAGGTCTCCAAAACCTATTACCTGGATCCAATCGAGGTCCCCAATCGAGGTTCCCAAAAAAACTGTTCCTTCTGCTGCAAGCTCAAAGCCATGCACAACAAACATCACAAAGAAGCGAAAATTTTGCAGCGCGAAAGGGGAATTTAGGGTTTGGAGAATCTCGCAGGAGGTTTGGCGATGGCGGACGCGGAGTTGCGCGAGCGGGGAGGGTTTTTACCCAACAATGCACAAGCCTCCACAAGCTATGGAGGGGAATCGGTAGTGGTCCCTCGCATAGAGATCGTGCAAACAGCCAAAGAAAGAAGAGATTGGGAGAAAAAACAGCAGCAACAACAACAAGAGGAGCATCATAGTCGTCGTCTTCGGATGGAGGCTCAGCATGAGCTTCACGATGGTCTTAGTTTTCCTCAATACATGTTGGCGGGTTCTGTGGCTGGGATGGTGGAACACATGGCCATGTTCCCCGTCGACCTGGTCAAGACGCGGATGCAGATGCTGGAGAGTGCTGGGGGATTCCGGCACCGGGGGGTTTATAGAGCTTTTTTCTCAATTGTGAAGAAAGAAGGGCCGTTGGGTTTGTACAGAGGGATAGGAGCCATGGGCTTGGGAGCGGGACCTGCGCATGCTGTGTATTTTTCCGTTTATGAAACCGTGAAGCAGAAGCTAGGAGGGAATCGTGTGGGACATCATCCGTTGCTGCATGCCACTGCTGGAGCTTGTGCGACGGTGGCTAGTGATGCGGTTTTCACGCCGATGGATGTGGTGAAACAGCGCTTGCAGTTGCGGCGGAGTCCCTATAGAGGCGTGTTGGATTGCATCCAGCGGATTCTCAAGGAAGAGGGAGTGCATGCATTTTACAAATCGTACCCGACGACTGTTGTGATGAACATCCCCTTCACTGCCGTGCATTTTGCGGCTTACGAAGCCGGGAAAAAGGTATACCTATATCTCTCAGCGCTCAGTTCCTACAAGAGATGCAATTCCCCTTTTGTGCATCATCTTTTCAAAGAAAAACTCAATTCTGCAGTTCTGGTTAGGGCTTCAAGAGGAATAACCTCTAACCCTAATTCTCGTCTATGAATTGGATGTCCGTTCAAAGCAGGACTGTCTTATCCAATTTAAGTCTCAGAAACTGCCAGGACTTTTACCAGCACATGATCAAGAATCCTTGATGGCTGAGCATCGTGTCTAATTTTTTGATTCCTTCTGTAATTGTGTTCTCAACCCATGTATCTGGAAAATTTGGCACTTGGTTTTGGAAGTTTGGTAAGTATAGGATGACAGTCTCACCCTCTAGCTCTTAGAGTTTGAGACCTGATGGATCTAAGGTTTGGGGTCTCTTGAAAATTGAATGGCCAGAGAGTGAGCTACATCAGTGTGGAACTGCCTGATCTGCTCCAACAGAGGAAAACCTTTGCCAGTTTTGCCTAGGATTGAAGTCATGGCTCTAGTGATGTAAGCTCTGAACTGGGAAAGAGCAACATAGAAAAAGTATATGATGCTCAGTTGGAGTAAATTAGCCCATGGCTGTCTAAGAAGGGTGACAGGGCTTCATTGAATGAAAATGGTGCTCAACTGCCTGATCTGCCAAAACAGAGCTAGACTCTTCTTATGTGATTTCCCTTCAGACTCAATCCCATGGGCTCTGGTGTGTGAGCTCTGCACTGGAGGAGATGTGTAAGTCAGAAGTGGCTATGTGCATGGTCATGGACTCAATGTGGTGATTCAAAATCCAGCTGAGGTTCTTTAAGAACCTTGCACTTTTTTATCCAGATCAGTTTGCATCAATCTATTCACGACAATTACAATGCTCCTTACTTGATGGGGTACCAGCTGGGATTCTATAGGCATCCAGTTTTATGTGACTGTAGTGTTGCAGGTCATTTGAAGATCTAAGGTGGTAGACATATTGAAGAAAGAAGAAGAGTTGTTCCATGAATTTTGAGGGCTTATTTTTAGGATCTATTGACATGAGTGCAGATTCTTGGAGAGCTTTATCCAGAGTATGCTAGTGAGGAACATTTGGCAATCTACTTAACAGCAGGTGGGGCAGCCGGTGCTTTAGCAAGTGCTGTTACCACTCCTTTGGATGTGATCAAGACAAGGTTGCAGTGCCAGGTACTATTCTATCAATTTTATCCTAGAGAGGGCTCCCATATGTGCACTATGTAACAAAAACCATTATGTATACTGGGGAGAACCTTTCAGACAAAACCACAGATTCTCCAGAAATCTTAGCTGTGGATTGGAGACAATCATTGCTCCATGAATATTGGTATATTGGATTTGTTAATTTTTAGCTGTGAATAGCAGCAGACTATACTAGAGAATGGTAGTCTTGTCAAGATATGAGGTTTGTTGTGAACCCTCACCCAAGCCGGCTTTGAATAGTTCCTTCAAGCTCAGATTATTTGATTTATGAATCTGAGGACTACACATTCAAGACAGTTTGTGCTAAAGAGTTTACTGAATGAATGGTGTGCTCCAATTGGTAGGGTGTGTGTGGGGCTGAACGATACACCAGTGGATCAGTTGTGGAAGCAGCACGCAGGATCATTAACCAAGAAGGCCCAGCTGCACTCTTGGGTGGTATGAGGGCACGGGTCCTTTTCCACACTCCAGCAGCTGCTATTTGTTGGTCTACATATGAAGCAGCCAAGCAGTTCCTACAGAAATGGAATGAGGAGCATAGGCCTTTCAATGAATGACAAATTTTGAAGCAGGAATACTGAGTCGCAGAGGTTGATTTTATTTATCATTGGAGGGAAGAGAATGATCCAGGCATTGCAGGCCTGGTATGGTAGGATTGATCAAAAACACCGCCATATAGCTTTTTGGCAGAATATTAGGCTGTTATGGGGAACAAGGACCCTTGTTTGGTCCTGATGACAACTGAAATGCCCACTAACTGCTAATGTGGAGGAATTGGGCTTCCAGTGCAGAGTGTAAAGTAATGGATGCAATCCAAGGTATCTTCAGCATGAGGATAGGGGCTTGCAAGATAAATAGATTTTCTGAGGCCACCAATGCAAGAGGTAACAGTTCATTGTGTCAGCCATGACTCCAAGTCCCAGAGAAGAAGAGGTGTATGCTACCTACTATGTAGTGCACAACTGTAATAGAGTGTTGCCATTTAATCATCTGGTAGACATAGCTACCCAATCCACTGACACCTCCTTGTGTGAAGTGCTATGAAACTGTAGGGGTTGCTGTTGCACCATGATGAGATTAGCTGATCATCAGCTGAAGAAAGCTGAGAAATGCAATCAGCTCAACAACCCAATTTGCTTTGTTTTACATCATGCAACATGAGAATGATATTACATTTCGCATCATATTGGCAGCTCAAATTTTCAACAGATGTTGTCCATTGACCCCCAAATGCCAGGACCATTTGTAGTGAAAATTGAACTGTTTATGTATGGAAGAATATTTGCTGATTATTAGCAGATTAGAATGCATGCATGGAGGAGGAGAATGTTTGATATGATCCTTTTAGAGCTGAGATTGAATGCATGCAAATGTGAATTTTGGTGAAGGTTGTTGTGGAAAGGTTGGGGATGGTCACAAAAACATTCTGAACTTTGTGTGTCCTTTGAGCCTTAGAGTTAACCTTAAAGTTGAGTTCCACTTACGTGGTGGGAAAGTCCAATGTTAGTTATTTTCAAGTAAGATTCAATTTTTTATTGAGAAGTCCTGCCAATTTTTAAATAAACCCAGTCTTTTTCGGACAAACTTCATTATACTTCTAAGATGGATGCATATACATTGGCTGAGAACTAACTTCATTTCTAGCAATACTTCATCCAGAACTGAAAACAATGGAACCGGCCATGAGTTGTAGTTGCAGAAAGGCATGAGGATTGCTGCATTCCCTTCAAAGTATTGCTGCATGCACTTCTTGTTGGGTGAAGATTTTGCACAGGAGTCAAGAAGATCAATTAGAGGACACTTTGATCAAGTTTAGGAGAAAGTATTCATGTCAGAAACTGCTTTGTCCCAAGAGAGCAAGATCACACTCCAAGGGCAGATTATATCCATCCAGTGGTCATTATATTATTGTGGACATTGGTTTAGACAATCAAACCCCACAAAATTGAGAGTCTTCTGCACTTTGTCCAATGCACCTAGTTGATTGTACAACATATGTTTGAAGTTTCACCTTGAATGTGTGCTTTATGGTCAACAACAAGCAAATACGCTTTCCCATCAAGTTTTACAAGGATTTTTTTGATGAACGATTGATCCAACATAGAATCTCCAACTTAAGAACTCTAAAATTGAGCTCATCCACACAGCTGCCTATGAGATTTTGCAAGATGCTTGCCTAAAAGTTAGATCTTCTTGTGATGGTAAATCAAATGAATGCACAGACCCTTTTGATGGATGGACAATTTTGGATTTCCTTTGGATTGAAGTTGTGCTTTTGTAATGTCAAAAAAAATGGATGCTTGTTTGATTGCCTTGATCAGTCTCAGATCTTCCTGGACTCTGCTCATATCTTCCAAACTTCAAGTGATTCTCAACTGCAGCAAATACAATAATACTGAAAAAGGGCAAAGTCAGGAAGAACAATGATGATTTGGCATTGAAGATCACACAATTATGAAATAAGAAACGTGTGGTGTGACCAACATTCTTCATGTCAAATTAAACATAGTAACAAGTTTCTTTCAAAGAAACGGGAATTCTGGATTTTTTTAAAATTTGAAATTCCGTTTTTGAAATGCATTGGTAAGAATCTTTTAATTAACTTGAGACTAATGTTGTCCAAAGGGATTTTTGTTTTGATTTATATGGCATCTACGTATCTTCTTAGAGTAATAGTCTCAACCATGGTTACAACTATGTTCCATGGTTGGCTTTTTTTATCTTAGCAATGTTCAATTAACACATCACAAGAAGATTCATATCAAGTTTTGGATACGTGAATTTAATTCATCAGATTGCATCCATGTTACACAATTAGATCTAATGTTTGTGTCAAATTGCTTAAACCGATAGAATTGCCATGAAAAACTTGATGTTCAAACGACGGTTTCATGCAAAGTGATGGTCCAAGACATGACAAATTTGTTGTTGAATGCAAAGGAAAGGAACTACTAACCTTCAAAACAAGAGATCAAAGCAATGTTGTTTTCAAAACACTCAAATTGTGGCTAAGATTTGGAAACAAAGGAAGACAAAAAGGGAACAAATGACAACACACTATTTTGTGGCAAAAAGGCTTGGAGTTGATAACTTTCAAGTTCCAAATACTAGTTGTAAAATTTAGGGTATTTCACTAGATGACAACCATTTGTAAAAATGTCAAATTCTAATTGACATGGGTTATTTTGAATGCTTGGTAGCTAACTTCTACTTCAAGCTTTCCAAAGCTTGATGTCATCTATGAACTCGTTTTAATATTATCCCACTACATAGCCACATTTGATGTTTTTGCAAGGATTGCAATATGTATATTATTGTTACAAAGAAAGACTTATATAATTCATTTTGTCACCTTGAATGCAAAGAGTTTGGAATCAAATGTTTGGCAATTAAAAAATTGTGATGAAATCAAGATTCGGATTGTAATTTAAGTGTTCATAAAAAGGTTCAACAATAGACAGGTACATGCTAATATTTTTCTTTTTCATTCATGGTCTCAAAGTGAAACAATTGAGATTAGAATGGAAAACACACCAAAAAAAAATTCATGTACTTTGGATTTGATATGAAGTATAAGTTTCAATAAGAAAAGGAAGTTGCAATTGACCAATATGCCAATGGCATATTAGAAACTATATACTTTTTTTAATATAAAAATCCAAGACATGGATATTGCAAAAGCTTTATAGGACAAGGATTATTATTGTTGCAATTGTTGTCTATAGAAAGGATCACGTCTTGTATTTTTTTAAATAGTATTTTAGAACTATTATTTGGAGTAATATTTCATTTATGTAAAGGAGTTTGTAAACTCAAGGTTGATTGCATATTTAAGCACTCATTTTGAAGGTTTTATTTTGCACATTTCTACTTTTCAAAAGTTGCAAAGCCAACCCTATCTTGCCACTAATTTTGCTTCTTTATTTGACATGAAGAATACAGCTTGGGATTCAAGAAAACTATTCCATTATAAATAACATACTTCATCCTCAAATTTTTTTTAAAAAAACCGTGAGCCACTTGATGGATAAGCAAACCAAGGTGGTTTTCTCTCATTTATTTTAAGGTTATACTTTTTTAAGTCAATCTTTTTTCATCATGCATGTGTTTAGTGGCAAATGTTGACAAGTCTTATTGATGGCACAAAAATTCCATAGTATAAAGGAAAAAGGTGCTTGTAATTTTAGGTCATACCTTAAATCACTTGCAAGTTGGTAGAAAAAACTTAAAGTTCACAAATATATGCTTTTGGAAGAATTGGTGAACATATTCTACTCGTCCAATACATGAACAATTGGTAAAGTTTGTTTTTGGAATTAAATACATAAACATCAAGTTTATATATATATCACTCAAAAAGTACCCTTTATCTCAATGCAATTACTTAAATGAAAGGTAACTTCAAAAAGTGGTAGTCATGACTACACGCCTTGGTTTTAGTGTTGGCATTCTTTGAGGTCTAGACAGTAGTGAAAATAGGAAAAGTTCATAGATTTGAGGTGATTGGAAGAGGAAATATATGTTGTGGAATGCCTTGAAATCATTAAGCCTATAATCACTTTTGGTTGACAAGAGTTGATAACATGATGCATCCATTTAGTTGATAATGTTATTTTAAATAATGATCAAATGAATGATGATTAAATATTTTGAGATTACCATTAGCCCATACTAATAATTCACTTGGCATTTAGTGTAATTTTTGTTTTTTCCAAAATGTCCTTGTCCACCTTAATTGTTGTTTTTGCAAAAAAAATTAAGTTGATGTTATGCATATTTACAATTATAGAACCCATTGTATGCCCTAGTGATATGCATATTTTCACAATGAAACAACTTATCAACAATCTTATGGTTGAAATCCAATATCAATCAAGTATCCACTAATATAGTATATTTTTTCATGATAGACAACATTTGTCAACACTACCATAGTTCATTAGAATCCAAAAAAACATAAATATAATAATTCACTTTATAGGATAGCTCATTGATAGTTTAAACTTGTGACTCATTGATCAAATTCCTCATGAACATCCATAATTGACATGTTAAATGTTATTTGCAATTTTTTTTTTGAATTTTCAACCTTATTGAAAGTTTCATGGGTTACTCCATGGCCTTCCTCCCTTTAATATGGACAATACATATCTAAGGTATGAGCACCTACACCTTTTTATGTTATAAATTTCATGTCCATAATTTTACAATTATGGTCCATTACAAAATTATCTTACATTTTTTCATTTCACATTAATTACAAATTTTTATGGTTTATGGTTTTCTACCTTTGTTCTTATTGTTGTAATATTGATTAATATTCTTATTGCAATATGTCTTCACAAAGCGAATTTAATAACAATAAATGAAGATGGTACATATATAGCTAAACAAGGGAGACCCAACTTAGTTTCATGATATGTAAGTAGATAACAAACTAACAACTATAATCTAACTACCTATTGAAACTAACTAAACATGTACTTCCTACAAGGGTGTAACAACAATACTCCTCACACCTATAAAAGGAATTGCCTTAATGAGGAATACATTTTTATTTTTTCACATGAAAAAAAATTTGAGAAAGGAAAGTAGGTTCATTGTGTGTTGAAAACAGACACATGTTCAATAGAAAGGGATGTGAAGGAACTCTATGAGAGAGTTGATTAACATCTTTCACTTCAAGGGGCATTTATTTTTACCAAATGTGCATTGTGTTTGTTCATATAAAAGCTAGTTGATTAAAATATTGCAAATCTTGAACAATATCTTTTAACTTTGTTTAGGTTACAATCATTATGGCTTCAAAGGAGAAGACTTTATTGTTACTTTGATTCTTGGACTCCCTAATTCAATTGTAGCAAAACATCTATGGCCTTGTTTAAAGATATATTCATCAATCTTTTCATTGTACCATCTTTGTCTTGTGAATTATAGCTAGAAGAAATTTTTGACAACATCAATTGAATGGAACATTCTCAAATTTACACAACTTGATTTCTCAAGATATTAGGAATTTGTACAACATAAAATATTACTATGAAGAAATTGGACCAAATGCTTCCTTTATGTAGTGACTCTTTTCAAAAAGGTGATAATAAAGTCTTGTTGAAGGTTTGGTAGGTTAAAGTGAATCCTTGAAACTAGGCTGATTGATTCATTAGATTGGATTAATGAAGATTTGAATTTGTCATATTATGTTCAAATATTTATTGAATTTTGGTGATGCCTCATATACATTTTGAATGTGAAATGTAATTGCTCCCAATCTAATGTTTTTATGTTGTCATATGCAATACGGTTATCAAGTTTTCAAATCTCACCATCTTGAATGGTTTGCTCAAAATGTCTTCTACTTGTTCCTTTGATGCAATGTACCTAAATTCAATGTTGCCTTTCTTGATGTGATTTCTAACAAAATGACAATCTACTTCTAGATGTTTGGTTCATCCTTTGAACATTGGTTTCTTTGACCATTTTGATAGCATTCTAGTTGTCACATGACATCTTTATAGGTTGTTTTGTTGATATACTCAATTCGTATAACAATTGTTTTAACCAAATTGCTCCTTTACTTCCTTTTGCCAAGGTTCAATCCTATGATTCAAATGTCAATGACTAAGCAACCATATTCTATTTGATGTTGCTCCATGATATTGGGCCACTACTTAGTGAGAAAAAATAAAGTCTTGACTTATGTTCCTCCCAATCCCCAACATAGTTTACATCAATGAATCCAATAGGTATGATATCTCCCCTTTTTGCTAGCAAACCACATAATTCAAAGTGCATTTGAAATATTGTCGTGGCAACATCAAGGTGTGATTGTTGATGAATTTGAGAGTAATGACTCACAATTGTCATTGCATAGGCCACTTTTAGGCATGTAGTGGTTAGATGTCAAAGTTTACATGCCACCTTATGATAAAAAATGGGATCCACCAATGGGGTAGACATGTCAAAAGTGAAGCATATTGTATTCTCTACCATGGTGATCAAAGAAGGGTTATAATTTGTGAAACCCAAGTCAACACATTGAAAAAAAGGAAGGTTTTGCAATTAGGCTTACAATTGAAAAATTTCCAATCATAATGACCCTTTTGTAACTCAATGTAAAAATACAATGTTAATCACATCAAACAAGTTGCACTAGTTGCAACAAACAAAACATGATGTATATTGTGTTTTGCATCATCATATATGGTGAACAAAATACATGCAACTTAGTGTAATGGCTTTGCAACTAGAGTGTAAAAATGTACAGTTTACTACCACTATTTTTTTTTAAAAATGAGCACCATGACACATGGTGAATTTGTTAATTTTCATTCATCTAGCATAAATGAAAATAGTTCAACCTAACATGGAACTACATTGTAACTAGTGTAGTTGCGATGCATATATTATTTTGGAATTAAAATTTTAATTTTTGAGTCTAAAATAGTCATATGATAGTTAATTTGAATATTATAATGCAACTGCCAAAAATGGCATATGTATTATTTTGTGACATTTTTTGTTATTGCATTGGAATGGTAGCAATCTTATAATTATTGTTGGTAGTTATGTCATTAGTTTGCAATTACATTCAATGAATGTTTTTTTAGTGATGTTATTCAACTAAATGAATATATAGTTATTATTTTGCAACTATAGAATACTAATGATGTACCATAACAATTAATAAAATATGAATAATTATGTGATGTAATTGATTACATTTAACACATTTTCATTTATAAATGTTGAAATTCATCACATGGTACTAATTTATAACTATGGCAATGGATGGCATTTGTAATTATCTCACAATTAACAAACATGTTGGTGAAACATGCCTAGAATCATGTTGTAAGAAAATAATCCCATGTTGCAATTAACACATATTATATTCAAAAACTATCTTGTAACTAACACTATCATTAATCTTACATTCTATAATTAACATGACATGTTAAACTACCATCTTAGCACCCAAAAGTGTTGTGCCATATATGTTTCATGAAAATTGTTGACATTACCCTTTGATGCCCCCATCTTAATGCATATGAAACTTGCACCCACCTATGTGCCCATCCTTTTTTAAGGTTTCACTACCATGAACAAATGTGATTCGATTAAAATGAACACAAACATGGGACTAAACATGTATTAATCAACATGCAAGATTCAATTTGAACATGTTATAGTGTGCAAGTAATATTCAACTAGCGCATGCATGAATGGTTTATTTATAATTGTTCATACTTTGTGATATATATTTTTTGTGATAAGCATATTCATAAATTTAAAAATATCCACCATGTATTATTCTTTTCCCAAAATGGTTAGCCAAAGTTCCAAGCTAATCAAATATCCTCAAAATTCACAAGACTTATTTCAAATTTGTGAGAATACATTTAAAAATAAATCGAATGTTACAAAACAATATTTATAATTACAAAAACTGAGTTTGGTTTCATGTACACAAGACACATTCTCCAAGATTTCATGTTGTATAGGTACAAAGATTTACTTAAAATTGGGGTTGCATAGGTATTGAGTTTTACAACTAATTAAAATTGATCAATTATCTATAAAGTTTAGCTTTTAAAAAAATTGAACTTGCTTCACTTTAAAAAACCTAAACCTATATCAAGATTTCTTTTCAAGGTTTTGATTTAGTTTGAGTTTTAACAAAAGGGTAATTCCACGATCTAATTCTTATGGTAGTTTCACCGAAAGGATGTTGGTTTAGGTCCAAATCACAAACTTGAACATGAACCCCAAATGTAACATTCCAAGCTAAACAACATCGGTGTTGCAAAAGAAGAAAAAGCAATGTTGATTTATGTTTTCCCAATTAAAGATCTTCAACAAAATAATATGAAATTCTTGTTCAAAATTAATATTATAAAAACATTTTTAAAAAATGAATGTTGTGGCATTTCAATTTTAGTTTCATGATTCAATGATGATCCATCTTACCTTTCACATTTCCCTTATTGGAACCTTATTATGCATTGATAACTTTAGTAACAATTCCAAATTTATCTTTAATAATTGATATGAATGGAAAGAATATAAATTAAATTAAATCTTTGTAATTCCAAGTTCTTACATCAATAAACATTGCTTCACACCTAATGTTATCTTGGTGGCAAATAACTATCATCAAAATCATTTAAAACTTTACATTCACATACATACTTTTAGTAGACACAAAAACAAATGTGGCATCCTTGGTGCCAATTAATGGCATGTTAGAACTCAATGTTTAACTAATGCCCCAATCTTGTCCAAAATATAAATTTCACTAAAAAGTTTGGTGATAATTTAAAATACTCCAAAATGAGCTTATAACTTGGTGGTCAAATAATACTCATTTCTTACCCATTCCCCTCTCCCACCCCTCTTGAATTCACTTTTCATCATTATGCAAGCTTCTTTACATGCAATTATTTAAATTTTTTTGGTATTCACTAACAATTGATGAGATTCAAATATCGCATAAAAACAACATGGAAGCGCAAGACAATCCCAAAGTAGATGACAAAATAGTGCTCATGAGTGTTGATGAAGAGCACAACAACATATCAATAGATTACGATTGTGCAATCATGTCTAAATGGATGAAGTTAATACTTTCATCTTTTTTTTCTCTCGCAATGAGTCTATTTCATCATTAATACTTCATTTTCCATCAACACATATATTTTCAATATGGATGAAGTTCATCCAACATCATCCATGTTTCATCCAAAATGAATATTTGAAATTTGATGTGGTTCTTTTTAACAACAAACAATATGAGTTTATGCATGTTTGTGTGTCTTAGCCCCCAAACTAAACACAAGAGAAAACTTTTTTTTT